>Ga0134128_10004391_pt1 | contig 17255 bp, 20 predicted proteins | sample KB31754_FD_96462 | JGI IMG/M metagenome (GOLD analysis project Ga0134128, IMG submission 96462) | Terrestrial soil microbial communities with excess Nitrogen fertilizer from Kellogg Biological Station, Michigan, USA - KB3-175-4 | ecosystem: Environmental > Terrestrial > Soil > Unclassified ... | reverse complement strand
CGGGCCCGGTGGATACATCGTGCGCACAGCCGCACAGGAGGCGACCGCGGAGAGTCTGCGCGAGGACATGCGCTACCTCGCGAAGCTCTGGCAGCACGTGCGGGCTCGCGCCGCCGAGACGCCTGCGGGAGCGATCGTCCACGAAGACTTGCCGCTTGCACTGCGCATTCTGCGCGACGAGCTCGCGCGCGGCGTCGGACGGGTGCTGGTCGATTGCGCGAGCGAGCACGCACGCATGGCCGAATTTGCGGCGGCGTTCCTCGGCAGCGATGCGGCGCGCGTGGAGCTGTACGCGGGTCCGCGGCCGATCTTCGATCTGCATGGCATCGAGGAGGAGGCCGCACGCGCGCTCGATCGCAAGGTTCCGTTGAAATCGGGCGGCCATCTCGTCATCGAGCAAACCGAGGCGATGACGACGATCGATGTGAATACGGGCGCGTACGTCGGCCATCGCAATCTCGAGGAGACGATCTTCCGTACGAATCTCGAGGCAGCCGTCGCGATCGCGCGGCAGCTGCGGCTGCGCAATCTCGGGGGCATCATCATCATCGACTTCATCGACATGTCCGATGAGTCGCATCGCCGCCAGGTCCTCGCAGCGCTCGAACGGGCGCTCGCGGCGGACCGCGCGCAGACGCGCATCGTGAGCCTCTCCCCGCTCGGCCTCGTCGAGATGACGCGCAAGCGCACGCGCGAGAGTCTGCAGCACCTGCTCTGTGCACCGTGCCCGAGCTGCGAGGGGAGAGGGTTCGTGAAGACCCCCGAGACGGTCTGCCAGGACATCTTCCGCGATATCGTGCGGCAGAGCCGCCAGTTCTCGAGCCGTGAGCTGCTGATCCTCGCGCATCAGGACGTGATCGATCTGCTTCTCTCCGAGGAGTCCGCGACGCTCGCGGAGCTCACCGGCCAGATCGGCCGGCCGATTCGGCTGCAGGTCGAGGCGCTCTACGGCGCCGATCAATACGACGTGGTGCTCGTTTGAACGAGGCGCTTGCGTGAAGGTTGCAGCGCTTCAGATGACGTCGGGCCCGGATGTGGAAGCGAACCTCGCCACAGCGCAGGACTTGCTCGCGGATGCGGCCGCGGCCGGCGCGCGGCTCGCGGCGCTGCCGGAGAACTTCGCGTTCATGGGGCTCGAGGATGCCGACAAGCGCAAGGTGGCCGAGGAGGAGGGGGAGGGCCCGATTCAGGCCGCGCTCACAGAGTCGGCCCGCCGCCTCGGGCTGTGGATCGTCGCCGGAACAATCCCGCTGCGCCTCCCCGGAGAGGGGCGCGTCGCCGCTGCCTCTCTCCTCATCGATGCGGAGGGCCGCCGGGTCGCACGCTACGACAAGATCCACCTGTTCGATGTCGACCTCCCGGGACGGAAAGAGTCCTATCGTGAATCAGCGAACATCGCGCCGGGAAAAATCGCGATCCTCGCCGAAACACCTGCTGGACGGCTCGGGCTGTCGGTGTGCTACGACGTGCGCTTTCCAGAGCTCTACCGTGCCCTGAGCCGGGCCGGGGCGCAGCTCCTCAGCGTCCCGTGCGCCTTCACCGCCCCGACCGGGCGAGCGCACTGGGAGACGCTGCTGCGCGCCCGGGCGATCGAGAACCTCTGCTACGTCATCGCTCCCGCCCAGTCAGGTATCCATCCGAACGGTCGCGAGACTTACGGCGATACGCTGATCGTCGATTACTGGGGTCGAGTCCTGCAGCGCCTACCGCGGGGCCGCGGAATCGTGCTCTGCGACCTCGACCTCGAGCGGCAGGCTGCGGCGCGCGCGGACTTCCCCGCCCTGACGCACCGGGTGATGTAATCTGACCGCTGGCCCCGAAGGGGGCCGACCCCGAGGAGACAGTCGAGATGGAAAAAGCGGGAAGCCCCGATCCGCTCGCGATGGCGCGCGAGCTCATTCTGCGCCCGAGTGGGCTAGACGACACGCGGCTCGACCGAGTAGTGGGTCAGGTGCTCACGCACTCCGTCGATGCGGCGGACCTGTACTTTCAGCTCGCGCACGAGGAGTCGTGGGCTCTCGAGGACGGGATCGTCAAGGAGGGGACCGCCGCCATCGAGCAGGGCGTCGGCGTGCGGGCGCTCGCCGGCGAGAAGACCGGCTTCGCCTACTCCGATGAGATCATCCTGCCGGCGCTCGAGGAGGCTTCACGTGCCGCGCGCGCCATCGCAAGTCGCGGCCAGGACCGCCAGGTGCAGGCGTGGCGCCCCCGCGCGGGCCACCAGCTCTATCTGCCGATCGACCCGGTCGCATCGCTCAGCGATGCGGAGAAGGTGTCCTGGCTCGAGCGCGTCGATCGCGAAACGCGTGCGCTCGACCCGCGTGTGGTGCAGGTGATGGCGAGCCTCACCGCGGTGCAGGAGATCGTGCTGATCGCCAACAGCGACGGGGAGCTCGCCGCGGATGTGCGGCCGCTCGTTCGATTCAATGTGTCCGTCATCGTCGAGCAGAACGGCCGGCGTGAGCAGGGTTATGCGGGCGGCGGCGGTCGCTTCGCGCTCGATGAGCTCGTCGCTCAGGACCGTCCGCTCGCGCTCGGGCGTGAGGCGGTCCGGCAGGCGCTCGTCAACCTCGAGGCGATCCCAGCCCCGGCGGGCCTCATGACCGTCGTGCTCGGTCCGGGCTGGCCCGGAGTGCTGCTGCACGAGGCGATCGGGCACGGGCTCGAGGGCGATTTCAATCGCAAGGGCACCTCTGCCTTCTCCAATCGCATCGGGGAGCGCGTCGCAACGCCCGCATGCACCGTCGTCGATGATGGAACGCTCGCGCGCCGCCGCGGCTCGCTCAACGTCGATGACGAAGGAACGCCGACGGAGTGCACGACGCTCATCGAGAACGGAGTGCTGCGCGGATATATGCAGGACAAGCTCAACGCGCGGCTCGTGGGCGCGCGCTCGACCGGCAACGGCCGGCGAGAATCCTTCGCCCACGTGACACTGCCCCGGATGACGAACACCTACATGCGCCCTGGTCCGCACGCGCCCGAGGAGATCATCCGCTCGGTCGAGCGGGGCATCTATGCGGTGAATTTCGGCGGCGGACAAGTGGACATCACTTCCGGGAAATTCGTCTTCTCCGCGAGCGAAGCCTATGCGATCGAGAATGGCCGCCTCGGAGCACCGCTCAAAGGGGCGACGCTCATCGGCAACGGACCCGACGTGCTGACGCGCGTGAGCATGGTCGGCAACGACTTGAAGCTCGACGAGGGTGTGGGCACCTGCGGCAAGGAAGGGCAGAACGTACCGGTCGGCGTCGGCCAGCCGACGCTGCGCATCGACGGGCTGACCGTGGGAGGCACGGGATAGGCGATACATAATCCGCGCCCCTGTCGGCGCCAGGCCACAGCTCACCCTTACTGCGCAGCCCCAGACGCGAAGCTGTGAAGCTGGGCACGCCGGGTCCCGCGGGAGGTCCGTAGCTTGCTCGTACGGCATCGTCATGCCGTCCTATTTCGTAGACGAGGAGCGACGAATGCAGGCCAACCATGCGCTCGATGAGCCGAGACTGCAGCTGCCCGCGGATCTCTTGTCGGAGCTCAAGCGTCGCGGCGCCACGCCGCGGACCGACATGCACGTCGAGGGATGGAAGCCCTCCTTCCTGGGGCGCCTCGTCGAGCTCTTCACCGGCCGGCGCGGAACGCAGCCGCAAGCGCGGCGGTAGCGACCCGCAATCCAGGCTAAGCTTCACTCATGCGATCTTCCGAGCTGCATCTGTCGAGACCCCTGTACGAGGTCCTGCCCTGGCTCTATGTGGGCGCGGGTGGCGCGGCGCTCGCCGCGAGCTATTTCGCGGCCTCGCCGCTTGCGAGCGCATCGCTCGGGCTGCCCGGGCTTGCGGCGCTGCTCGGGGGCGTCGTCGTGTGGCTGCGGCGCCGCGGCTATCGCCGCATGCGTGCGAGCTACGCCCGCCCGGACGCGCTCGCCGAAGTGGAGCGCGAGTCGCAGGGCTGAGACGGCGGAAACTCAGTCCTCCGGCCCGGGGTCCTGCACGCCCGGAACCGTCTCGGCGAGACTGCCGCGTCTCGAGGGCAGCCGCTCGTCGACGTACATCAGCTCGTGTTTGCCGATCACGACCACGTCGCCGTCGTTGAGATTGTGCCGGCGGACGCGCTTGCCTTGGACGTAGATGCCGTTGGTGCTGTTCAAGTCCTCGATGACGCAGCCCTGAGCGGTCGTGATGATCTGGCAGTGATGGCGGCTCACGAAGCGGCTGTCGATCTGCACGTCGTTGTCGCCCGTGCGTCCCACGATGATCCGACCGAGTTTGAGTGTGAGGTCCGACAGCGTCCGTCCCTCGCTCGCGATGATGAGCCGGCCGACGATCTCGCGCGGTGCATCATGGCGGATGTCGCGGCGCGGCTCGCCGGGGCGCTGCGGGTCCGAGGAGTGCGCGCCGTCGAGGGACGTCGAGCGGCCCGCTTGAGCCTCGATGAGCGCGCGGTTCACCGCCTGGGTCCGCGCGCTGAACTCGACCCAGCGCAGCTCCTGCACCGATGAGGTGATGTCGTCCGCAATGACTCGATCGCGATCGACGCCGTACGCCGCCATCATCGCCGTGTCACAGAGCGTGTTGATGAGCCGCGGCACGCCACCCGTGTAGCGGTAGATCTCCGGAAAGGTGTCCTCCGCGAAGATCTGCCGGTCCCCGGCGCCCGCAACCTCGAGGCGATGCTGGATGTACGCGCGCATCTCGACGGGTGTAAGCGTTCCCAAATGGAAGCGCAGCCGAATGCGCTGGGCGAGCTGCACCAGCTCCGGCGCATCGAGCTTCTCGTTGAGCTCCGGCTGGCCGGCTAGAATGATGCGCAGCACCTTCTCCTTCGTCGTCTCCACGCCCGAGAGCAGCCGCACCTCCTCGAGCACGCGCAGCGAGAGGTTCTGCGCCTCATCGACGATGAGCAGCACCTTGCGCCCCGCCGCGTACTGCTCGACGAGAAAATTGTTGACGGTCGCGATGAGCTCGGCCTTCTTCATGCGGAACGGAGAGAAGCCGAACTGCACCAGGACGGCCTGCAGGAAATCGACGGCGGAGACCTGCGTCTGATTGATCTGAGCGACGACCACGTCCTTCTGAATCTCCTGCAGAAAGGACTCGATGAGCGTCGTCTTGCCGGAGCCGATCTCGCCCGTGATCACGACGAAGCCGTCGGTGAACCAGATCGTCGACTCCATGTACGCCTTCGCGCGGGCGTGCTGTTTGCTCAAGTAAAGGAACTGCGGGTCCGGGCTCAACCGGAAGGGCAGCTCCTTCAGTTTGAACAGCTCGAGGTACATGAAGCGACTCGGTTCCGTGGCCTTTGATGCTGGCGCCCGCGCCCGCCACTTCGGACCGATCTTACGGGATGCGAATGTCCGGGGCCAACTGTCGGAGCAACCGCCGTACCCAGGCGTCGCGAGCGCGCGCAGTAGGGGCGACGAGGGTGCAATGCCCGAGTTTGCGTCCGGGCCGCGGCTCCTTCCCGTAAGCGTGCAGATGCACGCCGCCGAGGGCCAGGATGCGTGCGCGCGAGGGCATGTGTCCGATCAGATTGATCATCGCCGAGTGACCGAGCGCACGCGTCTGCCCGAGGGGGAGCCCGGCGACCGCGCGCACGTGATTCTCGAACTGGCTGGTCGTTGCGCCCTCGATCGTCCAGTGCCCGGAGTTGTGCACGCGCGGCGCCATCTCGTTTGCGATGAGCCGGCCGGCACTCACGAAGTACTCGATCGTGAGCACTCCGACATAGCGGAAATGCGCGAGCACACGCGCCAGATGACGTTCCGCGATGCGCTGCAATCGAGCGCGCCCGTCCGGCGCGCGCGTCACGCGCAGGATTCCGCCGGCGTGAGTGTTGAGGCAGAGTGGATAGAACACCGTTGCGCCGTCGACGCTTCGCGCGCCGATGATCGAGACCTCCGAATCGAACGGCACGAGCTCCTCGCAGATGAGCGGTGCGGCGCCGAGCCGCTCCCATGCCGCATCCGCATCGCGCTCCGTGCGGAGCGCCGCCTGGCCTTTGCCGTCGTATCCCAGCCGCCGTGTCTTCAGCATCGCCGGCAGTCCGATCTCCTGCAGCGCACGCGTGAGATCGCGCCGCGACTCGACGCTTCTCCAACGTGTGGTCGGAATCCCGAGCCGCTCGAACAATCGCTTCTCGCTTGCGCGGTCCTGGGTCGCTGCGAGCGCGAGGCGGGAAGGGCGCAGCGGACAGGGCAGTCCGCGCAAGCTCTCGACGGGCACGTTCTCCCAATCGAACGTGACCACATCCGAGCGGGAAGCGAGCTCCAGCAGGCGTGCGCGGTCGCCGAGGTCGGCCTCGAGGAGCGGGGCGACTTGTCCGGCCGGCGCGCTGCGGCTGCGGTCGAGAAACAGAAATTCGAGTCCGAGCGGATAGCCCGCAATGGCGAGCATGCGGCCGAGCTGGCCGCCTCCCACGACGCCGATCCTCATGGCTTGACCGCGGTGCGCGGATCGGGATCGCGGAGCACCGCTGCCGTTTGACGCTCCCGATGCGCGCGCAGCGCAGCATCGATTTCGGGAATGCTCCCGGCGAGGATCGCGGCGGCACACAGCGCGGCATTCACGGCGCCCGCAGCGCCGATCGCGAACGTCGCGACGGGCACTCCGGCGGGCATTTGCACGATCGACAGCAGCGAATCGAGACCTTGAAGAGCGCGCGACTGCACCGGGACGCCGAGCACGGGGAGGGTTGTCTTCGCGGCCGTCATGCCGGGCAGGTGCGCAGCCCCGCCCGCTCCGGCGATGATGACCTTGAGACCTCGCCCGTGCGCGCTCTCCGCGTACTCGAACAGCAGGTCGGGCGTGCGGTGCGCCGAGATGACCCGCACTTCATACGGTACGCCGAGCTCCTCGAGCGTCGTGGCGGCGCCGGCGAGAGTTTCCCAATCCGACCGCGAACCCATGATGATGCCGACGAGCGCCTGCATCGGCTCATTGTACCGTCGAGCTCGCCGCGCCGCTTCGCCCCGCTCCTCGAGCGCGCGCCGCCGCTCGGCGAGCGCGCCGCGCACGGACGGTACGTCGACCGCCCGCATGAGCCGGCCGATGTACTGCCGCTGCCGCGCGCCGGCGCCCCGGCTGCGGATCGCGCGGGCTGCCCGGATGGCGTCGACGAGTAGCTCGGGCAGTGCGAGGGCATCGAGGTCGGCGTCGGTAAGGCCGATCAACTCCTCGCCGAGACGTTGTGCGGCGAGCGCCTCACGCTTCCGCGCGCTCTTGCTCGGGCGCGCATCGCCGCGCTCCTCATCGTTCCCGCCGGATTGGATGCGTCGCCTGGGTGACATTGCCGTCGCGTGCTCTGCGCGGAGCCGGGACCTCCGGCTGCTACAATGAATTCTCGCATTCCTCCACGAGGATCGGCGCAAACCATGCAGCAGGAAGTCGACGCATCGCGGATCCCGGAGCTCTCGGAGCTCGTGCAGCTCGCCCTCGCGGAGGCCCGCCGGGCGGGCGCGAGCCAATGCGAAGCGGATGCAAGCCTGCAGCGCGGCCTCACCGCAACCGTGCGGCTGGGGGAGGTGGACACCGTCGAATACCAGCGCGACCGGGGGCTCGGCCTCACGGTGTATTTCGGCAAGCGCAAGGGCTCCGCGAGCACCGCCGATCTGAGCTCCCCGGCCGTGCGGGCCACCGTCGAGAAGGCCTGCGCGATCGCCCGCTACACGGCCGAGGATGAAGCTGCGGGACTCGCCGACCCGCAAGATCTCGCGCGCGAGATTCCCGACCTCGATCTGTATCACGCCTGGACGCTCGAGCCCGATGATGCGGTGGCGCTTGCCCGCGACTGCGAGGCCGCCGGGCTCGCCGTCGATGCGCGCGTGAAGAATTCCGAGGGCGCTTCCGTTTCGAGCCAGCGCGGCGTGCGGGTGTACGGAAACTCGCACGGCTTTCTCGGCGGCTACGCGAGCACTTCGCATACCGTGACGTGCGTTCTGCTCGCGCAGCAGGGCGAGGACATGCAGCGCGACTACTGGTACTCGACGGCGCGCGCGCCGGAGGACCTCGAAGCGACTCGGACGATCGGCCAGCGAGCGGGCGAGCGCGCCATCGCGCGCCTCGGCGCGCGCAAGCTCGGCACGCGGCGCGCTCCCGTCGTGTTCTGTCCGGAGATGGCGCGTGGACTGTATCGCAGCTTCCTCGGCGCCGTGCGCGGCGGCAGCCAGTATCGCAAGGCCTCGTTCCTGCTCGATGCGGCCGGTCACGCCGTGTTCCCGGATTTCCTGCAGTTGAGCGAGCGGCCGCACATCGTCAAGGGGCTCGGGAGCAGTCCCTTCGACGACGAAGGCGTCGCGACGCGCGATCGGGAAATCGTGCGCGACGGGGTGCTGCAAGGCTATGTTCTCGACAGCTACTCGGCGCGCAAGCTCGGTTTGAAGACCACCGGCAATGCAGGCGGTGTGCACAATCTGATCGCCGCGGCGCCGGGGCACGTGCTCGGCTTGGCGGAGTTACTGAGGCGGGCGGGCAGCGGGCTGTACGTGACGGAGCTCATGGGACAGGGCGTCAACCCCGTGACAGGTGACTACTCGCGCGGCGCGAGCGGGTTCTGGATTGAAAACGGCGCTCTCTCCTATCCGGTTCACGAGATCACGATCGCCGGGAATCTGCGCGACATGTACCGCGACATCGTTGCGCTCGGCGACGACGTGGATCGCCGCGGGTCGATACACACAGGATCGGTGCTCATCGGGGAGATGACGATCGCGGGGGAGTGAACCCGCCGCGCGGCTCTGCTGCGCGCAACTCGCACTGCAGCGCAACTCGCTCTGCGGCGCGGCGCTCCGAGCGCGGCTCTGCCGCCCCCGCTCACGCGCTCGTCAGGCGCTCGAGTGCCTCGCGATACTTCTCGCTCGTCTTCGCAATGACCTCTGGAGGCAGATGTGGGCCGGGAGCCTGCTTGTTCCAGTCGAGTGTCTCGAGGTAGTCGCGCACGAACTGCTTGTCGAAGCTCGGCGGACTCACGCCCGGCCGGTACGTGTCTGCAGGCCAGAAGCGCGAGCAGTCGGGTGTGAGCACCTCATCGATCAGCACCAGCGCGCCGGTCGGATCGACTCCGAATTCGAATTTCGTGTCGGCGATGAGAATGCCGCGCGCCTCGGCATGGCGCGCCGCGAACTCGTACAGCGCGAGGGCGGCCTCGCGGACGCGGCGTGCGATGGCAGCGCCGACCTGACGCTCCACCTCGTCGAACGGGATGTTCTGGTCGTGCTCGCCCGCGGGAGCCTTGGTCGCCGGAGTGAAGATCGGCTGCGGCAGACGCGCGGCGAGCTCGAGGCCGCGCGGCAGCGCGATTCCGCAAAGGCTGCCCGTGCGCTGATAGTCCTTCCACCCCGAGCCGATCAGATAGCCGCGCACGACCGCCTCGATCGGCAGCGCGGCGAGGCGGCGAACGATCACGGCGCGCCCCTCGAGCATCTCGAGCTCGCGAGCATCGCGCACGACGCTCGAGAGCACGCGGCCGGTCAGATGGTTGGGGATGATGTGACGCGTGCGCGCGAACCAATAGTTCGAGATCTGATTGAGCACGCCACCCTTGCCGGGTATCGGGTCGGGCAGAATCACATCGAAGGCGGACATCCTGTCCGTCGTGACGATGAGCAGCGTCTCCGCGTCGACCGCATAGCTGTCCCGGACCTTGCCCTCGTGAACCTTCTCGAGGCCGCGCAGTGCCGTGCGAAAGACCGTGTCCGTGCGCATCGGGAGCTAATATAGCAACCGTATGCCGCAGTGGACCGGAAAAGTCGTGGGAGGACTGCTCGGCCTGTTCACGCTCGGGCCGGTCGGCGCGGCGATCGGGCTGCTCGTCGGGCATCAGTTCGACTCGGACTCGGATCAGGAGCGCCTCGCCGGACCGGCACTCGATCCCGCCGCATTCGGGGAGCTGTTCTTTCGCACGACGTTCCAGGCAATGGGCCACATCGCCAAGGCGGACGGGCGGGTGTCCGAGCAGGAGATCGCGGCCGCGCGGGCAGTGATGGCCGAGCTGCGGCTCGATGCTGCGCAGGTGCGGGCCGCGATCGGGCACTTCACCGCCGGCAAGCAGCGGCAGTTTGCGCTCGATGCAGCGCTCGATCCGTTGGCGCGAGCGATGGCGGGACGGCCCGATCTCGCCCGCATCTTCGTGGAGATCCAGATGCGTGCCGCGCTGGCAGGCAGCGATCTCGGTGTCGCGGCGCGCGCGCGCATGCAGCGCATCGCCTCGCGGCTCGGTGTCTCCTTCCTCGAGCTGGCGCAGATCGAGGCGGTATTGCGTATCCGGCGCGGCGCATTCGCGCACTCTCGAGCTCGCGAGAGCGCGGCCGATCAACTCGCCGAGGCTTACCGTGTGCTCGAAGTGGAGCCGGGCGTGAGCGATGAAGAGCTTTCGAGGACGTACCGCCGCCTGTTGAGCCGCCACCATCCGGACAAGCTGAAGGCGAACGGGCTCCCGGAGTCGATGCTGGAGCATGCGAAGCAACGGACTCAGCAGATCATCGAAGCGTACGAGCTCATCCGCGAGCGGCGCGGCGTCTGAGCGGCTAGACTGCCCCCTATGGCACCGCGCTGGATTGCCCCGTCGATTCTATCGGCCGACTTCGCTCGGCTCGGGGAGGAGGTGAACGCCGTGCTCGAGGCCGGCGCGGACCTCATTCACTTCGACGTGATGGACAATCATTACGTGCCGAACCTCACCGTCGGTCCGCTCGTGTGCGAGGCGCTGCACCGGCACGCGCCACACGCGCCGATCGATGTGCATCTGATGGTGAAGCCCGTCGACCGCATCGTTCCGGACTTTGCAAGCGCCGGGGCGACCTACATCACGTTCCACCCGGAGGCGACGGAGCACATCGATCGCACGATCGCCCACATCCGCGAGCACGGTTGCCGCCCCGGGCTCGTCTTCAATCCGGCGACGCCGCTCGATTTCCTCGACTACACGCTCGATGAGCTCGACATGGTGCTCATCATGTCGGTGAACCCGGGCTTCGGAGGTCAGAAGTTCATCCGCTCGGCGCTCGACAAGCTCGCGGCCGCGCGCCGGCGTATCGAGGCGTCCGGCAGGCCGATCCGGCTCGAGATCGACGGGGGAGTGAAGGTGGACAACATCGCAGAGATCGCCCGCGCGGGGGCGGATACGTTCGTCGCGGGTTCCGCGATTTTCGCAAGCGCAGACTACGGAGCGACGCTGAGAGCGATGCGCGCCGAGCTCGAGCGCGCCCCACTCGAGCGCACGAGCTAGAAATCGTCCTCGTCGTCGTCGTCCTCATCATCCTCGTCGTCGTCCATGTCCATGCGGCCGGGCTTGCCGAGGGCTCCGGGGCCGCCGGCGGCAGCGGCGGCGGGCTTGGCGGGCACGATCACAGGGCGTGTCTTCATCTTGGGGCGGGCGTTGAAGACGACGATCGTCTTACCGGTGGCGCGCAGCAGCCCCTGCTCCTCCAAGACCTTCAGCACTCGACCGGCCATCTCGCGGGAGCAGCCGACGAGCCGGGAGAGCTCCTGGCGACTGACCTTGATCTGCATCCCTTCGGGGTGTGTCATCGCGTCCGGCTCGCCGCAGAGGTCTATGATCGCGTGCGCGACGCGACCCGTGACATCGACGAAGGCGAGGTCGCCGAGCTTGCGATTGGTGCGGTCGAGACGCGTCGCGAGCTGGGTCGCGAGCTCGAAGATCAAGCCGGGGCTCTCGGCGGCAATTTGCCGGAAGCGCGGATAGGTCATCTCGGCGAGCTCGCATTGATTGCGTGTGCGCACCCAGGCGCTGCGCGTGGGCTGCTCGTAGAAAAGGCCCATCTCGCCGAAGAACTGACCCTTGTTGAGGTAGGCGAGGACCATCTCGTTGCCTTCCTCGTCCTCGATCATGACTTCGACGGAACCGCTGATGATGTAATAGAGAACATCCGGCAGGTCGCCCGCATGGATGACTACCGTCTTAGACGGCACCGTGCGGATGCGGCAGTAGCTCAGGAAACGATTGATCGCCGGAATGTCGCTCAGCGGTTTTACGTTCTCTTCCATATGCTTTCGACCCCCCTGATCGCGCTTACCGCGCCGTGAAGCTTTTATACATAAGCCCGCCGGACTTCAAGCTGAAGTATTGCGGAAGCGCGTCGTGACGTCCACGGTTCTGCCGCGCGCTAGAGCCAGTACGCCGTACGCGTCATGACGCGCGCGGTCTGCTTCATCAAAGCACGGACCGGCGCCGGCATCGCTGCGGCACCCCCCGCTCGGGCGTTCGAGCCATGGCGCAACTCATCCGCTCGCATCTCTCGCAGGATGATCCTGCTGCGTTCGTCCCCGGCAGGAAGCCGCGTCAGGTGCTCATCGAGATGACCCTCGACCTGGCGCTCAGTCTCGGCCACGAAGCCGCGGCTTGCACGATCTCCGAACGCCGCGGCAAAAGCGCCGATCGCAAAAGAGCCTGCATACCAGAGAGGGTTCAGACGGCTGGTGCGCGAGCCGAGCTCCGCAAGGCGCGCTTCGCACCAGGCGAGATGGTCGGATTCCTCGCGCGCCGCCGCGAGAAGCCAGGCGCGGGTCTCCTCTGATCGCGCCGCCAGAGCCTGTCCGTGGTAGAGGGCCTGGGCAGCGATCTCTCCGGCATGGTTGACGCGCATGAGAGCGGCCGCGCGGCGGCGGTCCTCCTCGGAGAGCCGGGACTCGACGGCGGTGGCGGGGCTCGGCCGCGCAGCGTGAGCGCGGCCCGACACGGCGCGCAGCGCCCGATCGAGAGCCGTGATGAACGGCTCGAGCAGCCGATCTCGTCCCATGAGAGGAGCATTATAGCGAGGGCCGCTTCGGATCGCGGGGGAGTGGGGCCGCCTTTGCATCGAGGGGCCCGCTTCAGTACACTTGCCGCCCTTTTTCGGGGATGTGCCTCTGTCCCCGCAGGCGGAGTCACATCGAGATGAGCACGGTTTTCGCCAGGCCCGGCACGGTCCGCGGCGATTGGTACCTCGTGGATGCGAGCGGGAAGACGCTCGGGCGCCTTGCGTCCCAGATCGCTCACCGGCTCAAGGGTAAGCACAAGCCGAGCTACAGTCCGCACGTGGACATGGGCGATCACATCGTGGTGGTCAATGCCGGCAAGGTCCGCGTGACCGGCCGCAAGCTCGCCGACAAGGTGTACTACCACCACACCGGCCACATCGGCGGCATCAAGTCGATTGGGCTCGCGAAGCTCCTCGAGGAGCACCCGGAGCGTGCGATCGAGATCGCGGTCAAAGGCATGCTGCCGAAGAACCCGCTCGGCCGCCGCATGTTCAAGAAGCTGCACGTGTTCGCGGGTGGTGAGCATCCGCACCAGGCCCAGCAGCCGCAGCCGCTCGAGATCGGCTAGCAGCCGGCTCCAGATACGAGGAATCGAGGATGGCGCTCCAGCAGAACTATGGCACCGGTCGCCGCAAGACCGCGACGGCGAGGGTCTATTTGCGGGCCGGCTCGGGCCGAATCACGGTCAATGGCCGCCCGCTCGATGAGTTCTTCGGCCGCGAAACGGGCCGCATGATCGTGCGCCAGCCCCTCGAGGTCACTCAGCTCGCCGGCAAGTTCGACATTTCGGTGCACGTCGGCGGCGGCGGCATCACGGGCCAGGCCGGCGCCATCCGCATGGGTCTCACCCGCGCACTGATCGAGTACGATGAGAGCCTGCGCAAGCCGTTGCGCGTCGCCGGCTTCGTGACGCGCGATGCGCGCGAGGTCGAGCGCAAGAAGGTCGGCCGCCGCAAGGCCCGCCGCGGTACGCAGTACTCGAAGCGCTGAGGCGCGCACAGGTCTCGAGCGAATTCCGCACGGCCGCGGCGAATCGCCGCCGGCGTGCGCCGCTGCGATCCTTGGGGGATCGTCTAGTGGTAGGACAGCGGACTCTGACTCCGTTAACCTAGGTTCGAATCCTAGTCCCCCAGCCAACCACAGAGCCCCGCCTTGCGCGGGGCTTTTTTTCGCGGCCCGGGTATAGCCATGCACCGCGCGAATCATTGGCCGGGTATAGCCGGCCGCGCGCGGTCAGATCTCTATCACTCCGTCCTCGGTCCCGACGAGCAGCACGTCCGCCGGACGCCGCGCGAAGAGCCCGACGGTCACTACCCCAGGGATGCAGTCGAGCTCCGCCTCGAGTCCCGCGGGGTCTTCGAACGAAAGCCCGCGCACATCGAGAATGTGATTGCCGTTGTCCGTGATGAAGCCGCGCCGCCACTCCGAGCGTCCGCCGAACTGGACGAGGCGCCGAGAGACCATCTCGCGCGCCATCGGGATCACCTCGATCGGCAGCGCGAAGCCGCCGAGCGCATCGACGAGCTTGGAGTCGTCGAGAATGCAGACGAACTCGCGCGCCGCTTCCGCCACGATCTTCTCGCGCGTGAGCGCGCCGCCGCCGCCCTTGATGAGATGCCGGCGCCGGGTGGCTTCGTCGGCCCCATCGACGTAGACGATGAGAGCGCCGACAGAGTTGAGATCGACGACCTCGATGCCTGCTGCGGCGAGGCGCGCGCCCGTCGCTTCGGAGCTCGCGACCGCCTTGAGTCCGAGTGGATTGCCGGCGAGCGCCTCGATCAGACAGTTGACGGTGGAGCCCGTGCCCATTCCGATCGTCGCATTGCGCGGGAGCTGGCCGAGGGCTGCCGCGGCAGCCCGCCTCTTCTTCTCGAGCGCGCTCATCGTCCTCTCCCGCCGGCCACACGCATTTGCCGGCTTCAGAAACGACTGTGCCCGCTTGCGCGGGCACAGTCGTTTCGTATTCGATTCGGCGGACGCGGCACTCGTCCGCGTCCGCCGAAGTTCAAGGCCTATTTCTTCTTTGAAGCTTTCTTCTTGGCCTTCTTTTTCGCCTTAGCCATGTTGGCACTCCAGTTGTCGGGTTAGTCCGAGGTCGGAGTATATACACGCGAATTGAAATTACAAGCAAGCGCCTGCGGTTGATGAGACGCGGTCCTCACTCGAGCGCGCAGCGCGGCGCTCACTCGCGAGCGTGATGGAAGAACTCGTGCACGCCTTCCTCCGTGACGACAGCATCGAGGAGTACATCGTGAGGCGCGCGATGAAGCGAGGCGACGCGCTGCGTCGCGAATGCGAGGCCGATGAGCTTGGGTCTGTGCCAGATGCGGCGCGAGCGCAGAAAAGAGAATGCGCGATCGTAGTAGCCCGCGCCCATGCCGAGCCGCATGCCCAGCGCATCGAAGCCTACGAGCGGCAGGAACACCAGGTCGAGCCGATGCACGCTGATCCACTCCGCGTGCGCAGGCTCGAGGATGCCCAATCGATTCGCGGTCATCGGCCCGCGTGCCGCGACGAAATGCATCCGCCGCTTGCGACGATCGATGAGTCGAGGCAGATAGATGAGTCCGGCGTGCCGCCGCACGAGCTCGGCGAGCGGAGCGACATCGAGCTCCTCGGGAAGGGGCGCGTAGAGCGCGATGCGCTGGCCCGGTCGCAAAGGGAAGCGGCGCTGCACGTTGAGTGCGACGCGGCGCTCGGCCGCGGCCCGGGAATCGGGTGAAAGTGCGCGCCGCCTGGCACGCAGCTCCTTGCGCAGCGCTTTGCGCGCCGCCGCAAGCTCATCGTCTGAGCCCGATCGCATACTCAGTTCGGGGAGCCCCGGCCGCGGGGCATCGAAAGACATCGCCCGCCTGTGCCGGTGCGAGCCGTTGCTCTCGAACCAGAGCAACAAAGTGGGACGAGCTGCAGCAGGTAAGGCTTTCCGCTCGAGGCGGACTTGCACAATTCTGCCCGCAAGCCCTGATGTCCCATGGGTGTTTCAATTAGGGTCGAGAGGTAACCCGGCCAGCTGTCGAACACCGCAGGCGACGCCACCTACACTCTACACGAGCCGGTGGGCGCTGGGGGACTCATCGGCAATCAGTGACGCAGGTCCGCTTACAGCTCGAGCTGCTGCGCGTTCTCGAGCGTCGCCTCGACGTGCTCGCGCATCGAGCGCACGCGTCCGGCGAGCTCATTCTCCAGGTGCGCTTCCCGCCGCTTCAGCTGCAGCAACTCATTCGCGAGATTGAGCGCGACCATCACCGCGATGCGATCGATGCCGACGACCTTACCGCTGTCGCGAACCTCGCGCATGCGGGCGTTGAGATACTCCGCGGAGTCGAGCAGGGCGGAGCGTTCCTCGTAGGGACACGCGACCATGAACTCCTTTTCCATGATGCGCACGCTCACGCGTGCCGGCTCGGCAGGAGGAGTCACGCGCCGTGCTCCAGCGTCTTCAGTCGCCCGATCATGGCCTCGACGCGCGCGCGCACCTGGTCGTTGCGGTTGAGGAGCGCCGCCCGCTCGCCCGCGAGCGTTTCGTGGCGCTGCCGCAATGCGCGGTTCTCCTCTTTCAGGTGCTCCATGGACTTGGTGAGCTCGTCGATGCGCTTCTCGAGGCGCTTGAGCTCGAGATCGAGCTGCCCCGGATTGGTGGCGTTCATTTGAAAAACTATAAGGCTGCCGTTCCGGCGCGGTCAACGTGCGCGCGGACTACCGGATCGACCGGCCCGGGCCGGCGCGCACAATTTGGGCATAATAGACGCTTCATGACGCAGGCGGCCGACTACTCGGAAATCCAGCGTGCCCTTGCCGAAGCGCACTCCCTGGCAGATGCCGCGGAGGCGCACGGCACGCTCGCGGGCTCGCTGTGCGCAGCGGGCAGCTACCGCTTCGAGGACTGGCTCGGGGAGATTCTCCCGGACGGGGAAGCCGGTCCGCATGCGACGGACGCCCTGCGGGAGCTCTTCGAGAGGACCGCGGGCGCATTGGGCGGACCGCAGATGGAGTTCGCGCCCCTCCTGCCGCACGACGAGGAGTCGATCGATACGCGCGCGAGCGCGCTCGGCCAGTGGTGCAAAGGCTTTCTCTACGGCCTCGGCTCGAGCTCTTTGAGCGATGCAGCAGGCCTACCCGGCGATGTGGGCGAGATCGTCCGCGACCTCTCCGAGATCACACAGGTGGGTGTCGATGCCGAGGAAGGTCTCGAATCGAACGAGGGCGCCTACGCCGAGCTGGTCGAATTCGTCCGCGTGGGTGTGCAGCTCGTCTTCGATGAGCTCGAGCCGCTTCGCGGTGTGCCACCGAAGCCCGCAGGCTCGCTCCATTAGCTCATCAGCATGGCTCGCTCTATCAGTATGGCTCGCTCCACCAGCATGGCTCGCTCCAGCAGTATGGCTCGCTCTATCAGTATGGCTCGCTCCACCAGCATGGCTCGCTCCAGCGAGACCACTCGCGGCATCAACATGCGTCGGCGCGCAAAAGTGCCGAAAGCACCGCCGAGAATCCCGCGCGAGGAGTTCG
>Ga0134128_10004390_pt1 | contig 17258 bp, 10 predicted proteins | sample KB31754_FD_96462 | JGI IMG/M metagenome (GOLD analysis project Ga0134128, IMG submission 96462) | Terrestrial soil microbial communities with excess Nitrogen fertilizer from Kellogg Biological Station, Michigan, USA - KB3-175-4 | ecosystem: Environmental > Terrestrial > Soil > Unclassified ... | reverse complement strand
TCTCCAACAGAACAATTGCTTGCGGCAGGCTGGGGTTATTGTACTATTGAGCCCAACAGCATACAGGCAGATAATGGCGACGGATTGACAAAGGGAATTATTGGTTTGGTAAATAAAGGACAACCTCGTACTCCTGATGATTGGGGCGCATTGCGGGCCTGGAGCTGGGGCGCCGCCCGTGCATTGGATTACCTGGAAACTGATAGTTTGGTTGATGCCAAAAAGGTGGGTATCGAAGGTGTGTCGAGGTATGGAAAAGCCGCGCTAATTACACTTGCTTTTGAACCGCGTTTTGCCACTGCGCTCGTTGGTTCTCCAGGCAAGGGCGGCGCTACTTTATTGCGAAGAAATTTTGGCGAAGCCGTCGAAAGCCTTACCGGCGGCGGATTTTACTGGATGGCAGGAAACTTCTTAAAATATGGAACCGAAGAGTCGACATTTGGCAAAAAGACAGGATGCGATTTACCCGTTGATTCTCATGAATTAATTGCATTGTGCGCACCACGTCCCGTGTTTCTTAGTTATGGCATTCCTGAAAAAGGCGATGCCAACTGGCTTGATCATCGCGGCAGCTACCATGCAATTATTGCGGCAGGCGAAGTCTATAAATTTTTAGGCGTAAAAGATCTCGGTGTTTCCAACAACTACATGAAAGAACAAATGCCACCGGTTAACGTCGGCTTATTAGATGGAAAACTTGCATGGCGACAGCATGATGGTGGCCACACTGATGCGCCAAATTTTAAATATTTTATCCCGTGGGCTGATAAAAATCTTAACTATGAAAAAAACACGGCGAAATAAAAATCTAAAATAAGATTAAGAAAAACAAAGCTTGACAAATAGCTTTTTTTGAAGTGATGGCAAGAACTATTATTATTAAAAATCGAAGATTTCTATAAAATCGCTTATCACACTTTTATCAAAAGTCTGCATTCTTCGAGGCTTTGTTGATATATTTATGTCCTAAAATTTCCTTTATGATCAGGATAGCAGTATTGGCTTTTTTATTTATTCCGGCAATGATGTATGCCCAGCCAAAGCTTGACACCCTGACTGTAGAAAAGATCATGCGTGATCCAAAATGGATTGGCACCTCGCCATCAGATCCATTTTGGAGCGCCGATGGAGAAACATTATTTTTTAAATGGAACCCGGAGAGTGCGCAATCAGATTCACTTTATTACATTTCGAAAGAAAACAAGATTCCTGTAAAAGCAACTGTTTCCCAAAAACAAAATGTGCTCATGGCAAATAGGGTTGTTTATAATATGAACAGAACGGCCTATGTCTATGAAAAAAACGGCGATATCTATTTAAACGAAATAAAAAGAAATAAGACACGCAGGATCACACAAACAGAAGAAACGGAGTACAATCCTCAATTTTCATTTGGAGAAAAAGCAATCGTATTTACCCGGAATCAAAATTTATATTCATGGGATATTAACACCGGTCAAACTGTTCAACTAACCAACCTGCAGACGGTTAAACAAGAAAAGAAAGAAGATAATCTTTCACCGGAAGATACCTGGTTAAAAAATGAACAAGTTCAATATTTACAGGTATTAAGAGAAAGAAAAGAAAAAAAACGCCTTGCTGAATTGTATGACAGCTCAACCGCAAAAAAAGAATTGCGAAAATTAAATATTGATGATAAACGGGTTTTGGATCTTTCCATAAGTGCTGATGGAAGATTTATCAATTACAAATTATATAATGCCCCCGACAAAAGAAAATCAACAATAGTTCCGAATTACGTCACAGAATCCGGTTACACAACCGATATTCCCGGCAGAGAAAAAGTGGGCGAACCGCTTGGAACCTATCAGCTCTTTATTTACGACAGGCAGATTGATAGTGTGTTTGAAGTGAAAGTGGACTCTATAGATGGAATACGGGATTTACCAGATTATGTAAAAGATTACCCAAAAGAGTTCGCAGAAAGAACTAAAAATAAAACCGTGAGACAAGTTTATTTCAGGGGCGCAAACTGGTCGCCTTTGGGAGGACATGTTGTTATAGACATTTGGGCACAAGATCATAAAGACCGCTGGCTAATGCTTTGGGATACCGCCACTAAAAAATTAAATTTAATAAGCCGCCAGCGGGATGAAGCCTGGATCGGCGGACCGGGATTGCAAAACACTGGATGGATAGACGAGAATACTTTTTGGTACCAATCCGAAGAAACCGGCTATTCGCATTTATACTCCGTAAATACTGTTTCAGGAAAAAAGAAAGCGTTGACCTCCGGAAAATATGAAGTGCTTGATGCACAACTTTCCAATGACAAAAAATATTTTTTCCTGTCTACTAACGAAGGCGACCCTGAGCAACATCAGTATTATCGTTTACGCATATCCGATAGTTATACTCAAAAAATTACTTCGATGACAGGGGCGAATGAAGCAACCATTTCTCCTGATGAAAAAACGATTGCCCTTCTTTACTCCTATACCAATAAACCCTGGGAGCTTTATCTCCAGGAAAATCAACCTGGCAAAAAGCCGGAACAAATAACCAACAAGGCAGAAACCAATGAGTTCAAATCTTATTCCTGGAGAGATCCGGAAATTATAACTTTCGCGGCGCGGGACGGAGCAGCCGTTTATGGAAGGCTTTATAAACCCAAAAAACCAGATGTGCACAAACCTGCTGTGATTTTTGTGCATGGCGCAGGATATTTGCAAAATGCCCATAAATGGTGGAGCGTTTATTTCCGGGAATATATGTTTCATAATATGCTTGCTGATAACGGCTATTATGTGATCGACATAGATTATCGTGGCAGCGCAGGTTATGGACGTGATTGGCGCACCGGAATTTATCGGCACATGGGTGGAAAAGATTTAACGGATAATGTAGACGCCGCAAATTATCTGGTAAAAAACTTTGGAGTTGATCCAACACGAATCGGCATCTATGGCGGTTCCTATGGAGGTTTCATCACGCTGATGGCAATGTTCACCACGCCAGATGTATTCGCTGCAGGCGCGGGTTTACGCTCAGTTACAGATTGGTCAAATTACAATCACGGATACACATCCAACATTCTGAACGAGCCGTATAACGACAGCCTCGCCTACAAAAAAAGCTCACCAATATATTTTGCTGAAGGCTTAAAAGGACATCTTCTAATGTGCCACGGCATGGTAGATGAAAATGTACATTTTCAGGATATCGTAAAACTTTCGCAGCGATTAATTGAATTGAAAAAAGAGAATTGGGAGTTGGCAGTTTATCCAATGGAAGATCATGGATTTGTGGACCCCTGCAGTTGGACCGATGAATACAAACGCATCTTCAAATTATTTGAATCTGTACTCAAAAAATAAATTGCCTCATAAGCGAAAAAGTACATTTTTTACTTTTGGAAAACGAATGCACAGTTGGCACTTTTCTATTTATCGATTCGTAAAACATTATAGAAAAAAATTGTTCAAATAATCCTTTGATTAAATCCTGTATTCAAATAACGGCTGAAGTGCTCGTTATCTCAGCATCTCCGAAGATTGCCTTACGGCTTTCGTCTTTAAGAAATTTGAGCAAAAGGCCTCCGGCCAATAAGATTACCGTTAATATAAAGGCACCAAAAAAACCTACAAAACCATAGATCACAGGAGATTTAAATTGTTTATCATAAGGTGGTTCTGGCTTATCGAGCACTCTTATAACAGGAGTCGCCTTTTGCAATTTGTAAGCAGCATTTTGTTGGTTAGCAACTGCGGTTGCATATTGCTGTCGCACCATTTGCTTATCTACGATCAGATTTTCTGTAGGAACTCTAAATTCAAGTTTAGAAGTGTTAGTAAACAAAGTCTTTTTATCAATCGCGATCAATTGATTGTCTTTTGAATTCATCACGCTTCGAAGCGAATCAACTTTACTGGTTGCGAATTCAAAATCACGTTTTGCTTTTTCGCGTTTAAGGTCAATGTAAAACATCGATATCTTATCAATAAAGCCATAGCTCACGGTGCGCACCAGGGCAGGGCTTCGGCCGGTGTAGGTAAGCACAAAACTGTTATTTTTATTGATAGATGCATTAAGGCCTTCGTTTAGAATCCCCGACGCCCAATTGATAAGCGCCTTCTCCGTTGATGGCATTTTCACCTCCGGCTCCATAAAGCTTCGGTGACTATTGATGTCGTCCAGCAACAATTCAGCAATCGTTTTATTTCCTTGAGAAGAATCTCTTATGGCAGCCACTTCCTCGCGTGTTGTGCGGCTTTGAGCAAGCTCAATGATATTGATGGAGGCATCATCTGTGAAACTTTTTGAACTTTCACTGCCACCAAATAAGGTACTTAAGGCGGAAGCGCTGCCACTAACGTCGCTGCCACTGTTTAAAGGAAAAATCGATGCCTTCGACGTATAGGTCACCGGCGTTTGCATAGCTAAAAAGCAAAGACCCGCTGCACCGGCGATCGCGGCAACTAAAATTATGAAACGAAATTTTTTTATCCTGTTGAATATCGCCAACGTCAATTCCTGTGTAGTCATGTTTTCTATTTGGCTCTGGTTAATAAATAGGCGATAAGAATGGGTATAGCAGTAACGAAACCCTGGGTTGCGATATTTGTAAACCCTTTCCCCTGAGGCTTTACCGGAACGGTGATTACGCTGCCCTGGTCAATCTTTGGATAAAAATGAAAAAATCCAAAGTTTTTCGTGCGCTTACTTTTTCCGTTTGCGTAAGTAACATAAATTCTTTTTCTCCAGGGCCTTTCACTAAATCCGCCGGCTTTATCAATGTAATAATTAAGCTGGGAATGATCTTTATCAAAATAAATTTTTAGTTGATTTTGAACTGCTCCCTTTACCGCTATTACCGGGTTGGATTCGGGAATGTAAATAATATCACCTGCCTGTAGCACCATGTCGTATTTTGAGTTTGGCGCTTTGATGGCTTTCGCAAGATCAATGCTGATGGGCTCAGATGGATTAAAAAGAAGGCTGTCCACAACGCGCCCCGATGAGTCTTTCAAATATTTAGTGATGTTTCGTTTTAGCAAAGGATTCTCACGGTTTGCGGTATCCCTGATCCTATATAATATTGCCCCTTCCGGATTGGCATTTTCCCTAAGGCCACCAGTCCTTTGAATGAAAGAAGAAAGCCTTTCACTTTTACTGAGCTTTGGATAAGTTCCCGGATATAAAATCTCGCCGTCAATTCTAACATTTTCCTGCAAATTGAAATTGGGATTTCTCCTAACAAACACCTGGTCATAAGGATTTAACCTTACGGCTTCAGTGATGGAATCCAAGTCAAGACTTTGATTTATTGAATAACTCCTGACAACTGTTTTTGTAGGTTTTATCCCTTTTTGTGAAGAGTCCACCGCAACAATGCTTGATACAATTATGCTTCCATATTCTGCGGAAGGCTTTAATCCATTTGCAAAATATAAAAGATCCTTCAAAGTCATTCCGCCATATTTTGGATATTTTCCGGGCTTGCGAACTTCGCCTTCAATGGAAATAAATTGCCGGTCTGAAAACTGATTATTATTGAATATTTCAATGATATCATTTGCTTCAATAGGAATATTATAGCTACTGTTGATATCTTTATTAAAATCTGAAAGGTTGACGTCGATTTTATCAGAGCGCAAATTAGTAGAATCACCAGCGCCTTTGTAAACGTAGGCACGTTGCAGATAAGTGTTGGGCGTAATTCCTCCCGCACGATTGATGACGTCAAAAAGCCGATCGCCTTTTCTCACCTCGTAAACATTTGGATAGGCTACCTCTCCTTTCACAATTACTTTATTGCTCAGGCCCGGATTAATAAAATTAACGACGACGATATCTCCGTCGAACAACGGCTCATCGGTTGCTTCGGCTCCTGCTTTCAATCCGATCGCATTAAAATTTACCGTTTTTATGGTTTGCTTTTCTTTGATATTTCTAATAATAATTCCCCCGGATGCATAAGCATCGGCCGTGAATCCACCTGAAAATTTCAAAAGATCGCGAACACCCTCGTTAGCCTTTAGCTGATAATACATCGGCCGTTTGAACTGGCCCGTGGCCAACACTTTTTTATCAAAGAAAGGAACAATAATGAAATCATTATTTTCCAGGTAAAGATGTTTTCCAAAATCTCCTGTATTTAAATATTTATAAACGTCTATGGAATCAATGATTCTTCCATTCCGGGAAATTAAAATATTACGCATGTTTCCATATTCTGAAATGCCACCTGCAAGCGCCACAACATTCAGCGCATTGGTAAATGCTGAAACCACCATCGGGCCGGGGTTTGCAATATTTCCGGAAGCCTGCACAACAATGCTCCGCGGCTGGCCCAAAGTGACTGAAATATTTGTTGAGGGCGGAATCACCCGTCTGAAGCGATCAAAAATCATAGATCGTGCATTCGCAAATGTTAACCCCTGAACGGTAATCTTACCAAGCCCTTGCGGAAAAATAGAGCCATCGCGGGCCACTATATAATCCTGCTCAAAATCTGCTCCGCCCCAAAGAGACACCACAACGTGATCTCCCACGCCGATCGGGTAATCCGGCGGCGGTGTGGAAAGCTGGGCTAATTCTAATATCTGGCTGTTATGAAAAAGATTATTGCCATAGACTGACTCAGGGTCTGACAATTGTTTTTTATAATTATCCCTTTGCGTGCTGTCTTTTAAAATGACCGTTTTATTGGCTAGCTCAGGCACCGTTTTATGAATGTCTTCACCGGCTTTTTTGCCCTGTTGATTATAATCTTTTAAATAATTCTGCAAGTCGGAGGGCGATGCATTTTTTAATGCATTAGGATCTATTGGAAGATCATCCGGATCCGTAATGATCTGCGCAGATACAATCTGGCTGGAATAAAAGAAGAAAAAAGCGGTAAAAATAAGTGTAAGGCAAATATATTTCTTCCGTGCAATTTTCGTTTTGAAAAGAGTCATTTGTTAGGGGTTAATGTGCAATATCCAATACAACGACAAAATATAGGAATTTATTTTACTACCAGAAGATTAGAATATAGGCTAAAACCGCGCTGGCGCGAAAGAAACCCGGTTTTGTCAGGTTGAAATTTTTGAAAAAAGTTCGGAGATTTGGTCAAACCCCAGGTTTGATTACGACCTGATATTGTAGAAAACGTAAAAATCTACATTTAGACTTATCTCAACATAAAGTCAAATTGGGAAAATTTGAACAAGTAGTGCGGTCGGTCATGGTAAGTTTATCCGAAATCTATTTCAGTATTGTCGCCAATATTAAGCGAACGGGTTTCACCTTTTATTTCTGTATCGTTTCCAATTAAGGAATCGTCCAGCATCACATCATGTAGTCTCGAAAAAGATCCGATAATAGACGCCTTCACAATAGAAGAATGGACAACAGTACTCTCCCCAATAGCCACATGAGGGCCAATAATCGAGTTTTTGATATCACACCCCTCTGCTATACTAACTGGCGGAATAAAAATGGTATTTTCAAATTTATTTGACTCGGCGATCGTGCCGCCGAATTTTTGAAGGAGGATAGAGTTAGATTGCAGGAGCGATTCTTTCCGGCCGCAATCAAACCAATTCTCAACTTTAAATGATTTGAACCTCGCGCCACCCATAATCATACATTCCAACGCATCGGTAAGGTTAAATTCATTATGGCTTTTGATATCATTTTCCATAATATTCGAAAGACAAGCAAACAGCAACGCAGATTGTTTTATTTTATAAAGCCCTACCAAAGCCATATTTGATTTTGGTATAGATGGCTTTTCAACCACCCTTGTAATGAACCCATCGTCGCCAAGTTCAGCGACACCAAAGCCGCGTGGATCATCTACTTTCTTAACTCCGAGCATGGACCACGGCGAATCCAGCATCTCCTTAACTCCATATTCGCAGATCGTATCTCCCAACACGATAAAAATCTCGTCATCACCTACTAATTGCCGTGAAAGATCAATGGCGTGCGCGGTTCCTTTTCTCTCATTTTGATAAATAAAATGGCAGGTAAGTTTTGGATACTTTGCTTTTATATAATCCTGGATTTTTTCTCCAAGATACCCGACAATAAAAATAAATTCATCAATGCCTGCTTCGTGAAGTTGGTCTACGTTGATACTTAATATTGTTTTGCCAGCCAGGGGAATCAATGCTTTTGGCTGCGTGTAGGTATGCGGTCGCAGCTTTGTACCTGCGCCTGCCACAGGAATAATGGCCTTCATTTTTCTAAAATTTATGATCTTACTCTTCAAAAAGGACAGTGAATATAGTGAAACTTTTGCTTTAGGTCTGTTTAAAATTAAAACGACTTTTACTTTTAAATACCGAATTTCTACTTTTTCGCTTATGACGATATTGCCCTTTTTGTGAAAAAATTATTCGTCATCTTTTTTCGAAATTAATACAAGAGGCGGCCGGATTTATATACATGAGACAAGGCACGCAGAGATCTGAAAACTCTAAACTCCTTAACTTTTTGTAGGTTTGCGAAAATTTTATTTTCATGCAAAGAGATAGCTTGGTTTTTGACATCATTAATAAAGAATTAAACCGCCAGCGTGAGGGAATTGAATTGATCGCCTCAGAAAATTTTGCTTCCCTACAGGTTATCGAGGCAATGGGCACGGTTCTGACCAATAAATACGCAGAAGGATATCCCGGAAGGAGATATTATGGAGGTTGTGAATTTGTAGATGAATCCGAGCAACTGGCGATCGACCGCTTAAAGAAAATATTTGATTGTGAATATGCCAACGTACAACCGCACAGCGGGTCACAGGCTAATTCTGCCTTAATGCTGGCAACTCTCCAGGCCGGAGATAAGATTTTAGGACTTGATTTGAGTATGGGTGGCCATTTAACTCATGGCTCGCCCGTTAATTTTTCGGGAAAATTATATGAAGCACATTTTTATGGCGTAAAAAAAGAAACCGGGCTGATCGATTATGAAATGCTCGAACAAAAAGCGCGCGACCTGAAACCGAAAATGATCATTTGCGGAGCTTCCGCCTATAGCCGAGATTGGGATTATGAACGCATCAGAAAAGTGGCTGATGAAATAGGTGCTTTTGTTTTTTGCGATATGGCTCATCCTGCAGGATTAATTGCAAAAGGCCTCTTGAATTCTCCATTTGAACATTGTCATTTTGTAACCTCAACTACGCACAAAACGCTGCGTGGCCCAAGAGGTGGAATTATTTTAATGAAAAAAGATTTTGAAAATCCATTCGGACTTAAAGATCCAAAAGGCAAGACAAGAATGATGAGCCATTTGTTGGATATGGCGGTATTTCCCGGATCACAGGGCGGCCCGTTGGAACATGTGATCGCGGCAAAAGCAATTTCTTTTGGAGAAATATTAACCGATGAATTTACTGATTACGCAAAACAAATCCAGATAAATGCGCAGGCGATGGCAAAAGCTTTTAACGCGAAGGGTTATGATCTTATCAGTAACGGCACAGACAATCACCTGATGCTTATAGATCTTCGCAATAAAAATATCACCGGTAAAAAAGCCCAGGAAACACTGGACAAAGCGAGCATTACCTTAAATAAAAATGCGGTTCCATTTGATGATAAAAGCCCTTTTGTTACCTCGGGAATTCGTGTGGGCGTTCCGTCTATCACTACGCGGGGCATGAAGGAAAATGATATGGAAACCGTAGTAGGATTTATAGATAAAATATTAATGAACCTTGATGATGAAAAAACCATCGTTTCAGTAAAAAATAATGTGAAAGGATTTATGGCAAAATTCCCTTTATACCCGGAGTTGGGTTGATAAGTGGAATTCGCTGAGAAATCTTGTAAAACAGGAAATTATTTCAACTGTACCCTTTACTTTCGTACAAATTTATCTCATGATACAGCGCGTACAAACTTTATGGATGATCCTGGCAGCGATTGCTGTTTTTCTTACGATCAAATTTTCATTTTATAGCGGCACCTTATTAGTAGAAAATAGCACGAATGCAGTAAAAGAATTGGTCACCGACGGAAGCTATCATGTGCTGAAAGCAACTGATAATTTTTTAATATTAATCCTCACAAGCGCGTTGGGCACGGGGATTCTTATCAATATTTTTCTTTTTAAACACCGGAGCATACAGATGAGAATTATTTTGGCGGCTATTTTGGCCGAATGTCTCATTGTATTTTTATATATCCGCGAAACCAATCGCTATTCGCAGGGCAACTTTAATATCTGGGCAGTGCTTCACATTTTAATTGTCGTATTCCTGGTTTTTGCGGCTCAGGGCATTTATAAAGATTCTAAATTGATTAGAGATAGTAATCGTCTCAGATAGTATTTATAATGAGATTGAACTCTTATATATATTTTCCGGTGTAACTTTCCTTTACTTTTTTCAATCCTGCAGGAATGCCGGCATACACTAAATTTCCGCCTTCATCTCCGGCCTCCGGTCCAAGATCAATCACCCAATCTGCCGATTTTATTACATCCGTATTATGCTCAATTACAATGATGGAATGACCTTGTTCAATCAATGCATTAAAGGATGCCAGTAATTTTTTTATATCATGAAAATGAAGCCCGGTTGTCGGTTCATCAAAAATAAATAACAAGTTACCCTGCCCTTTCCCTTTTCCTAAAAAAGAAGCAAGCTTAACCCTTTGAGCCTCGCCTCCGGAAAGGGTATCAGACGATTGGCCTAATTTAATATATCCTAAACCTACATCGCTTAAGGGTTGAATTTTTTTCGCTATTTCCGCGCCGGTTACTTCATTTTTCTTTGCTACATTTTTTTCCTTTCCAAAGAATGAAATGGCCTCATCAACGCTCATTTCAAGCACGTCGAAAATGCTTTTATTGTTGAACATAACTTCCAACACTTCTTCCTTGAATCTCTTGCCATGACATACATCACAAACCAAATGTACATCTGCAAGAAATTGCATTTCAACTACCTGTTCACCTTCGCCTTTGCAGGCATCGCAGCGCCCTCCATCTACGTTAAAAGAAAAATGTTTGGGCAAATAGCCTCTCATCTTACTAAGCGGCTGCTTGCTGAATAATTCCCTTATTTCGTCATAAGCCTTAATATAGGTAATCGGATTGCTTCGCGAGGATTTTCCGATTGGATTCTGATCAATCATTTCCACCTGCGAGATAAAATCCATATCACCGGTAATACCCTTGCTTAGCCCTATTTTTTCTGCAAATTCTCCTTTCAATTTCTTTAACGCAGGGTATAAAATTTGCTTTACTAAAGTAGTTTTACCACTTCCGCTCACGCCGCTCACGATACATAAAACATTCAATGGGAAAACAACATCTATATTTTTCAAATTATTCTGCCGTGCCCCTTCTACCTTAATAGAACGCGTCCATTTACGCGCACTTTTCGGAGGATCAATTGATAGCTCGCCTTTTAAATACTTTCCTGTAAGGCTCGCAGGATTTTTGATGATTTCATTATAATTTCCTTCAGCGATAATTTCTCCGCCAAGGTGGCTTGCTAATGGCCCCATGTCGATTATATGATCCGCTTTGCGCATCATCATTTCATCATGCTCTACGACCACCACAGTATTACCAAGCGATTGTAGATTTTTTAAAACCTGTATCAGGTTTTCCGTATCTCTTGAATGTAAACCTATAGATGGCTCATCCAAAATATAAAGCGAATTAGTAAGGTTGCTTCCCAGGCTTCTCGTCAGCTGAATACGCTGACTTTCGCCACCACTGAGAGAATTTGCCAACCGGTTCAAAGTAAGATATCCAAGACCTACGTCCATCAAAACTTTTAACCTTGTATTGATCTCCAGCAAAACGCGTTTTGCAACTGTTTTATCAAAATCGGACAATTCAATTTCAGCGAACCATTTTTGCAGATCTTTCACTGGCATCTCACAAATCTCACCGATATTTTTATTAGCAACCTGCACATACAAAGCTTCTTTCCGCAAACGATAGCCATGGCATTCTGGACACAATGTTCTGCCGCGATAACGGCTAAGGAGCACGCGATATTGAATCTTATATAAGTTCTGTTCTACTTCCTTAAAAAATTCATTGATGCCACCAAAATATTCATTTCCGGTCCAGAGTAAATTGTATTGAGCACTCGTGAGATCTATGATAGGTTTGTGGATCGGAAAATCAAATCGATTTGCTACCTTGATCATTCTTTCCTTCCATTGTCCGAGCTTTTCTCCCCGCCATGGTGCGATCGCATTTTCATAAACACTTAACCTTTTATCCGGAATCACAAGATCAGGATCAATACCAAGAACCTGCGAAAATCCGCCACAGACCGGGCATGCACCATAAGGATTATTAAAAGAAAATAAATTAGGAACCGGTTCTTCGAATTTCAGTCCGTCAAGTTCAAATTTATTTGAAAAATGTAGTTTTTCTTTGCCATTCACCTCAAGAATAAGTTCGCCTTCTCCTTCATAAAAGGCAGTATTGACAGAGTCTGCAATACGGTGATCATCGTCTTCCTCCTCTTTATCAGCCGGATCTTTTACCACCAGGCGATCTATTAGCACATATACCGTTTTGTGAGCGAAAAAGAAATCTAAATCTTTTTCTTCCTGAACATCTTCAATGCGCAGAATCTGTAATGAGTCCGCTCCGGATTTGGTACCGGAAACCGCTATTCTTGAAAACCCTTTCTGCATGAGGATATGCAGCTCCTCTTTTGGATCGCGATGATGTAATTGCCTGAATGCAACCACGATTAAAACTTTGTCGCCTTTTTTTAATCGGTTAATCGCTTTCACCACATCTGCAACGTCATCCTTTTTTACCTCCCGGCCCGACACGGGCGAAATCGTTTTTCCAATTCGCGCAAATAATAGTCGCAAATAATCGTAGATCTCCGTCATGCTGCCTACAGTCGATCTAGGTGTTTTTGTAGTAACCTTTTGTTCAATGGCAATTGCAGGGCATAATCCTTTGATATAATCCACATCAGGTTTATTCATACGCGCCATAAATTGCCTTGCATAAGCACTCATGCTTTCCGCATAACGCCTTTGGCCTTCGGCAAATAAGGTATCAATAGTTAAAGAGGATTTACCGGATCCGGAAACGCCAGTGACGACAATTAACTGGTTGCGGGGAATCTCGACATCAATGTTTTTAAGGTTATGAACACGCGCACCTTTAATAAAAATATTGTTAGATGAACTTGTTTTAGATGAACCCTTTTTCTTGGGAGAAACTGTAGTTGTATTCATTTAGGAAAGCAAAAATATTCATTTAAAGTAGCAAAAATAGCAAATAGTAATTTTACGGTTGAGGCCGGGCGAGTGGTATTCCTCTAATTTGTAATATCATGCAAAATAATCTCTAAAACATTTGGACACACCAAATTTTAATATAAACTTAGCACCTCCAATTGTCCTGAAAGAGTGAAAAACCTTGCTCCACTCAAAGTTTCCAGCATTTCCCTTCAATTGGAACTTACACAATATCCTAAATCAAAAATTGTAATCAGTTTATGAAAACCATGAACACGTTGTCGGATCAGCAGTTGATCCACCTTTATCTTGATGGAGATTCAGAAGCCCTTTCCAGTCTTGTATCACGTTACAAAGACAAGATTTACACTTCTATTTATTTATTAGTAAAGGACAAATATCTTGCCGAAGATATCTTCCAGGACGCCTTTATTAAAGTAATTGACACCATTAATGGTGGCCGTTATACCGAAGAGGGAAAGTTCCTTCCATGGGTTATGCGTATCGCTCATAATTTGTGTGTTGATCATTTTAGAAAGGTGAAACGCAGCCCATCTATTAAGACCAGTGATGATCGCGACATCTTTGAAGTTCTTAATTTTTCAGAAGCAGGTGCCGACGAGAAAATGATGCAAACCCAAAGCCACGCAAGAGTTAGAAAAATGCTGGACATGCTTCCTGAAGACCAGAAGGAAGTAATCGTGATGAGACATTTCGCTGATCTAAGTTTTAAAGAAATAGCAAAACTTACCGATTGCAGCATTAATACGGCTCTTGGCCGCATGCGCTATGGTCTTATCAATTTAAGAAAGATGATGGTGGAAAAGCAAATAGCATTATAAGATAACTGTCCCACTCAAAATAAACCGCCCCTTTCAATAAAATGAAAGGGACTTTTTTATTGCTGAAAAAATGAAAAAACTACTTTTTAGCTTTTCTGTGGGATAATAGAACTTTTATTAATCAGTTTCGTGACGAGTGCTAATCTTTAATTAAATGCTGATCAAATCCCAGGTCAATAAGTTTATTGTATGCATTCCATATATCTTCCGGTACTTGCTGATATATCTGAAAACCTTTTTCAGGATAGACCTTAATTCGTTGCAGATCACCCACCATAATATGAATCACTTTTTCCATTTGAATTTCTTCATTTGGATATTCTTCAAAAGATATTTGCGGTGACGTAACCAACAGCCTTTTGTCTGGCCAATGCTTTTTAAAAGTAGCATAGGACCGGCGTTCCATATATGGTTTCTGCACTACAATAAAGCTTTTCGGATCCAGGCCCTTTTCATGCAATAATTTTTGGGTAAATAATATATTTTCACCCGTATTCGTAGAGTTATTTTCAATTAGAATTGCGTCTTTCCGAACTCCCTTTTGAATCGCAATCTTTGCAAATTTATCTGCTTCTTTTTCAGTCCACATTTCCTTTGTGAAATTTCCCAAACCACCAGACATAATTACTAAAGGAGCAAAGCCTTGCAAATACAATTCTGCGGCTCTTTCCGCTACCCGCAGATCATGACTCCCAAGTGCCAAAATGCAATCTGATTTTTCGATAACGTGATTTACCTTGTGGTAATTCCAAAGTTGTTTAGCAAGAAAAAGTATTTCGGGTGTAAGCATGACAAATAATATTTTCAAGAATGAAAGTACAATTTATCAGGATTGATTACTTAATCATCCTCTCTTTTTACTAAATCATTTATAAGCTCCGCCGCTTTTTTCGCAAGACTTACAAATTCCTTGCGATACCCTTCCTCATCTTTGCCGACCGAAGCATTCGCTATCCGTAATACTTCATCATAAGAAGAAATTCCTTTGTATTCGCTGTCACGAAGCAACATCGCAAAACCCGCGACAGACGCTGCGAACCGGAAATTATCAGAAGCATTTTTAAAAGCAATTGACTCATCAGTTACAGGATGAACAGTCAATTCACTTTTATCGCTATCGGGAGATTTGTACCGGAATTTAATCGTTACTAATTCATCGCCCATTGATTTCACTTTTATCCTTTTTCCACTTTGATATTTCAGGGGATCTACGTCTTTTAAAAATGGAGACTTTACTCCTGCAGGAAGAATTTCATAAAGAGCCGTAACTGTATGACCGCTTCCTAATTCACCCGCATCTTTTTTGTCATCATTGAAATCTTCCTTATCAAGCATCCGGTTTTCATAACCGATCAGCCGGTAGCCGGCCACCATTGCAGGATTAAATTCCAATTGAAGCTTTACGTCTTTAGCGATGGTAAACAGTGTGCCGCCAAATTCATTTATAAGCACTTTTTTTGCTTCACCGAGGCCATCAATATAAGCATGATTGCCATTTCCCTTATCCGCCAATTGCTGCATTTTATTATCCTTGTAATTGCCCATTCCGTATCCAAGCACCGTTAAAAAAATCCCTTTGTTACGCTCTTTCTCTATCAGTCTCACCATTTCATCATCGCTGCTGGCGCCTACGTTAAAATCACCATCCGTGCAAAGGATCACGCGGTTATTTCCTTTGCTCATAAAATTTTTCAAAGCGGTCGCATAAGCCAACTGAATGCCTGCTCCGCCTGCGGTAGAGCCTCCAGCCTGCAATGCATCGATCGCTGTTTTGATCTTTATTTTATCATTTCCACTGGTCGCCGGCAACACAAGCCCTGCTTGTCCTGCGTATACAACGATTGAAATCCTGTCTGATTCCCGAAGTTGATCAGTCAACATTTTCATGGAAGCTTTTACCAACGGCAACCGGTTATCTCCCATCATTGATCCGGAAACATCAATTAAAAAAACAAGATTTGACGGCGGCAAATTTTCTACAGGAATCGTCTTCCCCTGGAGGCCGATCAACAATAATTTATTTTGTGAATTCCAGGGACAATCGCTTATTTCGGTGTTGATAGAAAATGGATCTTTTCCCTTAGGTTGAGGATATTGATATTTAAAATAATTGATCATTTCTTCCGTACGCACTGCTCCAGAAGGTGGCAACTGATTATTTTGTAAAAAGCGGCGAACATTGCTGTAAGAAGCCGCGTCCACATCAATAGAAAAAGTAGAAAGCGGATCGTCCGACACCTTCTTAAATCCATTTTCAACAATGTTATCATAGCCTTCCGTGTTGTAATCATTTCGTTCATAATTCTTATCGAGGCTATAAGGCGAACTAACGATACCGTATTGCTTTTTAGTGAGTAAAGAAGGTGAATTAGTCACGTCAATCGATGATTTCATTGTGCCATAACCTACTACCTCGACTTCATGTAAATTGGAGGAAGATGATTTCATTTTAACGTCAATGGTTTTCCTGGCACCAATTTTTATTTTTTGCTCCGCAAATCCAACAGCAGAAAAAATCAGGAATATTTCGTTTTCGTTTATGGATATATGGTAGTATCCTCCGGCATCTGTAACGGCATACACTTTCCCCGAGTGAACGCTTGCATTTACAGGATTTCCTGAAGAGTCCGTTACCCTTCCCGAAATGACTATTTCTTTAGCGGAATCAAATGAAGTGATACTTAGGAAGAGTGGTAATAGTAATAAAATAATTTTCTTCATAATAATTTTTTTGTGCAATCAGAATGATTAAGTAACGATTGCGTGGTTAATTTTAATCAGGATGCATCTTTTTAAAGAATTACACAAATCATTGATAAAAAAATTTATCGCATTCCTCATAACTCAAAATGTAGATTTTTCAATTTTAAGAAGCCACTTGCAAAAGGCATAAAGTCAAATATTAGTTGCGGTTATTTGAGGAGAAAAATCCTTTAATTTTAACGCATTGGCTTTTTTAAAAAATATATTATCCTCACAAAGCGACCAGGATCTTGTAGAACAATACAAGTCAACCGGTCATTTGAATATATTAGGCGATTTGTATCAGCGGTATATGGATTTGGTTTATGGGGTTTGTCTAAAATATTTTAAAGATCCTGAAGAAGCCAGGGACGCAGTGATCAACATTTTCGAAGAGTTGGTGATCAAGCTTATTAAATACGAGGTCATTAATTTCAAAAGTTGGCTATACGAGTTGGCAAAAAATTATTGCCTCATGAAAATACGC
>Ga0134128_10004387_pt1 | contig 17264 bp, 14 predicted proteins | sample KB31754_FD_96462 | JGI IMG/M metagenome (GOLD analysis project Ga0134128, IMG submission 96462) | Terrestrial soil microbial communities with excess Nitrogen fertilizer from Kellogg Biological Station, Michigan, USA - KB3-175-4 | ecosystem: Environmental > Terrestrial > Soil > Unclassified ... | reverse complement strand
TTCCGCGAGCTTCGCCAGCGGTTCAGCGCTTGTGCGCGCCCGGCGAATTCGTCCCTGAATTTGCCGCCAGTTTGCCATGCTTCGGATTGTATCAACGCTGGCGCGGCCATGCCAGTGCACTTCGGCGAAATGCGCGGCGAGTAACGTTTGCTTCCGGCCCGCCAAGTTTCAGGCATGATAAGCGCTTGCAGGAGCGCACGACATGAGAACAGCAATGCCGCTGCAAACCCGTCGATTGGTGGCACGCGCGCACGCAGCCGGATTTGAATTGTGCGGCGTCACGCCCGCTGAAGAATTCGAAGAGCTGCGCCGTTTGCCGGAATGGCTCGAACGGGGCTATGCGGGCGAAATGCGCTACTTGCACGACGCGCGGCGATCGAGCGCTGAAAGTGTGCTGCCGGGAACACGCTCGGTGATTGTCTGCGCGTTAAATTACAACGCGTCGGCGCCCTATTCAACGGCCGGCGATGCGATCGCGGCGACGATGGATGAAGTTCATGGACCTGATTCGCGCAAGCCGCGCGGCTGGATTTCGCGTTACGCCTGGGGCGACGATTATCACGATGTGATGAAAACCAAACTGGACGAATTGCTTGAATGGATGCGCGCCGAATTCGGCGGCGCCTTTCAGGCGCGCTCCTATGTGGACACGGGGCCCGTGCTGGAACGCGTGGCGGCCAAGTATGCCGGCCTTGGATGGCTTGCGAAAAATACCTGCTTGATTAATCAGCGTCTCGGGTCCTGGCTGTTTCTTGGCGTGATTCTGACGGATCTGGAATTGACGCCCAGCCTTCCGCATGGGGAACCGCCGCCCGCGGATATGTGCGGAAGTTGCCGCCGCTGCATTGACGCGTGTCCCACGGATGCAATCGTCGCGCCGTACGTGCTCGACGCGCGGCGATGCATTGCGTATCTCACTATTGAGCTTCGCGGCCCTATACCGCAGGAATTCCGGCCCGCGATGGGCAATATGGTCTTCGGTTGCGACATTTGCCAGGATGTTTGCCCGTGGAACCGAAAAGCACCCGCAACTCAAATCGCGGAATTCCTGCCGCGAAAAATCGCCGGTGCAATCCCAAATCAAGATTCCGCGCCTGGTGAAAAAAGGAATGAATCACTTTTCGCCCCGGCGCTCGATTGGCTGGCGTCGCTCGATGAAGAACAATTTCGCAGAGTTTTCCGAGGCAGCCCTGTCAAACGCACCAAATGGCGCGGGTTGATTCGCAATGTCTGCGTGGCCCTCGGAAATTCGCGCATTGCTCCTGAACATCCGGCGTACAACCTCATTATCCGGCGCTTGGAGCAATTGGCAGCAGGCGATGACGCGACCATCGCGGAGCATGCAGCTTGGGCGCTCGGTCGCTTGCGGCACGAAAGCAGCCGCCGCGCTTCCAAAGATTGACATCCCGTTCCGCATTCCTTAGCGTAGCTACCGGCCCACTTGGCAGCAGAGCGATTCCGTTTTCTTGGGAGGATTCATTAATGATAGCCGGCTCTATCTGGTTGCATGCCATCGCGCATTTCGCGAATCTCGAGCCGCATTTCAGCTTTCCGCAGGGCGCGGTGACAAATGAAGAAATCGTGCTGCGCTGGATTCATTTCGTTTCGGGCATCATCTGGATCGGACTCCTGTATTTTTTCAATTTGATTGGCGGACCGGCGATGAAATCCGTCGACGATGCCACGCGCAAGCGAATTTACCCGGCCCTGATGTCGCGAGCCATGACATGGTTCCGCTGGTCCGCGCTCGTGACGGTGCTCGTCGGCCTGCGCTATTACGTGATTCTGTTGCAGGCAGACGCGGAAAACGCCGGCCATCCGGCTCTGATGGGAAAGTGGATCGGTGAATGGTTCCTGGTGTGGATCGTGGCGTACGCAATTATTTACGCGTTGCAAATGCCGTTTGGCGGCCCGCTCGGAAACGGCTGGGCGCGGGCGATTTTGATTGCGATTGTCGTGATTGCCGCTTCGTGGGTGATCCTTGATCTGAACGCCGGACCGGAGTCCTCGAACGCGCATCTGGCGATCAGCGTCGGCGGCGGTTTGGGATTCGTGATGCTGTTCAACGTCTGGGGAATCGTGTGGCGTGTGCAGAAGCGACTAATTCAGTGGACGCGCGCGAATGCCGAAAAAGGGTTGCCGATTCCCGTTCAAGCCGAACGCATGATGCGGTTTTCGAATATCGCCTCACGGACAGCGTTCTGGCTCTCGTTCCCGATGCTGTTTTTCATGGCTGCCGCGGAGCATTTTCCGTTTCTCGGCGCATCGCTTCGCTGACCGGAAACACTCCGGCACAAACCTGCACTATCTTCTTGCGAACCGCCGCCTGCAATTTTCAGTGAGAGAGAATGCGCGTCTGCGTTTGGGAGACCAGTTCGTAGTGGATGCCGCGCCAGCGTATCTGGCGCTCGAACGCCGACACGGTAAAATTCCACAGGAACAGCAATGGCACAATTGGTGCGAGTGCGATCCACGCCCAGCTCCACTGATCGCATTTCGCGCGCCATTCGCGCAGCACTTCCTGCGCGGCCACCGCGCGCAGCGCGCCCTTCCCCGCCGCCAGCAACACAACGAGCATCGCGAGAAGGAACATTCCCGTCCAGGAATATCCTGCGAACATTCGGGCAAAGATAGCGTAAATCGAATAGAGAATTGTGGCGCAATAGGAAAAATGCGCCAATGCGGCGTAGATCCACCGGCGCGGCGAATAAACGCGCGTCAAAATCATTTGGCGGTTCGTAAACTCCAGCAACTGTTCCGGGTTTACGTCGCCCACTGTTGGGGCCAGGCACTCCGGCACAAACTCAACCGAAAGTCCCGCGCGCTCCAGCGCTCCTGTAAGCGCCCAATCATCGCTGACCGCGCCCTCCCAGGCCTCCAACACCTCGGCGCGCTGGAACACCTCCCGGCGCATCGCGGTGCCGCCACCCCAGCAGAAATTGTGATTGTGCTCGCCGAATTGCGTGGCAATCGCCGCGTCCCAGGCGGAGAGCAGGGCGCTTGCAAATCCGCCCCGGTTCGGAAAATACCAGCGGTAGGTCGTGGCTGCGCCGAGCTTCGCATTTGCCAACGGAGCCACCATGTGCGCGAGCCAGCCGCGTCCGGGGCGCGCATCCGAATCGACAAAAGCGAAAACATCAAATTTTTCCGCCGCTTCCTGAACCGCCGCGCGCAGATTATTCACCTTTTCGCCGCGGTTCTTTGGAGACCCTGCCACCACCAGATGCGCTGGCCGCTTGCTTGTCCCCATCACCCGATCGATCACCGTACGCGCCGGATCCAGCGCGCTGGCCAGCACGAAATAAACCTCATAGTCGGGGTAGTCGAAATTCAGTAACGCCGCAAGATTTCCTTCGAGGCCCGTTTCCGCACCTTTGCAAGGACAGATCACCACAGCACGCGGCGCATAGAATCCCTGATAGGTAATGAGCCGGTGGCGCACCATCGTGAGCCATCTCCAGCCGTCCCATAACGACACAATTCCCTGGACGATCTGCTGTAGAACCAGCACGTAAAAGAGTGTCAGCATCTCCTACAAGGATAACGGAATACGAACGGCGGCGAACCAGAGAGGCTGGTCGCGATGCCTAAAGGTTATTTGTTCGCTCGGACAGGTAACAGGCAGGTAGAAAAGTGACCAATTTTGACCAGTCCCATTCTTGTGATTTTGCCGTCCTGGCGGGGACGAAATCAGCCATGCATCGGTTCATAAAGGGTGTTCAGCAGGGCTTTTATTGGGTGACAATCAGTTAAGCCCGCTCACGGCGGGAGAAGACCTTCTTCACAACCGCCGACGCTGTGGCAACGAGCTCGGCTTCGAATTTCGCCGCGGCATGGCGCGCTTGGTCGAGCATCGGCGCATCCAGCAATAGCCCGCAACGGTCGACAAAGGGTCCCTTTGGCGTCGCAACGACCCGGCTGCGCTTTGATACACGAGGCGCTTCCGCGTAAAGCCTTCGAAAAAGCTCGAGATCACGGCGAAAGTCGTCGAAGTCTTCTTCACTCCCACCCAGCCCGCGGCCAAGCGCGGCATTAAATTCCTCGCGGAACAATTTCACCAATCTCAATTGCGCAGGCGTGGCTCGTTGACTTGGCCGAATGCCGAGGCTCTGGGGAGCTTGAGACTCAACTTGCAGCGCGACAAGAAGCAACGCTTCGCGGCGAATCGTTTCGACAAGCTCGCGATAACGCTGCGGCTCGGATGTGCGTCCCGGGCGCTTTTTCTCTTTCACATACCAGCGCAAAAATTTTGGCACAAGTGCGTCGCGATCCAGCGTCGCGACTAGCTGCGATGCAGTTTCCTGCGCGCGCACGGCTACCTGTCTTGGAGTGAGCGAGGCCATGAAGGAAAATAATACTTCTCCGCGAGCGCGCGCGTCGAAAATACTGCGCCCCGCGTCACAAAAAAGAAAGGCCCGCCGCTAAAACAATGGGCGGGCCTCTCGCATAACTTTTTCCACGCTGCTATTCGCAATCTTAGTGAATCGGACTGACCGGAGGACGCTCCTCGCGATGGCCTGTGCCTCCCACCGCACGCGGCCACGGCTCGATTTTGCCCAGCGCCAGTTCGAGCGCCTGGTCCACCGAATGCACGAAGTGGATTTGCAGCCCGTCGAGCAAGTCGGCCGGCAAATCCTCCTTCACGTTCGGTTCGTTCTCCGCGGGCAGGATCACTTCGCGAATCCCCGCGCGCTTCGCACCAAGAACCTTTTCCTTGATGCCTCCGACCGGCAACACAACGCCCGTAAGTGAAATCTCTCCCGTCATCGCCACGCGCGGACGAATGGCGTGTCCGCTCAACAAGCTCACGAGCGCCGTCACCATCGCAACGCCCGCCGAAGGACCATCCTTCGGAATCGCCCCCGACGGGACGTGGATATGCACGTCCTGCTTGCGGAAGAAATCCGGATCGATGCCGTAACGCTCGGCGTTTGCGCGCACCCACGAAAGCGCCGCGCGCATCGACTCCTGCATCACTTCGCCCAAGTGGCCGGTCATGGTGAACTGCTTTCCGCCGCGCATGCTCGTCGCTTCAATGAACACGATGTCGCCGCCCGCCGGCGTCCACACGAGTCCTACCGAAACGCCGGGCCGCGATACGCGTTCCTCCACTTCCTTTTCGATGTGCACCTTGGGCACGCCCAGGGTTTCGCGAACTACCTCAGGACTGACTACCAACTTTTCCAGCTTGCCTTCGGCGATGCGGCGCGCCTGCTTGCGAATCAGAGTCGCAATTTCGCGCTCCAGACTGCGAACGCCCGCTTCGCGCGTGTAGCCGTGAATGATCTCCCGCAGCCCTTCGTCGGCGAATTCGATTTGCTCACCTACCTTGAGGCCATTTTCAGAGCATTGCCGCGGGATCAAAAACCTCTTGGCAATATGGATCTTCTCTTCTTCCGTGTAACCCGCAAGCTCGAGAATTTCCATGCGGTCGCGCAGCGGCTCCGGAATGGGGTCCATCCAGTTCGCCGTGGCCACGAACAGCACCTTCGACAAATCGAACGGCACATCGAGGTAGTGATCGCGGAACGAGGCGTTCTGCTCCGGGTCGAGCACTTCCATCAACGCCGCCGAGGGATCGCCTCGAAAATCGCGGCCGAGTTTGTCGACTTCGTCGAGCATGAACACAGGATCCAGCGTTTCCGCGCGGCGAATGCCCTGAATGATTTGACCCGGCAGCGCGCCGATGTACGTCCGGCGATGCCCGCGAATCTCCGCTTCGTCGTGCATGCCGCCCAGCGAAATGCGCACGAATTTGCGGCCCAGCGCCCGGGCAATCGATTTCCCCAGCGACGTTTTGCCCACTCCCGGAGGCCCAAGGAAGCAAAGAATCGGACCCTTCATGCCCGGCTGAAGTTTCTTCACCGCCAGGTAATCCAGAATGCGCTGCTTCACCTTTTCGAGATCGTAGTGATCTTCATCCAGAATCCCTTGCGCTTTGGGAATGTCGATGTCCTCGACACCGGAGGTCTTCGCCCACGGCAGTGAGGTCATCCATTCGAGATACGTGCGCGACACCATATACTCCGCGGAAGCGGGCGTCATGCGCGTCAAACGTTTTAACTCACGTTCGCACTCTTTTTTCGCTTCCGCCGACATACCGCTCGATTCCACCTTTTCGCGCAGCTCAGCAACTTCGCTCTGCGTGTCGTCCGTGTCGCCCAACTCTTTCTGAATCGCCTTGAGCTGCTCGCGCAACAGAAATTCACGCTGCGACTGGTTCACCTGTTCCTGCACTTGATCGTGAATCTTCGCGCGAAGCTCCAGCACTTCCTTCTCTTTTGTCAGCTCGCGGATCAGCGATTCCAGGCGTTTGCGAACGCTCGACGTTTCCAGAAGCTCTTGACGAATCATGGTGCTCAGCGACGGCAGCGTTCCCGCCACAAAGTCTGCGAGTTGCGATGGAGACTCCATGTTCAGCGCAACGCCTTGCAGGTCGTCAGAAAGTTGCGCCGAGCGCGCCACAACTTCGCGGAACAGCTCCTGCGTGTTTCGAAACAATGCTGTCAATTCCGCTTCAGGCGCGTCATCTACATCGGGCATTTCCTCCACTCGTGCTCGAAGAAACGGTTTCAGCCCCAGAATTTCAACCACGCGAATTCGCGCCAATCCTTCGAGAAACACAACTACATTCCCATTCGGCGTGCGCACCATTTTGTGAACCTTGCCGAGCGCGCCGATCTGGTGAAGGTCCGTTCCAACCGGGTCTTCAATGCGAGGATCCAGTTGCGCAACCACGCCCAGAATCTTTTCTTCGCCCTGCAGCGAATCAAGCAGCGCCAAGGAACTCTCACGTCCGACCGTCAACGGCATCACGGCGCCAGGAAAAAGGACGGTGTCCCGCAGAGGCAATATCGGCAATTCATCGGGTACAACAGTTTGTGGCTTGGCCATTTTGTTATCCTCTCCCGGCCACGCAGGAACAAACCCTGGCGGGCCTAGCCTAAACTATTCGATGCAGAAAGAGTCGGAAGGGTTACAACTGCTTAATCTCATTATGTTAGATATCTTTAGCATAGAACACTAAGATGTTCAACGTAAACATAAGCTACTTGTTTTCAATCTACTACTGCACTGTTAGGGCCCAGCAAGATTAGAATCTCGATGCATTTCTCTCTTCCGAAATCGTCAGGCCCTTTTTCGGAAAGGTATCTCTCACCATTTCAACCGCTTGCTGATGCGTTTCTATCTTGCCCTCCAGTTGTGCATCTTCCACGGCGTGCAGAATCTCTTTGAACGCTGGTCCCGGCGCATATCCCATCTCCTTCAGATCCTCCCCAGTCAGCAACCGCGGCGGTCTCACCGCTTCTGGCGGCGTGTCGGCAAGAAAACGTTGGGTGAAATCGTAGCAGGTCATATCGCGATGGCTCGAAAGGCAGTCGAGCCGGTGCAGTTCCAGATGTTCCTCGAATCGTGGCAGCCGTACGAACCGTTTCAACGTCGACGCCCTCATCTGCGCCACATCCTTGAACCGCAGATGGTTTGCGACCAGCAATGCGATTTGCTCGGTGTCGTCATTGGAAAAGCGCAGCCGGCGGCAGATTGCTTCGGCCATGCGCGTACCGACCTCTACGTGCTCGTCGAATCGGATCCGGTCATTTGGTCCCGACGGCGGTTTGAACGTTGGCGGCTTGCCCACATCGTGCAGCAGCACGCCCCAGGCAAGCGTTGGCGAGCAGCCAGCTGGAAGCTGCCCGAGCATGAGCAGCGTGTGTATCCAAACGTCGCCTTCGGGATGGAACTGCGGCGGCTGGGCGACTCCTTTCATGCGCGATATCTCCGGCAGCAACTCACGCAGCAGGCCCGTTTCATCAAGCAGCTCAAACGCGCGGCGCGCGGCGCCTTCCGTCAGCATTTTCGTCAGCTCGTCGCGCAATCGCTCCTGCGACACTTGCAAAATTTCAGGTGCGCGTTTGACGATGGCCTCTCGCGTGGCAGACTCGATAACATACGCAAAACGCGCCGCAAAGCGCACCGCGCGAACCATCCGCAGCTTGTCCTCGTCGAATCGCAGTTCGGCATCGCCAATCGCGCGGACAATGCCCGCCACTAAATCCTCATGTCCTCCCACAAAATCCAGCACGCGGCCGTCCTGCGGGTTCATCATCAGGCCGTTGATAGTGAAGTCGCGCCTGCGGGCATCCTCTTCAGGCGTCGCGGAAAATTTTACGGCCACCGGGTGCCGGCCATCCGCGTACCCCAGGTCGGAGCGAAACGTGGCGACCTCGACTTGCAGACCATCTTCGATCACAATCACGATGCCGAATTGTGCCCCGACCGCAATGCTCTCCGGAAAAAGACGCTGCACTTCTTCCGGACGCGCGTCCGTCGCCACGTCGTAATCCACGGGATTGCGCTTCAGGAGCAGGTCGCGCACGCATCCGCCCGTGAACAGGGCTTGATACCCTGCGTCGCGCAATTTCGCGCAGATTTGTTCCGCCAATTGGCGCGCATCCACGCCTGAATTATGTGCCTCAATCGCGGTCGGGGCAAACGACAGTGTCTGTAAGAGTGCGGGGAATGCGAATCAGCTCAATTTGCTGCTTCTCGCCGATGTGTGCGAACAATTCCGCGGAAGATTAAAGAAAGCGTACCACCATGCAGGTAATGTCGTCGTGCTGACGCGCCGGACCGACGAAAGTATCCACGTCGCCCATCAGAAGCGCCAGAACCGTCGCGGCGGATTCATGCGTGAAGGTTTCGACGCGCGATTGTATCCGCGACTCGGTGTATTCCTCGCCGTCGCCGTTCACCGCTTCCGCCAAACCATCGGTGAAAATCACCAGAAGATCGCCAGTCCCAATCGCCACTGTGCCAGAGCGATAGTCGGTGGAGCTGTCGATTCCGAAAGGCACTTCACCCTCGGCGAGGCGCTCCATCGTTCCGGCGGCGCGGCGCAGGAACGGTGCATTGTGCCCCGCGTTGACATAGCGGATGCTGCGCGCGGAAGAGTCGTACTCCGCAAGAAACGCAGTTGTGAACCGCATGCCCATCAAGCTGTGGTTACAGGCGTAATCATTCAAGGCCCGCGCAAGTTCGTCCAGGCTCACGGGGCGCGCCGCAAGCGAATGAATGCTCGCCTGAAAAGTCGCCATCAACAGTGCGGCTGGGACGCTCTTCCCAGCCACGTCCGCCACCACCATCAGCAGTGATTGGTCCGCGCAGCCTTCCCGTCCCGCGCGCAAGAACGCATCGTAATAATCGCCGGCGACTGTGTTCTGCGGTCGCGTGGCGAATGCGATATCCACGCCCGGAACGGTCGGTGGATGCTCGGGTACCAGCCAGTGCTGAATTTCGCGCGCGATTTCGAGGTCGCGCTTCATCGTTATGCGGTCCGCCAGTTCCAAAGCCAGCAGAAGAAACAAAATTAGTGTGCCGATTCCCCCCAAATCAAAGTTGTATTGCCCGTCGCCCGCTCTGAATTGCAGGTGAAAAATAAGCAATATGCATGCAATGAGCAGCAGGACGCGCCGCGCGGGCGTAAGTTTCATCAGCATCGCCTGAAAGAGCGCCCACGCAATTCGAAACGGGCGCTTCCAATGCCGCCCCGTGCCCATCGCTTCCCAGTCGACGTCGTGCGAGTAAAACGAATACGTCGCGCGCGCGTCAGCCTTCATCTGGCCCCAAAGCTGCCGAGCTGCGAGGCCTTCGGTAACGCGCTGCCAGTAATCGCGCATCGGCCGTCGTCGATGTTGCTTGCCATCCGGCGCGGAAAAGGTTCCAGGTGAGGACATGGAGACCGATTATACGGCAGTGCAGTGAGAGTCACATCTCATTGCGGGAGCGCGTTCACGAACGGCCGCGTGGGCGCAACGAACCGCCCAGCTGAATTTTCGAGAAGCCGAAGCGGTCGCGCAGCCGGTCAGCGGCTTGCGCCAGGCGTTCGAGCTTCTCGCGGCGCTCGGCATCGAGCAATTCGAGCTGGCCCGTAGCCGACGACGCGGCATGGAATGAAGACAGCGCCACGCCGACTAAACGTAACTTTGCGGAACTCCTCCACGCGCCATGGAATAATTCTCGAACCGCCGCCAGAATCACAGCGTCGAGATCGGCGGGGTTCGCGAACGTATGGCTCCGCGTGATGGTTTGAAAATTCGTGAAGCGCAGCGTCACCGTGACCGTGCGGCAGAAAAGCCCGGCGTCGCGCAAACGCTTTCCCGCTTTCTGCGTCAGCAGGCTCAAAGTGGAGTCCAGGATTTCGCTGTCGGCGGTGTCGCTGCCAAATGTGCAGTTGTGCGAAATGGATTTCGGCTCCGCATCCACGAAGAACTCGTACGTATCCTGCCCGCGAGCCTTGCGGTAGAGCGCCGTTCCCCAGCGGCCAAATGCTTCTTCCAATCGCTCCTGCGTCACAGCGGCAAGCTGCGCCACAGTTTGAATGCCCATGTTCGCCAGCGCGCCTTCCGTCACTTTCCCAATGCCGGGAATTTTCCGCACGCTCAGCGGCGCAAGAAAAGCTTCTTCGCTTCCCTGCGGAACCCAGACCAAGCCACGTGGTTTGGCCTGGTCGCTGGCCACTTTTGCGACCAGCCGCGTGCTCGCGAGTCCGCCGGAGCACGGCAGGCCGGTTCTTTTTGTAATATCGCGCAGCAGATGATCCGCGGCCGCGAGCGCCGGCCCCAGCAATCGTTCTGTGCCGGTCAGGTCCAGATACGCTTCGTCAATTGAGGCCATCTCAACCACGGGCGAATATTTCGCCAAAATTGTCGCGACGCGATCGCTCCATTGCGAATACAGCTCGTGGCGATTATCGAGAAACACCGCGTGCGGGCAAAGCTTCCCCGCGGTGCGCAGCGGCATCGCGGAATGAACGCCGAAACGCCGCGCTTCGTAGCTCGCCGACGTAACCACGCCGCGCTGATTCGCCTGCCCGCCCACCACCACAGGCAGTCCGCGCAGTTCCGGCCGGTCCAGCAATTCCACCGACACGAAAAACGCGTCCATATCGACATGCAGTATGGAAATATTCGCCGGCCCCGACGACGGCGCGTCTGCTGGACTTGCGACCGGCGCAGCATTTTGCTTGGCGCGATATTGCGCGAGCTTCGGCATTGCGAGGAACCTTCAGGTTGAAATCATACACGGAGAGGAGCCGTTATGCGCGCCTGGCCGAAATGATGCGAGGAACGCCCGCGAGATCATTTGCAACGCGAATTTCAGTCCAGGCGGGGAACTCGTCGAGCAGCGAACGTACACGGTCAAGCGCGCCGTATCCAATTTCAAGCGCGAGGAAGCCGCCCGGCTTAACCAGTCCGGCGGCCTGATCGATGAGCGGCGCGTAAATCTCCGTGCCTGTCACACCGCAGAAAAGCGCTGCGTGCGGTTCGTGGTCTCGGACTTCGCGTTGCAATCGCGCTTCTTCGTTACGCGAAACGTAGGGCGGATTGCTGACGATCATATCGAATGTCCCGCGTTCACTCGCAAACGCATCCAGCAAATTGCATTCGATGAAATGGACGCGTTCGGCCATGTTATGTCGCGCGGCATTTCGCGCTGCGACCTCCAGCGCAGCAGCCGAAATATCCGTCGCGAAAATTTCAGCGCGCGGGAATTCATGTGCCAGCGCCACGGCGATGCAGCCGGAGCCTGTTCCAACATCCGCGATGCGCAACAGTTCATTCGTGCGTGCTTTGCCCAGATGTTCCACCGCGACTTCGACGATATGCTCCGTCTCCGGCCGCGGAATCAGCACCGCCGGCGTCACTTCGAATTCGAGTCCCCAAAATTCCTGCTTGCCGGTGAGATATTGCGTCGGCGCGCCCGCCGCGCGTTGCGTCACCAACTCAAAATACCTGCGGACAGCTTCCGCATCGAGCGGAGCTTCCGGATGCGCGTAAAGCCATGCGCGGTCGCAGTCGAGAACGTGCATCAGCAATAATTCCGCAGAAAGCGCGTGCGACGGCACATCGGCTGAACGCATCCGCGCCATCGCGTCACGAAGAGCAGTTCGGACATTCACAGCAGGAATCTCCACGCGTATTGCGCCGGACGCCTCGCCCGAAACCGCCGCGCGATTCTCGTTTGCTATCGCCATGCTCATCTCGCCGCCATCTCAGCTCGCCACCAGCTCTTGATTCAGCCGCTCCGCCTCGTAGTGCGTAATCAGCGCATCCACCAGCGGGCCCAGCTTGCCGTCCATCACTTCCGTCAATTGATGAAGCGTCAGGCCGATACGATGATCGCTCACGCGGTTCTGCGGGAAATTGTACGTGCGGATTTTCTCCGAGCGGTCGCCCGTCTTGATCTGCCCGCGACGCTCAGCCGCGATTTGCTGGTGCTGTTTTTCCTGCTCCAGTTCGTAAAGACGCGTGCGCAGCACGCGCATCGCCTTCGCGCGATTCTTGATTTGCGATTTTTCGTCCTGCTGCGAAACCACCAGTCCCGTCGGAATGTGCGTGATGCGCACAGCCGAGTAAGTCGTGTTCACCGATTGCCCGCCGGGACCCGATGAACAGAATGTATCCACGCGCAAATCCTTCGCCTCAATTTTGATGTCGATATCGTCGGCTTCGGGCAGCACCGCGACCGTCGCGGCCGAAGTGTGAATGCGCCCCTGCTGCTCGGTCGCCGGAACCCGCTGCACGCGATGCACTCCGCTCTCGTATTTCAACTTGGAATAAACTTTCTGACCTTGAATAGCCGCGATGATTTCCTTCACGCCGCCGATGGACGACGCGGAACTCTCCAGCACCTCCACGCGCCAGCCCTGCGATTCCGCGTAGCGCGAGTACATCCGAAAAAGCTCGCCTGCGAAAAGCGAAGCTTCATCGCCGCCTGTGCCCGCGCGAATTTCGACGATGACGTTTTTCTCGTCGTTGGGATCTCTCGGCAATAGCAGCATTTTCAAATCGCGCTCCACCGTTTCGCGGCGCGTTTCCAGCGCATGCTGCTCGTCATGCGCCAACTGTTTCATCTCCGCATCTTCCGCTTCCTCGATCATTTGCTTCGCGCCGGCGATTCCTTTTTCAATTTCCTTCCATTCGCGATATTTCTCCACAATCGGTGAAAGCTCCGCGTGCATCTTCGCGACTTTCTGGTAGCGCCCCGAGTCCTCGTGCACTTCCTGTGAAGACAGCTCCGCATTCAGCTCGTCATAGCGAGTCTCGATCTGATCAAGTTTTTGAAACATGCTCAGTGTCGTCATAGAAAAGCTCCAATAGAAATCGCAGCGTGAATAAATGGTTCGGTTTGAACGGATAACTGCAATGCCCCGGCGCGGGGCCTCAGACGGGTGCGCTAATAGAAGGAAGCGAACGTCACGATGTACACAGAATAGCCGCCGCTGCCGCCACTGTCAAATCAGCGCATTCCCGAGGTAGTGGGTCAGTTTCCAGTTTGCCCGTGACCCGGGAAGTTCAAAAAAATCGATGAGTGGCGGTGTTCGTGCGATTTGCGGTTTGAGTATTATTGGCGTTACTCTCTGCGCTGGCCAGCAGTGGGTGGAGCTGTGCGCGGTACGCTTGCAGGTCTCGCGGGCAAGGAGTAGGATTTCTGCCATGAGAAGCGTCGAACGCCGTAATTTCCTAAAGGTAGCGGTGGCGCTGCCTTTTGCCCCGCCGTTGAGATCATTCGCCGAAGTTGCAAGCCCATTGGGAAAGCCGGTATTTGTTGCCGCGGGCGCGGACGCGACTCGGACAGAGCATCATGGGCCGCGCGCAGGCACGCACCTGGATTTCAAGGTCCTTACCAAAGACACCCAAGCCGGTTTCTTTCTGATAGAGCATCGCAATGTTCCGCAAGGCGGGCCGGTGCGCCATCTGCACTATGCACAAGAAGAATGGTTCTACCTCATTGAGGGCAACAAGGTGGTGATCGAGGTAGGCGACGAGCGCTTCACGCTTCGCCCCGGCGATTCCATACTCGCGCCACGAAATGTGCCCCATGTATGGGCCTACGTCGGTGAGAAGCCGGGACGGATGCTGATGGGGTTCACGCCGGCTGGCCAGATGGAAGACTTCTTTACCCTCTCTAGCAAGCAGCCAGTGGATCCGAGGATCGCAGAGGCACACGGCATGAAGTGGCTGGGGCCACCTCTCGACGTATCGAAGCTGTGAACGAGCGGAGAACTACTGCTGCGGCGGAACGGTGTACGTATTGTTGCCGGTGTCGCACTCCTGTAGCCGCCGCCGTTCACCGTCACTTCGAGTGGCCATAGGGTGGTTTCGACGCGCGAACCGGCTTTCTCCTCTCACACGCCATGTGGTCGGAAGTTTTTCTCATCCCGATTGGGGCTTTGAGACTAAGCACGATGACATTCGCGCGGCTCCAGCCTTGCTGATGCCGAGTTACCGTCCCTATGGTCGGCAACTCGGAAACTGACCCACTACCCATTCCCGAAGTTGCTGCATTGTAGCGGCTATACTACGATACAGCCGCTGCGGGGTTTCTGACGCAGTGCCCGACCATGGCCGAAATTTCAAGCCCCGCATTGACGAACGCTGACGGCGGAATGCTGTGGGATTTTTGGTATCCCGCGCTGCGCTCGCATCAGGTCCGTGGACGCGATCTCCGTCGCGCGATGCTCCTCGATGTCCCTCTTGTGATTGGCCGCGACGCGCGCAACAAGCCCTTCGCGTTGCGCGACGTTTGCCCGCATCGCGGCATGCCTCTCTCCTGCGGCCAGTCCGACGGTGAAACGGTCGAATGCAGCTATCATGGCTGGCGCTTCGACGCGCGCACCGGCCAGTGCCGCGAAATTCCGTCGATCACTGCGGACTCCAAGCTCCGCGTCGACCGCATTTACGCCGGCAGCTTTCCTTGCGAAGAACGCGACGGCTACATCTGGGTTTACATGACTGCGCCGAATTCGCCGCGTCTCGAACAAGCGCCCGTGCCCGCGCCGGAGCTGCCGAAATTCAGCGAACGTTACAGCACCGCGCATCTCTCCGCGGAAATGCCCGTTCACGTTGACCACGGAGTGATTGGCCTGATGGATCCCGCGCACGGCCCCTTCGTGCATCAATCCTGGTGGTGGCGCAAGCGCCGCAGCATTCACGAAAAGCACAAACAATTCGAACCCATCCCCAGCGGCTTCCGCATGAGCCCGCACACGCCGTCCTCCAATAGTTTGCCGTACAAACTGCTCAGGACGATTACCGGCGCGCCCGTCACCACCACCATCGACTTCACTCTGCCCAGCTACCGTTTCGAGCAGGTGCGTGCGGGAAACCTATGGTTTTCGAGCCGCGCCGTCGTCACGCCCGTTCGCCGCGATCTTTGCCGTCTCGATTTTTGCGCGGCATGGAACGTTTTGCGTTATGTTCCGATCGTGGGATTCATCGTCGAAGTTCTCGGCCCGCGCTTCATCGCGCAGGATACCGACACCATGACGAAACAATCCGTCGGCCTGAAATCGAATCCTCATCTCATGCTGATTGACGACGCGGACCGCCCCGCCAAATGGTATTTCCAGCTCAAAGCCGCGCATCTTGAATCGCAGCGCACCGGCGCGCCCGCTTCGCATCCCCTGGAAGGCCCCGTCACCCTTCACTGGCGCTCGTAGCCACAATGATACGGATTTCACCTACTGAATTTTTGCCATATCAAACTCCGTTTCGTGCACTTTGCCATCGGGAGCCTTAACAGATACGCGCAGCGGGGCCGAACTTACTTTTGCGGGGTCGAATTGCAATTTTAACAGCCAGCCGACAAAAACTGAGGTGCGTCCCATGCTGGTATAGACTGCGCGCCGAGTCGTTGTCAGCGGTGTGATGTCGCTCCCCTGTGATACACGGATCGAAACTTGACGCGAAAAATCGGGTGGCGAGACAACGGATCTGCGTACGTGGTCTGCATAGGCGTCATTCAATTCCACCTGAACTTCCACGACAAATTTCTCAGGTTGCGCCTGCAAATCGGTCTCGGTTCGCACTTCTGAGTCGCCGGGCGTATCCCGCTGTCCTCGAAGAACGATCTGCTGATATGGAGTGGCGATGGCGATGTGCGAGACGAAATAATCGCCTGTTTGGACTCCGGTGAACCGGTGGATATATTGAAGCAGGCAGTCCGTGGTCTGAAAATTGTTGCGCTCGCCGAGAAAGTACGCGTTGCGAATCGCTTCCGAGTGCAGAGGGTAATGGTAGGCGGGACTCGCCGGTGCCGAGAGAAACAACGCAGCGATTACTGCCACGCCTTGCCTGCGAGTCATCAACATGAAACCCTCCGTTGCCTGCTTCCTTAAGATGCAAACCCAACTTTCGGCGGCCATTCGCCAGAGACTAGATTACGTAAGGGCTCGACGGCATTGCGAATTTGCGAAGGTTACTGCCTGCTGCGCAGGTGCGCTGTGCCTTGCATTCATTAAATTTCTTTTCACACGCAATTGCAACCGGCCCTCAGGCAGCGTATGTTTTTCATCTAGAAAGGCGGTACGTGATGACGATAATGAAAATGACAATGACGAGAATTCGGCCTTTGCAAGCAATCTGCGCCGTTGCTTTTCTGGCGATTTGTGGCGCCACCACCACGGCAAATCCGGCCGACGTTCACTCTATCGACGGCGGAGTCGGAAGCTGCCGCGCGGATTTCACCGTCAAAGACGGCGCAAGCAAGCCCATCTATAACGCCCAAATCGAAGTCCTGCTCCGCTACGGCTTCATGAACCTGCGCAAGACCGATTTGCAGATCGGCACAGACAGCGACGGCAAGGCCCGCTTCACCGGCCTCCCCAACTTCCCCAAGAAGCCCCTCGAGTTCCACATCAAGAGCGGCACCGTCTCGAAGACCATCACCGACGACACCTCCACAAATTGCAACGCGACCTACGACGTCATACTCACCGTCCACTAAACCCGCAATCTCTGGATTTTGCGGGTGCCCATCCTGAACGGTTTGTGTGAAGGGTGGGGATTTTGTCTTCCGTCTTTAAGAAATTCGCTTACTTCGTCGTCGCGCTCTTCGCCTCGACCGTCTTCACATGCTCGGGGCGAAAACCCACCCCAACGATCCGAGCCGGGTACCGCCGCAGAAACGGCCATCGTCGCAACAGTTTCAACGGCCACGGAAGCGTCAGCGGCTTGTTGCTGCTCAGGACCCGCGAAATAATCCGATTCTGCACGAAAAGTTGCATCCCTTGCGTAGCCCGAGTCGGAAACGTCCGTCGCCGCTGAACAGCTTGCAAATCATTCTCCGTCGTGGTTCCTTCGAGGAGTTTCCGCGCCAGAATATTCGCCGCAGCCACCGCGTCCTGAATCGCCAAATTAATCCCCACACCGCCAATCGGAGACATCGCATGTGCCGCGTCGCCGATACACAAAAGTCCCGGT
>Ga0134128_10004386_pt1 | contig 17264 bp, 18 predicted proteins | sample KB31754_FD_96462 | JGI IMG/M metagenome (GOLD analysis project Ga0134128, IMG submission 96462) | Terrestrial soil microbial communities with excess Nitrogen fertilizer from Kellogg Biological Station, Michigan, USA - KB3-175-4 | ecosystem: Environmental > Terrestrial > Soil > Unclassified ... | reverse complement strand
GGTGGTCCCGGGTGTCGCGGGTACCTGGAAGGACCTCACGGACAACGTCAACTCGATGGCCCGCAACCTCACGGGCCAGGTGCGCAACATCGCGGAAGTGACGACGGCCGTGGCGCGTGGCGATCTCTCCCGCAAGATCACCGTGGACGTGCAGGGCGAGATTCTCGAGCTCAAGAACACCATCAACACGATGGTGGATCAGCTCAACAGCTTCGCGGCCGAGGTGACCCGCCTGGCGCGCGAGGTGGGCACCGAAGGCAAGCTCGGCGGCCAGGCCGAGGTGCCGGAAGTCGCGGGCACCTGGAAGGACCTCACCGACAACGTCAACGTGATGGCGAACAACCTCACGAACCAGGTGCGCGGCATCGTCAAGGTGGTGACCGCGGTGGCGGACGGCGACCTCAGGCAGAGGCTGACGGTGGAATCGAAGGGCGAGGTCGCAGCGCTTGCCGACACCATCAACAGCATGACCGATACGCTCGCGATCTTCGCCGACCAGGTGACGAGCGTGGCGCGCGAGGTCGGAGTGGAGGGCCGCCTCGGTGGCCAGGCACACGTGCCGGGCGCCGCCGGTACCTGGAAGGACCTCACCGCCAACGTGAACCTGCTGGCCGCCAACCTCACCACGCAGGTGCGCGCCATCGCCGAGGTGGCCACCGCGGTGACCCAGGGCGACCTCACCCGCTCGATTCAGGTCGATGCGCGCGGCGAGGTGTCCGAGCTCAAGGACAACATCAACGCCATGATCGGGAACCTGCGCGCCACGACGGAGCGCAACACGGAGCAGGACTGGCTGAAGACCAACATCGCGAAATTCAGCCGCATGCTGCAGGGCCAGCGCGACCTGGTGACGGTCGGACGGCTGCTGCTTTCCGAGGTGGCGCCGCTGGTCAACGGCCAGCAGGGCGTCATGTACGTCATGGAGGGGGTCAACGGCTCCTCGTGCCTCAAGGAGCTCGCGAGCTACGCCGACGGCGCGCACGAGATGCGCGACCCACGTTTCTTCGCGATCGGCGAGGGGCTCGTCGGCCAGGCGGCCGCCGACCGCAGGCGCCTCCTCATCACCGATCTCGACTCCCGCACGGTCGAGGTGCGCGGCGGGCTCGTTTCAGCCTGTCCGCGCAGCGTCATCGTGCTGCCGGTGCTCTACGAGGGCGAGGTGAAGGCGGTGCTCGAGCTCGCCTCGCTCTACGACTTCACCCCCTCGCAGCTCGCCTTCCTCGAGCAGCTCACCGACAGCATCGGTGTGGTGCTCAACACCATCGAGGCGACGATGCGCACCGAGGAGCTGCTGAAGCAGTCGCAGCAGCTCGCCGGCGAGCTGCAGACCCAGCAGCGGGAGCTGCAGCAGACGAACGAGGAGCTCGCCACCAAGGCGCGCCTGCTCGCCGAGCAGAACGTCGAGGTCGAGCGCAAGAACACCGAGATCGAGTTCGCGCGCAAGGCGCTCGAGGAGAAGGCGGCGGAGCTCGCCCTGACCTCGCGGTACAAGTCCGAGTTCCTGGCCAACATGTCGCATGAGCTGCGCACGCCGCTCAACAGCATCCTCATCCTCGGCCAGCAGCTCTCGCAGAACAGCGAGGGCAATCTCACGGGCCGCCAGGTGGAGTATGCCCGCACGATCCACTCCGCGGGCACGGATCTGCTCAACCTCATCACCGACATCCTGGACCTCTCGAAGATCGAGTCCGGGACGGTCACCGTCGAGTACGAGGAGCTGAGCTTCGGCACCCTGAGGGAGACGATCGAGCGCAGCTTCCGCCACGAGGCGGAGACGCGCAAGCTCGCCTTCACGCTGGAGTTCGATGAGCGGCTCGCGCGCTCGATGACCACGGACTCGAAGCGCCTGCTGCAGATCCTGAAGAATCTGCTGTCGAACGCCTTCAAGTTCACCGAGCGCGGCGGCGTGCGCCTGCACGTTGCGGCTGCGACCGGCGGCTGGAGCATCGACCATCCGACACTCAGCCAGAGCGGCACGATCATCGAGTTCTCGGTGAGCGACACCGGTATCGGCATCCCGCTCGAGAAGCAGCGCATCATCTTCGAGGCGTTCCAGCAGGCCGACGCCGGCACGGCGCGCAAGTATGGCGGCACCGGCCTCGGCCTCGCGATCAGCCGCGAGCTCGCGCAGCTCCTGGGCGGTGAGATTCGGCTGAGCAGCTCGCCGGGCGCTGGCAGCACCTTCACGCTCTACCTGCCGCAGCTGCACGTCGGCCCGAGTCACGCGAAGGGCTCGGCGTCCGTCACGGCGCCGGCGACACAGGCGGCGCTCGTACCGGCGAGGCCCGCGGCAGCCCGCCTCGAGGAGATCCCGGACGATCGCGACGACATCACGCCTGCGGATGCCGTTCTACTCGTCGTGGAAGACGATCCGCATTACGCGCGGGTCCTCCTGGACCTGGCGCGCCGCAAGGGCTTCAAGGTGCTGGTGGCCGGCACCGGCGAGCGGGCGCTTTCGCTCGCGGCGAAGCACAAGCCGACCGCCGTCTCGCTCGATGTCTTCCTGCCCGACATGCTCGGCTGGACGGTGCTCAATCAGCTCAAGCGCAACCCCGAGACCCGGCACATTCCCGTGCAGCTCCTTACGGTGGAGGACGAGCGCCAGTACGGCCTCGAGCGCGGCGCGTTCTCCTTCGTCACGAAGACGATCACCACCGAGAGCCTGGAGGAGGCGCTCGATCGGTTGAAGACTTTCACCGCGGCGCACCCGCGCCGGCTGCTCGTGGTCGAAGACAATGCCGCAGAGCGGATGAGCATCACGGAACTCCTCGACTCGGACGACATCGAAATTGCTACCGCCGACAGCGGCGCCGCGGCGCTCGCCCTCATGCGCGAGCGCTCCTTCGACTGCGTGGTGCTCGACCTGGCGCTCCCCGACATTTCCGGGTTCGAGCTGCTTGCGGAGGTGCAGAAGGACGCGCGGCTGCGGGAGACGCCGATCGTCGTCTTCACCGGCCGCGAGCTCACCCTGGAAGAGGAGGGGGAGCTGCGGCGGCAGGCGAAGAGCATCGTGCTCAAGGGCGTACGCTCGCCGGAGCGGCTGCTCGATGAGACCGCGCTCTTCCTGCACCGGCTGGTGGCGGATCTGCCGCCGGAGAAGCAGCAGATGATTCATTCGCTCCACGAGAGCGATGAGGCGCTTCGCGGCCGCAAGGTGCTGGTGGTCGACGATGACATCCGCAACGTGTTCGCGCTCAACAGCCTCCTCGAGCGGCACGACATGCAGGTCATCAACGCCAGCAACGGCTACGAGGCGATCGATCTGCTCGAGCGGACGAATGACCTCTCTCTCGTGCTGATGGACGTCATGATGCCGGAGATGGACGGCTACGAGACGATGCGGCGCATCCGCACCAAGCCGCAGTTCAAGCTGCTGCCGATCATCGCGCTCACGGCCAAGGCGATGAAGGGCGACCGTGAGAAATGTTTGGAGGCGGGCGCCTCGGACTACGTCGCCAAGCCCGTCAACAGCGACCAGCTGCTGTCCCTCGTCCGGATGTGGCTGCGCCGTTGAGATGCATCGGCCGAAGGGTCTAACGCATGTCTGCAACAGAAGTGGTAGATAGAGTCAGCATTCTGCTGGTCGATGACCAGCCGCAGCGGCTGGTCGCGTATCGGGCGATCCTCGGCGATCTGGGCCTGGATCTCATCTGTGCCCGCTCCGGGCGCGAGGCGCTCGAGTTCCTGATGGACCGTGAGTTCGCGGTGGTGCTGCTCGATGTCAGCATGCCCGACATGGACGGCTTCGAGGCAGCGCGGCTGATCCACGAGCACCCGCGCTTCGAGAGAACGCCGATCATCTTCGTGACGGGCGTGCATCTCGATGATCTCGACCGCCTCAAGGGCTACTCGCTCGGCGCGGTCGATTACGTATCGGTGCCCATCGTGCCGGAGATCCTGCGCAGCAAGATCTCCGTGCTGGTCGAGCTCTACACCAAGCGCAAGGAGCTGCAGCGCGCGAACGTGCGTCTCTCGGAGGCCAACATCGCCCTGCAGGAGGAGAAGACACGCGAGCTCGAGGTCGTCAACCGCAGCCTGCAGCGCGCGAACTCCGAGCTTGCGGCCACCAATCGCACGCTGCAGAGCGAGATCGCCGAGCGCGCCCGGATCGGTCAGGCCCTGAAGGAGGCCGATCGGCACAAGGACGAGTTCCTGGCGATGCTCGCGCATGAGCTGCGCAATCCGCTGGCGCCGATTCACAACGCCATCGAGCTGATGCGCCTGAAGCCGCTCGACGATCCGCAGGTCGCGTGGGCGCAGGATGTGATCGCGCGCCAGCTCACTTACCTCACGCGCCTGGTGGACGACCTCCTGGACGTTTCCCGCATCACGCGGGGCAAGATCAACCTCACCCGCCAGGTGGTGGATCTCGAAGGGCTCATCTCGCGTGCGGTCGAGACGGTACATCCGCTATTCGATGAGTACCGCCATCAGCTCACCCTGGAGCTGCCGGAGCCGGGCGTACAGGTGTTTGGCGATCCCACGCGCCTCACGCAGGCGATTGCCAACGTGCTCGGCAACGCTGCGAAGTACACAGATGCCGGAGGTCAGATTTCCCTCACGAACGTGGTTCGGGAGGCCGACGTCGAGATCCGCATCCGCGATAACGGCATCGGTATCCGCCCGGAGCTGTTACCTCATGTCTTCGAGCTCTTCACCCAGATCGAGCGCCAGGACGGTCGCACGCAGGGTGGCCTCGGCATCGGGCTGGCGTTGGTGCGCCGACTGGTGCAGATGCACGAGGGCGACGTGTCGGCGAGCAGCGAAGGGCTGGGTAGAGGCAGCGAGTTCGTGATCCGCCTGCCGCGGCTTCGGGTCGGAAGAGAGCCGGTTGCCGCGGCACCGGCGCAGCCGATTCCGGAAGCACCGTCCGGCCCCGAGGTGGCTGCAGTAGTCGCTCCAATCGTCAGCGCCAGCACGGCCCGACTGGCTCGCCGTATCCTGATCGCGGACGACAACAACGATGCCCTGGAGAGCCTGGCGACACTGCTGCAGTTGAGCGGGCACGAGGTCTTCACCGCGACCAACGGTGGCACCGCACTGCAAAGCGCGGAGCGGCACCGTCCCGAGGTGGCGTTGCTCGACATCGGGATGCCGATGCTCGATGGCTACGAGGTTGCCAAGCGCATCCGCGCACAGCCGTGGGGCCAGCGCATCACCCTGGTCGCGCTCACCGGCTGGGGCCAGGACTCCGACCGCCGCCGCTCGCGCGAGGCCGGATTCGACTCTCACCTGGTCAAGCCCTTGGATCTGGAGACGCTCACCGACCTGCTGGCACGCCTGCCCTCCGGGCCGGCCGGACACAGCCATTCCGTGGTGAATGGGGGCTCCTCGCCGCGCGATGCGAAGTCCGCCGGCTGAGGCCCCGCGCATCCCAAAGGCACATTGTCCGCCGGGCGGCGCACGTGTAATCTTGCGCGCCCTGTCCGGTTCAGGGTCGGCGGCAGCGCCGCTTCTTCCTTTGCAGGGCCGCGTCCCCGTCGTCTAGAGGCCCAGGACATCGCCCTTTCACGGCGGTAACACGGGTTCGAATCCCGTCGGGGACGCCAATGAAAACAATAACTTACGAGCGCTGAGACAGCCGGAAACACCTTGTACGGAAACGGTACGGAAACTACCGGCCAAGCGAACCCTTGAACTTGGCGGCCTAGACCCCACGTGCCCAGGCGGCAACCCGTACCGAGCCCACCGCCATGCCCCTAATCCGCGTTCGATGCCCGCACTGCCGGAAGCCCCTGCAATTCACGAGCAAGCAGTTGGACCAGCGCGAGGCCGCTGTGGCAGCGCGGGAGTCAGAGCTGCTGAGGCGCGAGGAAGCGCTACGGCTGCGGGAGTCGGAGCAGCAGAACGACGTGCGCCTGATACGGGGCTGCCTGCACCCCGACCGGCACCCGGAGCAGGCTGACCGCTACAACCGGGCGCTGCAAGCCTTCAACCGACTCCTAGAGCCGCCGCCTGCGGCATCGGGCACGGAAGGCTCTTGGGACTTTGACGACAACATCCCGTTCTGACGGGGGCTACTCAGCGCGCTGACCCCTTGTCGTCATCATCGCTCGGCTGCCACCGCGGTCGGGGAGCTGGCGACACCCGAAGCAGTATCTCCGTGCTGTCGGACATGGCAGCGCTTCCGCCCGCCCACTTCGGCGCGAAGTCCATGCGCATAACGTGTATACGGTACTTCTTCCCTGTCAGCTCTGAGAGTGCCTTACTCAACGCCTGCTGAATCGCTTCCAGACTGGGGTTGCGAAGTGCGTTGCCGTACCAGTCAATTTCTTCCTCTTCAACCGGAGCGGCGGCGGGCTGCTGTTCTTCGGCCATAGTCATCTCAATCCTATCGGCCATTTCGCCGAGCAATTCGCGAGCGGATTTCAGCACGGCGGATGCCTCACTTGCGAGGCGGACATTATAGCCTGGGCGCTGGCCGGGCGCCCTCTACCAGCCTAGGAAGCGCTCGAACATCTTACGGGGGTCGAGCTTCAGGGCCTTGGCGATGGCAGCGAACTCGACCACGTCCACGCGGCGCTCGCCAATCTCGATTTTGGCAATGAAGCTGGCCGGCTTGCCCAGGCGTTCGGCGAGCTGAGCTTGGGTAAGTTCAGCCTCCCGGCGACTGGCGACCAACACGGCGCACAGCGCCTTATGCTCCCGGCTTCGTAGGGTCTTCGACGGCAAAAGCGACACTCCGGCAATGGAGCGCGCATTCTCAGCATTCGGCGCCAGAGTCCCATTACAGGTGTCACACTCCCAATATGGGAGTAAACTGGCGGGCAGGGGTATAAGGCAACGGGAAGAAGAACTATGCACCCGCCGACCGACCTTGCAGAGCACGTTGCAGCGGCCATCATCGGGCTACCCATGAAGCTGCGTCGCGTGTTCGTCATGGCCCACGTACAGCGCCGGTCCCGCAGCGAGATAGCCGCCGCGCTCGGCATCTCGGAGCGGCGCGTTGAACGGCGGATGGTCAAGGCGCTCGTTGCGTGCCGCGAATCGCTCGAAGCACGCGGCGTTGACCTAACGCCTAACGATTAAGCCGGGCATTACGCTCCGTCCGCGGCGCCGGCCGGCGGAACCTAAATCCTGGCACAAAGCTTGCTGCTCTCTCCCAAATTTCGCCACCGCGGCGCATCCGCGGGGCTTTAGCCATGGGGAGGTCGGTAGTCTCGTGGAAAAATTACAGCAAACGCGCTTGCGTATGCACATTACACCCGAAGGGGAAAGCCTTCGCCTCATTGGAGCTGCGGTCGCCCGCGCACTAGCGGGATGCACCGACGCTGAGCTTGATAACCGCGAAATTATCGGCCGCCGCGTGCTCGATGAACTGCGCCTGCGTGGCTTCGCCGTGGTGGAAGAGCAGCCGCCCTCTAGTGCCGCCGAGAGCCTTGCAAGCAGCTTGGTTATCGCACCGCCGTCCGCGTAACCACCGAGGCGGTCGCGGTGCGACTCGCCACGAACTCCGCCCGCCGTGCACGTTGCCCGGTAGCTCTGCGCCAGCGCTCGGCTGCACGCTTCCGCTGACGGCCTGCCTCGGTGTCGTCGGCCTCGGCCTGGGCATCCTCGACAGTAGCCGGCCCGCACTCCAGCTCTGCCGGCGGTGGGGTGTCGTGCAGTGCCCGCCAAGCGTAGGCCACGGCGTCTACTCGGCGTGGAGTCGGCATGTCAGGCCAGCCGACCGTAGCCAGGGATGAGCCGGCCGAGCGGTGACGTGTCGCGCGCGTGCTCGGCAGCGTTCCGCTGTTCCGCGGCGGCCCGCAGCGCACACTCGGCGTCCACGGTGAACGCCCGGTCTTCGGCTGCCGGGCGGCCCGCATCGAGCTTTGCTCGGTAACGCTCTACGTGGACACGCACGCACCGCCCAAGCTCAGCGTCGTTCATCGCGTCGATGGAATCCAACTCGTCGTCGGTCATCAGTAAATTCATGGCGCTTACCGCAGACGGTCGAGGCCGGGGATGGCAGCATTCATTGCCTGCGCTGCGGCCGGGTCCGCTCGCCTGATCCGAGCGAGATGCAGCTCGCCCTCTAGGTTCGCACCGCCGCGCTGCCTGATGCGCAGTTCTTCGAGTGAATCGTGCGCGGCGAGAGCTGCGCCGGGTCGCGCAGGCGGCTGCGGAGTCTGCGACGTGCGCGGTGGGTCATCCTGTGCGCCGGGTTGGTCCTGTTCCTCAAGCTCTCGTGCGCCGAGGCCGCTGCCGGCTGCGTCCTTCGCAACACGGTGGGCGCGCAGGATGGCGTTATCAGCGTTGTACTGTGTCGCCGGGTGCTCGTCGCTCAAACCCATCGCGTGCGCTTCGAGAAGCCGCTCGTAGCGGTCACGCATCTTGGCGCCTAGCTCGGCGTCGTTCATCGAGTCGAGCATTTCTTTGAAACTTCGCATCTCAACAACCTCTATGTTAGGTGGAGCGAGCGGCACCCTCGGAAGCGGCCTGAACGCTGTATGCCGCTCGCTCCGTGCAAGCCGGGAAACTCGGACGGCTCACGGTTGCGATCTAATACGAAAAACTGCACTATTACAAGCATTAGATGTTAGGCAGGAATGTTCAATGTCTTCTAACGTTTCTCGCTGTTTACAAGCGTCTCGCGTGCGCAAGCGAGGCCCCCGGCAACGAGCGCTCGCGGCCGGCAAGACCACGTATCAAGGCAAACCACACTGGCGCTGCGGTCGCACGAAGCGCTACACCGCCAACGGCGGCTGCGTGCGCTGCGTCAATGCGCTCGCCCGTGCCTTCCATCAGTTTCCAAACCTCAGTGAGACAGATAAATGACTTCCAACACCGATAGCGTGCTTGAGGCACTACAGGCTAATGGCTACTTGACCGCAGTTGATACCGTCGAGGGCGTCGAGCGCGTCCACGTGGGCGGGTCGCGGCACGATTTCCACGTCACCGACCATGCCACCGACGCACGGCGCTACTTCCGCGATGCCGAGGTCAGCGTTGCTGTGCTGGCGTTCGAGGTCGGTGAGGCTTCGCCGCTCGCAACTAAGTTCATGACCGAACTACTCAGGCTCGTAGCGCCAGCCGAACGGCTGTTGAGAAAGGCCGCCGCCCGGCCCCTTGTGCGCACGACCACGACCACGCTGCACGCCATCTATCAGGCTGACAGCGCCGTCAGTGTCGGGCTCTACCTCGATACGCCGGCCTACGTGGGCCGCCCGTTGTTCGAGCACGGCTTGGCCTTCACCGACGCCAACGGGCTCTCAGACGCCACCCTGCGCGCGGACTGCGGCCCGGTAGCCCTCAACGGCGGCGCGTGGCTGGCGGATCGCACGCCGTTGAACACAGCGCGCGATACGCTGCCGGTGTGGGACGGCGAGGGCATCTCAACGGCACTCCGCGCCCTTGTTGACCGATGGGTCACGGCCGGCGATCTTCGCGAGCGCGAGCCGTACCGGGCACCCCCACGCAAACCGGCCTTCGAGTATGGCCAGCTCGACATTTCCGTGGACCCGGAATTTTGGGACATGGGCGATCCGCGCCGCCAGCTCGCGGGCGTGGCCGATGAGGTTCGGAAGCGCCGCGCTGCGCTCGGCCTCAAGCGTTGGGAGTGATTCAGAGCAGGTCAAATAGCTCCGCGGGGAAACGCCACGTACCCCGCGGCGCGAAGACCATCGTACAGGCGTCCGCGAGGTCGGGGCTGCGCTCCCCCTCGCCGAGCTTGTCAACAAGCAGTTTCCCGGCTGAGTTCTGCGACATTGTGGGCTGACTCAACTGCGCCATCAGCTTCGACAGCTCGGGGATTTTCGGGTTGATGCTGATAAACGCTTCCTTATCGAACTGCTCGCGCTGCACGGCAAGGTTGGATTGCTCGAATAGCCACCGCGCATTTAGCCACGTCTGAGCCTTGCGGTTGAGTACGTAGTCCTTCCACGGTGTCTTGGTGCGTGGAGCGCGATGGCTCGGGTTGTGTGGCGCCCCGGAGCCGCGGTATTCGTAGACCTTGATGCGGGCATGCTCCGGTCGCTTCTCATTCAGCAGCCTAGCGAACCCGTCGAACGGGCCGCCGAGTCCGTCGCCGTCGTATATCAGCTCGTCTATCCCGTGGCGGTCGAGGATGCCAAAGGCCCGCTCGGCCGAGCGCGCCATATCACTCCCGGCGCCGCTCCACGACTCGACCCATTCAAGGTGCGGCCCGTGCCGTATGGCAAGCGCGCAGCGGTCGCTCGTGTCGCCCAGGTCGAGCGCGGCATACCGTGCGCCGGTCGCCTCGATGCCCAACCGTTCGAGCAGGCCAACAGCGGATTGCACCCACGCTGCCGGGACGACGACGCCCTCACGCGATGCGGCAAAATCTGCGTTGACCTCCTGCGCGAGCACCACGGGGTCAAGGGTCGAGACTTGCTTGTCGTACCACGCTTGGTCACGGTCGGGGCGGTCTCGCCATGTCAGGTCAAAGCGCGGGATAGCATCGTTGTGCGCGCGCTCGTAGAAGCTGTTGCCGATACCGTTCGGCGTCGAGATGTCGATACGCACGTTGGATGTCTGAGCGAGCGCAGCGTCGATGCTCACCGGGAAGAACGCGCTTTCGTCCACGACGTAGAGCGACTTGCGTGCGCCACGGCCAGCGAGCGCGCCAGCTTCACCCGTGATGCTGCTACCCGTCTCGGGCAGGTTGATGCGGCAATACAGCGAGTGCTTGCCCTCGACGTAGCCGCCGTTGAACTCAGGCGGCAGGCCGTTCAAGAACTCGCGCAGCTTGGCAAACAGCGTATCGGGGCTGCCGGTCAAATCCAACTTCGCTTCCGTGGCGCTCGCTACGCCTGCCGCGAAGTTAGTCTCGAAGATGCATAGCGACGCGAGCAAGGCCATTGCGACGTAGGACGCACCCACGTCGCGGCCCTTCACCACGACACCGCTACGCCCGGTGCGCCATAGGTCGAGCATCCACGACACCAACTCGCGCTGCTTCGGGAACAGGACGAACGGTACTTGCGCCGGCTGATTGAGCGCGATGCGGCGCGGGTCCGTGGTGAGGCCCCAATCGCTAATGAAGTCGGCAAGGTGGCCGCGATAGTAGCGCTTGATGGGTGGTAGGCGGTTCGCAGCGTCCGCACGCAGCCACGCGAGGCGCCGGTCACGTTCGCGCGTCGCCTCTGGCTCTTGCAACCATGCCAGGACCGCGGCGCGCGTTGCATCATCGGTGCGCGCAAGTAGAGCGGTGCGCTTTGCCGCTGTGGACCGCACGAGCTTGTCGGCCAGCGCTACGTGTGGTGGCATCGCGCACATGGTCGCGTAGAACTCCGCGGCTACGGCGTCAGCCGGGTCGCGTCCTGCGAGCTTGTCTAGCAGACGGGCCAAGGTGCTCATTGCTCACTCACTACGGTTGGGTCGTTGGGGATCGAGGCGGCCGGCGCATCGTCGGGCTGCGCAGGTGCGATGGATTCGAGCATGCGCAGGGCATCCGCAACGCTGAGGTTGTCCGGCAGCGGCTTGACGGCTACGTGCGCTGTGAGCGACACGCTGCGGTCTACATGCAAGCCGCGCAGGCGGTGCAGCTCTATGCGTAGCTGCGTCTGATCGTGCAGCAGCACGCGCTTGACCGAGCCGTCAGGGAATAGCTCGATGCCCCGCAGCAGTCGGCGGGCACCGCGGCTCAGGTCGGCCGTGCTCGTGAAGACGACACGCGGCACGCCCTGGCCGTTGCACGCGCGGCACTCGGGGTTGGGGTCGCAGTCCGCGCGGTAGCCCATGCTGCCCGTGGTGTCGGGCGCCGGCAGCGGTTGAGGGGTGCTGAGCGATGCCATCCAAGCCTCTACGGCTGTCGCCAACTCGGCCTCGTCGCGCCAGTGGTATGCGCCGGCCGGGGTAGACCAGCATCGCCGGCAGGCGCCCACGTCGAGCCGCATAAGCTCGTTGGGGTCGCATTCGACCATTTCCTCAAGGTCAGCGATGAGGGCCGCTGTAGAGCGCAGGGAACGGCCTGCGGCGGCGTCCTGAAGCTCCCGCGCCCTGGCGGCCACCTTGGGGTTGCGGAGTAGGCGGGCGGCTGCCGCACGGGCCACGGCGCGGCTGCTGGTCATATACGCAGCCTCATAGGCGTGAGTCGCGATACCGCACTCAGCGTACAGCCGGCAGAATCGCTCTTGCCGTGCGCTCAGCTCGCTGCTTGCCGCGGGCAGTGTTTCCGTATCGTCGTCCGTATTCGCGCTCGTGAGCAGCGAAAGTGCCTTGTTTCCTGCTGTATCGCTCATGTGTGTTACCGCCGTACTATAGCGGTACGTTAGCATTGAAACGGTCGAATGCAAACGGCGCGCAACATGCGCACGCTGTTGCCCGGTGCGGCGAGCCGGCGAAGTTTGGGCACCGCGGCAGCTCGCGCGAGCGCGCAGCGGGGTATTCCCACGGTAGGCACTCAGGCCAACCGCGCTACATCCCGCTAGATACGTTAGGCGCCCTTACAAGTTGCAAGTAGCGTTGCACGTTGCAATTGGCGGGGTGATTTCCACGGTCGGCGTGAAGCATGTGAAGCATGTGAAGCTGAGTTGCATATAACTGGCTGTAACGTCGTTTTACGTACTTATATGGAAAACAGCTTCACGAGCTTCACGAGCTTCACGCGGATGCTCGCCCTACGTGCCGGGTGGCGCCGGAATGCCCGGCCGTATAAAGAGCTGCCCGCGCGTGCGGTCGCGTTTCTCCCGCCGCTGCCATCCAAGGTCGCTGAGAATCCGCCCCACCCGCGCGGCGTTACGGTCGTGCCGCTCGGTCGGCGGCAGGAGCATGGCGCGCATGACCTCGCCGGGGCTCACGTCGAGCCCAGGTAGCGACGCGGTGGTCTTCTCCACGTCGGCGGTCCACGGATCGTGGGCGACCCGCAGCGACGCCTCAGCAGCGGCCAGGGCCTCTACGTCCTTCGAGAGCCACCACGGCTCGCCCGCTCGATACCGATGCACGGCCTCGGCCCATAGCTGATCCCGGTCACGCATGAGCCCGGCGAGGTCTACGCGGGTGCAAGACACCGTCCACCATCGCCGGTTGCCGGTGCGGTCCACGAGGTACGTCTCGTCATTCGTGCTGCCGGCGAAGATGCACTGCCGCGGGAAGCTAATCTCGTGGCGGCCGTAGCTCGGGCGGTACTGCTCAATCTGCCGCGTGATAAATGCCTTGACCGTCTCAATCTCCGAGCGCTTGAACTGCGACAGCTCGGCTAGCTCGATGATCCACTTTCCGCGTAGATGGTCGCGCGCGTCCTTATGGCTGAGGTCCGCTGTCAGCGAATCGCTGAAGTACGAGTTGCCGGCGAGCGTGCGCAGCGCCGTGCTCTTGTACGTGCCCTGTGCCCCTTCGAGCACGAGCGCGTTGTCGGCCTTGCATCCGGGCTGGAAGATGCGGGCAACGCCTGAGATGAGCCACGCGGCCCCGATGGCGCCGAGGTACTCCGCGGGCTGCCTACCGGCCCCGAAGTAGGTTTGCAACCACGTGTGCAGCCTCGGGGTGCCATCCCACGCGAGCGATTGCAGGTAGTCGCGTATGGGGTGGAAGGCACAGTGGTACTTGGCGTGCTGCGACACCACGGCCTCGATCCGGTCACGGCCGATCTTCGGAATGATGTAGCGCTGTATGAAGCGCTGAAGCACGATGGTGTCTTCGTCTATCCACGCGCGGGGCAGGCCGCTTTCGCCAACTATGCTCGGGTCGGCAGTGATCGGACGCACGAGGATCAGCTCGCCGCTGAACTCGTTGTAGCGGACGATCCCCTGCAAAGCCGGGTCGTGTTCGAGGATGATGCCGATATTTTCTTCGTCGGGGATCAGCTCGCCGTTCTTACCGTGCCGGATTTCCTTCAGCTCGGGCGGTAGCATCAGGTGCGACCCTGGCATTGCCGGCCGGCGGATTCCGTTCGCGTATGTTGGAACGATGAGCGCTTGCTTTGCTGCAAGCTCGGCGGCCTCTTTCGCTGCCTTCTTGGCGTTCTGCTCAGCGACCCATAGCGCGCCCTTCGCCCGGCTCAGCTCAATCGCCATAGGCCCCGGCTGATTCGTCGGGCTGCCTTCGGCTCTCGCCATGCGCTCCCAATGCTTGACGTTGGCGCGCAGCTCATCGAGCGTGGGGGCCACCGTGGGCGCCGGCTGCTGCGGAGCGAGCGCGGGGTCAGGCAGGTAACCGTGCTGCACCATGAGCGGGTCGGTCCAACCTGCGGCTATCATCTGTTCGTAGGTGACGCCTGGGGGCGCCTTGGCTGTCAGTTGCTTGCTCATCAGTGTTCTTTCAACTAAATGCTGGCCCCAAGGTAGCGCCGCACGTCGCGCAGCACGTTATTGGGCGCGTGGCAATCGTTCGGGGTGCAACTCACGGCAATGGCGCGGCCGGTTCGTGGATCGCGCAGCTTCGCGTGACCACGGCCGCTCTGCTCATAGATGAGCCCTGCGCGCTGGCATTCGCGGATCACCTTGCGTAGATCGCCGCGGGCACTCATGGCAGCGTTCCCCGCCGTCGCATGCGGGCCAACAGCCGGCGCTGCGCGCGATTCTGCGGCCCGCGCTTGAGGTCGATAACCACACCCTGCCGTGGAGCGGCGCGGCCTGAACCGTTGAGGCCGGCCATCTTGAGAGAATCGAGCGGGCCGGGCGCTGTGGGGTTCGTGCGAGTCATCGGCGCGGCCCCATATTGCGCAGCGGCACTAGCTCGAAGATGTCGTACCGTTCATCAGGGGCGAGCCTGTGCAGGCGGACAACTTCATCGAGCGCGGCTTGCAGGCTGTGATGCCGAACCTTTGGCCGGCTGCCGCCACGGCGCCATATAACCCAACTGCGCTGCGGGCCGCTCTTGGGCTTTGTTGCCCGCTGCGCGAGTTGCAGGGATAGCTTGAGGGTGTTAGAGTTCATCGGTCTTGGCCTCTCCGAGGGGCAAGCGAACCATCCAAGGGCCTCAGCCGAATGCGGCGAGGCCCTTTTCGTTCGCGGTCATGCTGCGGCGCTCACTTCCGGGACGACCCGGGCGAGCAGATCGGCACCGAGCACGAACGAGCGCCGGCCGCGCTTCACGAGCTTGAGTTGCCCGGCCTTCACGGCCTCGTAGAGCGATTTGCGGCTGTAATCGCCGTAGACAAGCGCCAGGGGGATCGGGTACAGCGCCCGTGGGTCGATGGCGGGCAGCGTGGCGCGAAGGGCGCGGCGGGCTACGGCGTCCTTGTACGGGGCTTGGCTCCGTTCGCGGCGCTCGGCGCGTTCCGCGGGGGTGAGCTTGCGCCGGCCGCGCTTCTGTGCGGGGGAATCAACTGTTGCGGTAACCATTGCCATACCTCTGTTTCGGTATGGCTACGGCAGTTTTTGGTGGAAACACTATCCCGTCAAGTGCCGGCGACTTGCGCGCCAGTGCCGTATGGCCTCGTAAAGGCGTCGGGCGCGGTCGAGGTCGGTTTCGCCGTCGCGCAGCGGATATTCCTGGGCGACAGTCGCCATGAGGTAGCGCAGCGATTTGTTGGCCGGCTTGCTACCGGCCGGCAACTTCCACGGATTGGTTCCAAGCGGGCAGGTCATCAGGTCGTAGGGCGCACCTTGGCCCTGTCGCACGAGCAGATGGTATATCCAATTCCACACTTCGCGGTCGCGTGTTTCCTTGCCGTCATGTGTTTCCTTGGTCTTGCGCAGTTTGAGCCTCGGTAGCTCGCGCATGTCTTCGAAGTGCTGCCGCCACTCCGGTGATAGCTCCCGTTGCCCATGCTGCTCCGCCCATGCAAGGAACTCGCGCGGCTGCTGCTTGGGGTCCGGCATCGGCGGGAGCCGTTTGGCGTCGCGTGCAAGCAACTCGCGATGCCGTTGCAGCCACGCGCGTTCTTGCAACCCTGTGGTTGCTCTCCGGCCGCGGGTCATAGCATTTGCACCTTGGCTAGCCGCTCGCGCACCGCGTCTTTGACGTACTTCCCATAGTGTTTGTCTATCATCGCGAGTGACGTGCCGGTCAGCTTCGCAACGTCGAGTGTGGTGAGCCCGTCCATGATGGCCTGCGAGATGTAGGTATGCCGGCACGAGTAGAGGCACACCCCGGCCGGCAGCTTCACCGCGTGGCCCTTGTCGTCCTTCAGAATGTTGCCTTTGGCGTCCTTCACCACGGCGGCCTCGGCTGCTGCGCGAATCTGCCTAGACCACTCGATGCGCGTCCACGGTTGCCCGTCGTCGCGCGTGAGCAGTAGGGCCGATGGTAGCTTCGATTTTGCCAGCCGCTCGAACAGCGTCAGCGCTGGCCCGATGAGCGGCACGTCGCGTTCGCGCACGGTGCCGTCACCCTTGCGGTGCGACAGCTTCAGCGTCTTCGTGCGCGCATCGAACTGGCTGCGCGTGGCCTTGACCAGCTCGCCCGGCCGGGCGCCGATCAACAGCGCGGCTTCGATCAGGCTGCGCACGTTGCCGCTCGCGGCTTCCAACAGGGCGCGGCGCTGTTCGATACTCAGGAAATGCTCATCCCCGCGGCGGCCGTCTGCGTTCTTGTACTGCTCCACGTCGCCCCAGGTCGGCGCGGCCGAGGCAGACACCCGCTTGTTCTTCACAGCGAGGTTGAGGGCGGCGCGTAGGCTGGTCATCATGCGGTTGGCGCCGGCCTTGGTCATCTGCCGGTCTTCGTCATCTTCGGTGAGCAAGTCGGTGCGCCACTTCTTCAGGGCAGGGGTGCGCAGCTTCGCAACCTCTGTGCGCCCTATGGCGCCCTCGTAGATACCGCTGCGCTCGAAGCGCCACTTGGCATCGTCGGCCGCGCCGTCGCCCTTCTCGCGGCGCAGCTCGTCCACGTACTCGGTGCAGGCATCGGCGACCGTGAAGGGCTTGTCGGTGACCACGCCCTCGGTGAGTTCACCGAACCATGCCCGCGCGGCTGCACATGCGGCATCGTAGTCGAGCTTGTCGACCGGCCCGAGGTTCCGATACGTCTGCTGACCGGTCAGCTTCAGGCGCTCGCGCAGCTCGTCATCGAGGCGCGCTCGGGCGATCCACGAGCCGTGGTGCACGTCGATTTTGCGGAACCCGATGTAACGGCCCTCGGCCAGCCGGGCGCCCCAATAGGGCTCACGGCGGGGCTCAAGGCCCTCGCGGACATTGCGCTTGTGGATGGCGACGGCGCTGCGGTTCTTGCGCTGTGACTCGTCGGACATGGCGGTAGCATCCTGTACGGAAACGGTACGGAAATACTACCGGAAACAGGGGGTGTCACCTAGTGCCGCATTTCTCGGTATCTCAGCCACTTGCGGAAACACGCGGTAACGCTAGAATACGTAAAAACGGCCCTTTCACGGCGGTAACACGGGTTCGAATCCCGTCGGGGACGCCAATAACGGCGGG
>Ga0134128_10004385_pt1 | contig 17265 bp, 15 predicted proteins | sample KB31754_FD_96462 | JGI IMG/M metagenome (GOLD analysis project Ga0134128, IMG submission 96462) | Terrestrial soil microbial communities with excess Nitrogen fertilizer from Kellogg Biological Station, Michigan, USA - KB3-175-4 | ecosystem: Environmental > Terrestrial > Soil > Unclassified ... | reverse complement strand
TCACAGATGCCGTCGACGCAGCTCATGCCAAGGGAATCATCCATCGGGACATCAAACCTGCGAACATCTTTGTCACAAAGCGCGGGGTAGCGAAGGTCCTAGACTTTGGGTTGGCGAAGGTGGCGGCGGATTTACGCCAGTTGGAGGATAGCGGAGCAGCAGCACTACCTACAGTGAGTGAGGAACAATTGACGAGTCCAGGCGCGGCAATGGGGACAATTGCCTATATGTCCCCCGAGCAAGTTCGCGCCAGGGAACTCGATGTGCGTACAGACCTGTTCTCTTTGGGCGTGGTTCTCTATGAAATGGCAACTGGCGCATTGCCGTTCCGGGGGGAGAGTGCGGGCGCGATCTTCAATGCCATTCTGGAAGGCGAGCCTACGCCCGCTGTGCGGTTGAATCCCGATGTACCGGTCAAGCTGGAAGAGGTCATCAACAAATGCCTGGAGAAAGACCGCAACCTCCGCTACCAGCACGCTTCTGAAATCCGTACTGACCTGCGGCGTCTGAAGCGGGATACGGACTCAGCACAAAGGGCGACAGAGAGTGCGGCAGCCTCTCGCAGTGGATTGCCCTTTAAGATGGCTATTCGAGCCATGCTAGCCCTCGTGCTGCTTACGGTGGGCGGCTACCTCTACTTTCATCGCAAGCCGAAGCTCACCGATAGAGACACCATCGTTCTCTCCGAATTTGATAACACGACGGGCGATCCCGTATTCGACGGCACACTCCGACAGGGGCTCTCGGTGGAACTTGAGCAGTCGCCTTTCCTCAGTCTTGTTACGGATGAGCAAATCCAGCAGACTTTGGGGCTAATGGGGAAGAATAACGCAAAGCTCACGCCTGCGGTCGCGCGAGAGATTTGCCAACGAAGGGGGAGTACCGCGGTTCTCAACGGTGCAATCGCACAGATTGGCAGTCAATACCTTCTGACTGTAAAGGCAGTCGATTGTGCCAGCGGCGAAGTGCTGGCGAGCACCAACGCCCAAGCTACAGACAAGGATCACGTGCTGGGGGCCCTGGGAAACGCAAGCTCTGAAATCCGCCGCAGACTTGGCGAATCTCTCGCGTCACTGCAGAAGTACAACGCTCCATTAGATCAGGTAACTACATCCTCCCTTTCGGCATTGCAGGCTTACAGTCAGGCTACCAAGGCTCTGCTTGAGAAGGGAGGTACTGCGCCGATTCCATTCCTGAAGCGTGCCATCGAGCTTGATCCGAACTTCGCCGTCGCTTACACGATTCTGGGAGTCACCTACAATAATGTCGGCGAGCTTTCGCTGGCGACGGAAAACCTTCGCAAAGGATTTGAATTGCGCGAGCGGACCAGCGAAAGCGAGAGATACTCGATTTCCGGTCTCTACTACAGCCTCGTAACACAAGAAACGACCAAGGCAAATGAGGTGTATGAAGAATGGGCGCGCGCTTATCCAAGGGACTTTGTCCCGCAGGCGAATCTGGGTGCGAACTACTATTACCTGGGACAATTCGAGAAGGCGATTCAACTCCTGACCAATTCTTTGCGCCTGGATCCGGACGAGGGATTCTCATACGGCGTTCTGGGTGACGCGTATCGTAGTGCTGGCAAACTCGCCGAATCCAAAGAAGTCTATGAGCGTGCAATTGCCCACAAGCTGGAAGTCCCCGAAATCCACATCTCCCGTTACATGGTGGCCTTTCTCGAAGGAGATACAGGCGAAATGCAACAGCAAGTGGCGTGGGCAACCGGGAAGGCGGGTGGCGAGGACCAGCTGCTATCGATTCAGTCTGATTCCGAGGCTTATGCCGGCCACTTTGCGCGAGCACAGAGTCTGTCGCAATCTGCCTTCGATTCTGCTCAGAAAAACGGACTTCATGAGACAGCGGCATATTGGCGGCTCACCGCTGCTCTCCGCAACGTTGAGGTTGGAGAGTACGCCTCGGCGAAAAAAAATGTCGCATTAGCTTTGGGGATGGGGTCGAACACCACCCTGCAAAGTCTTGCGGCGATGACGCTGGCACTTGTAGGAGAAAGCAAGCGGTCCCAGGCAATCACAGACGACATTCGAAAGAAAGAGCCGTTAAATGAAATGCTCAACGGGTATTGGATGCCTCCGGTCCATGCCGTAGTCGAGCTGAATCGCGATCGAGTTCAAGAGGCTTTGGAACTACTAAAACCGTCCGCAGGTTACGAGTTTGGGCCATACACTCTGCCTTTGGTATACGTTCGAGGAGAAGCCTATCTGAAGGTAAGGAATGGAAAACAGGCAGCAGCCGAGTTTCAAAATATCATTGATCACCGCTCTGTGGTAGCGAACGATGTGCTTGGGGCGCTGGCGCACCTGCAACTGGGCCGCGCGTATGCCGTCTATGGCGACACCGCGAAGTCTAAGGCCGCCTATCAGGATTTTCTCACTCTCTGGAAAGACGCCGATCCCGACATCCCCATCCTGAAGCAAGCCAAGGCCGAGTACGCGAAGCTGCAATAAATCGATAAGCGACATAGAGATCTTTCATCAATTGATCTCCTGGGCCACCTCTGGTGTCAAATAAGTAGAATGCGATGGTCACAGTTGATCGATCCTGTGCAAGTCCTGACCTCCGTCAGCTGTGGTGACCCAAAGTGAGAATGCCTTTTAGCTGTTGGCAGCGCATAGTCATTACAGCGCTTATTGTTACGATATGCGCCATTGTGCCGCTGGCTTTGCGGCGTTCGAGTAATCAGCTTCCTGCAAGTACCATTATGATTCTGCAACAGGCAGATCGCTTTGAGCTTCTATCCCTGGATCCGAGACTTCCGGACCTTGCTGACGAATACGCCTTTCACGGTTATCGGGTCCTGGCCAGTGTGCCAATTTCCGACCCGCACAGGCGTCAGATGCTCGTATCCGCACTCCTGAAAGGTATGCGCGAAAATGCAGGTACCATAGCAGCGTGTTTCAACCCACGACATGGAATTCACGCCCTATACAAAGGCAAGCAGGCGGACCTGGTCATCTGTTTTCAATGTTTGCAGCTGCAATTGTTCGGCGACTCGTCCGGTGAGTTTCTGATTTCGGACTCCCCTCAAGGAGTTTTTCAAGCAAGCCTTAAAGCTGGCGCACTCGCTAGCGACCTGCCACCTAAACAGAATGAGCGATGTGGGGACTTGCGCCCCTTTGGCCGCTTTTCAGGTCTCGATAAGCGGTATAGAGGTTTGTCGCCGGCTGATACAAAATTCTGACCATGGCACACCAGGCACGTTTCTGCCAACTCGTCAGAAATTGCGGCAATGGCAGAGAGGTGAAAGAGGCAATCTAAGACAGCGGCAGAACCGTCCTCTTGTAGACCGTATTTGCCAACGTCGCCGTCGCAATGTACCAGGCGACCAACCCTGTTACAAAGATCTCCCACCCGGCAACGGGCGCTGGAACTTTCCCGAGAACCATGCCGTCCAACAAAACAAATGCCAGCAGAAGCAACCAGAATAGGACCGCGAGGAACTTTCCGACACCGTGTACCGCAATGCAAAAAGCGAATGTGAATAAAGTCCACATCAGGAAGAACCCAAGTTCCTCAGGATGACCCGCAGGAATACCCGTCCTCGGTTGCACATACAGCAGCAGAAAGATTGACCACCAAAAAGCCCCGTAGGACATGAAAGCCGATCCGCCGAAGATGCTCCCTTTGCGAAGGTCCACGATTCCTGCAATGAATTGCGCCGTGCCGCCGAAGCAGATTGCCAGAGCCAAGGTAGGTCCGGCGCTCCAGAACCCGACGTTATGAAGGCCTGTCGCCATCGTTGTCAACCCGAAACCCATCAGCCCTACTACGGCCGGGTTCGCCCACCACTCTTTGACGACACCACTTTCCGATAGCTCTGCCATCTTGGTGTTCTCCTTGATTGCTTCCTGATCTCGTCCACCCTGCAATTGTCGGGCCTGAGACCGGCCAATTAATCGAAGAAGCCTACAACAAAATCTCCCTCTTGGCTACAGAGTGCTAGCGACACAGAGTGCTAGCGACACAGAGTGCTAGCGACACAGAGTGCGAGAACACAGAATGCGAGAATGCACAGAATGCGAGAATGCCACGCACAGAATGCCACGCTAGAATGGCCAGACAATAAAGTCGGCGACGGCTCTACCCCTCGCGATGCGCTAATGTGTCGTATGACCAGTGATTTTAAGAATTCGGTCCTCCTGCTGACTTGGATGGTCGTAACAGGCTGCGTCCCAGGAGTTCTTGCCCAGAACAACCCGAGGACGAAGCCAGAGCTTGGCCCAAACGTGCTGATCTTGGAGCCGACTATGCCGCAGGTAGAGATGCAGCAGCAGATCGACAAGATCTACGCAGTCGAAAGACGAAACGAGTTCGGGTGCGAGCGACACGCCATTCTGCTCTTGCCGGGAGAGTATCACCTGGACGTGCCGGTGGGTTTCTACACGCAGGTATCAGGGCTTGGCGCTACACCAGATGCGGTTCACGTCGTCGGGAACGTACATGCCGACGCGAGCCACGAGAACAACAACGCAACAACAAGCTTCTGGCGCGCGGCTGAGGGATTTTCTATCACTCCGGCCGAAGGGACGATGCAGTGGGCCGTTTCCCAGGCTGTTCCATTTCGGCGGATGCACGTGCGTGGCAATTTGGTTCTTCACCAGCATCGCGGATGGGCCAGCGGCGGGTGGATGTCGGATTCCATGGTTGATGGCAATGTCGATTCCGGCAGTCAGCAGCAGTGGATCTCGCGTAATAGTGAATGGGGAACCTGGACCGGTTCAAATTGGAACATGGTTTTTGTGGGCATTCCGCATCCGCCACAAGGGGAGTGGCCAAATCCGCCGTACACGAAAGTGGATGCGACTCCTATTGTGCGCGAAAAGCCGTTCCTCGAGGTCAACGGACAAGGGAAATGGAGCGTTCACGTTCCGGCCCTTCGGAAGAACAGCGTTGGCGTTACCTGGCACGGCGGATCGACGCCCGGCCGATCGATCCCTCTAAACGACTTTTATATCGCCCGCTCCGACATTGACACGGCTGTGAGCATCAATGCGCAGTTGGCCCGCGGCAAGAACCTCCTGATCACGCCCGGAATCTACGATCTTTCGGAGCCCATTCGGGTCATGCGCCCCGACACGCTGGTTCTTGGGCTGGGGTTCGCCACTCTGCGCCCCACTCGGGGGACAGCTGCCATGACCACGGCAGATGCTGATGGGATTGAGATCTCCGGATTGCTGTTCGATGCCGGTGAGAAAAGTTCGCCGGTGTTGCTCGAAATTGGCCCGGAGCTATCTAAAGCAAGTCACGAGCGGGACCCGATCACCTTGCACGACGTATTTTTTCGAGTCGGAGGAGCGGGTGTAGGTCGCACGCGGGTAAATCTACGGATCAATAGTAATGATGTCATCCTCGACCACACCTGGATTTGGAGGGCGGACCACGGGGAACGTGTCGGCTGGAGCACTAACACCAGTGACAACGGACTCGTGGTGAACGGGAATGGCGTTACAGTTTATGGTTTGTTTGTCGAGCACCATCAGCAGTTCCAGGTGCTTTGGAACGGGAACGGCGGCCGAACTTATTTTTATCAATCCGAGATTCCTTACGATCCTCCCGATCAGGCAAGCTATTCCAGTGACCCAGGAATCAAGGGGTGGGCCTCTTACAAGGTGGCGGATTCTGTTACCAGCCACGAAGCGTGGGGACTCGGCATTTATAGCGTCTTCATTCAACCGAACGTCAATCTGAGCAGGGCGATCGAAGTACCTAAAAAACCTGGGGTACGCTTCCATCACATGATCACGGTTGCGTTGGGAAATCGCGGGGAAATCTCCAATGTCATTGACGATGAGGGCGGACCCACGGCAATTAGGCCACGGGTCACCCCGAAAGTAGGGGAGGCTCCATGAGGCGAAGAGCGGGTGACGATCTTTGAGGAGTTTGGGATGAAATGCGCGAACCCGCACGATGAGTAGTCGGAGTTCAAGAACGGAGAAGTAATTGTCTCAGCTTTGTGTTCGGGTTGGCCGACTTCGAAAGTAGATCGTTAGTGCGATGATCCCGATGACGATTGCGACCGGAGCAAAGACATTGTCGCCTCGGTAGTTGTGATAGTAAAGGCGCCCCGTGCCCATCGTTGACACACCGAAGAAGATCGCTGTAATTCCAACTAAACCATAAAACCCCCTACCAGTGGTTGTCTTCTCGAAAGGCGTGAATGGCAGATGTTTTCGGCTCATTCGTTTGTCTAAACTTTACCTCAGGCGTCCAGGCTCTTTTTCAAAGCATTCTGAGTGATATAGAGATCTATCGTCAACCCGAACGCAACGTTCATTTCAATTTTCGAAATCTGATTCCTCGTGACCGCTGCGAGAAAAACGTGAGACCAGAGACTTGATCGTCAGAACCCTGGAACACAATGGTGCCAAAATCGCCAGCTTGAAATTCATCCAATGCGACTGGATTCAGGCTCACTGCTGGTCGTGTCCCCATCCGCAACGATAGCTCTCCTTTGACAAGCGACAGGTTGTAGGTGGTGTCGAGTTCGTCGCTGCGATAATCTCCTGTGAACACCTTGAGGGTGGCTTCGTCCAGATGGATGTTGCGTACCCGGTAGCCCGAAAAGAAAACTTGGCTCTGGAGGGTCAGCGTCGCCGTCATGGTGCCATTTTCGCGTCTGAACACGATGGGATTCCCGACGAGATCCGAAAACTCATTCGTTTGCAAGCGCCTCAAGTTGGCCCCCCACGCCATCAGGCTCCCGTTGGCTGCGGTAAACGTGTAAATCATATGCTTCTGGTGATCGAGATAAGTACCCGCCAACTCTGCTGGGCTGAAAGAGGGCTCAGTATCTTTTCTGTCATCCACGGTAGCAGCTTCTGGCTTCAGTCGCGGTTCGAGGTAAAGATCGGATATTTTTCGCGCAAGGCCCTCTACATCGGCGCTGTCGACGTTGCAGAGAGTCACCACGCTGAATCGCTGGTCTGGAAAGCGCAGTATTTCGGTACGATACCCAAAGGTTCCACCGCTGTGTTCGACGATCCTCAAGCCGCGATACTCACTTAACCACAGTCCCATTCCATAGTTAATTTGTTTCCCGTTGTTCAATGTTCCAGGGGTCTCAAGCTCGCGTATCAAGGTTCCCTTACCGAGCTTTTTGGAGTAGAAGGCCCTATCCCAAAGCAGCAAATCATCCACATTGCTCATAAGGCCGCCGCTCCCGACGATGTCATAGGTAGTGGACCAGTCCGCCAGGAACTTGCCGTCCTTTCGAGAATCGTAGGCTGCCACGCGGTTTGGCACGATCCTGCCGTTGTCATCATAGAAAAATGTGTGCTTCATGCCGAGTGGCTGGAAGATATTTGCTGCCGTAAATTCCGCGAGGGATTTACCGGTTGCCCGCTTTACGACGACTCCCAGCAAAAAGTAATTTGAGTTGCTGTACACGAATTCTTCACCGGGAACGCTGTTCAATCCCTTTTGGCGAGCGATAAGCGTGAGGACATCCTCAGGTAATGAAAGCGCCGAGATGCTTTTTCCGGACAAGTCCGTCAGATCCAGGAAATCACGAAACCCGCTTGTGTGGTGAAGCATCTGCCGAAGCGTGACTCGTGCTCCGTAGTTGGGTAATTCTGGAATGTACGTGCGGACATCGTCGTCGAGAGAAAGAAATCCTTGTTCCGCGGCGAGAACAACACTGGCAGCGGTAAATTGCTTCGATACCGATGCCATATAAAAGACAGACTGTGACGTAAGCGGCACCTTCAATTCTAAGCTCGCTTCCCCGTACGATTTCTGGAAGATGAAAGCACCCTTGCGAATCACACCCACCGAGCAACCGGGGGATTGGGGTCGGCTATAGGCCGCGAAGAGTTCATCGATCTGCTTTGGAATCACTTTGTTTGATTCGGCGAAAGCAGGTGCGAGCAGAAGAAACGAAAACGCGAGCATAGTTCGCATGTTTAAGGAGTAGGATGCTGGCTTTGAATGCCAGAGTTCTTCACTTTATGAAATCAGGGTTGTCACTCATTGACCCATAAACGGGGGCCCCTCGGTTTTCTTGCCCATCGAAAAGTGGGTGCGCCAGAAACTTGCTGGGCACTTGGGGGTAGGTTTGATGCGACGGGTACGAATCTCACCTGCAAAGTTTGCATTTCAAAACATACAAAGCTCGGACGCTGCACATGGTGAAATCTCTTACGCTGCTCGAAACCGAGCCTATTCTACTCGGCTCAAAGTCGAAGTGAGCCGAGGACTGCGAAAGCTTTTGGGGCTTCAATGAGTGAGATGGAGATTTGTCGCCATTTTGGTAGGGATCTCAGCTATTCTCCACTCTTGTCAGAGAGGCGGAATATGAGGACGAGTTCTTCGTTGCTGTTGGCTTCGTGCGACTAGAGTGTAATGGCGACTTATTGCGAAGTGTGTATATGCCCCTCGGACGCCCGGAGCTTGCGACAGCGGTTGGGCATTCAGGATTGAAATCGCTACGTCGCGCTATGTTCCACGACGTTTGAAAATCGCGAGCGTGGGACTGTCTCCTATGCCGCGCCACTGCATCCAACCTGGCACACTAAATTATCAGGAGTAGAGCATGCTAAACGAAAATAAGGCTCTTAGCAGTTTCTCTGTCAACGACATTCAGAAGGCCAAAGATTTCTACGGGAAGACGCTCGGGCTCGAAGTTTCCGCTGGACCCGAGGGCACGCTGGTTCTGAGTAAGGCTAAGACACTGATCTATCCGAAACCGAACCATCAGCCCGCCACATTTACCGTGTTGAACTTTCCCGTGGACAACGTGGAAAAAGCGGTGGATGAGCTTAGTAAGCGTGGTGTGCGATTTGAAGTCTACAATGAGCCAAACTTGAAAACGGATACGCGAGGCATTGCCCGCGGGAACGGGCCAACAATAGCATGGTTCAAAGATCCGGCCGGGAACATTCTGTCGGTGCTGGAAGCGGCGTAGTACACGTAAAGGAGGTTTACTTCGCCCCGCCTGGCCAGCGGGGCTTCTGCTTCACTGGTTCCAGTCGTGTCCGGCTGTATGACAACGACTGCTGTGAACACAACTCCGGGCGCAGCCGGCGCCGCAACTCCTGCAATCCATCCAACTGCTCATAGAGCAACTCGGCCCGCCGGCGTACACCCGGGTGCTCGAGCTTGCCGAGCCATTCCTCGCGATGTCGAGGGGCGTAGACCTGGGTCCCCCCACAGGCGATGCCCCAGCCTCGATACAGGGCTTTGAGCCGATTCATTACCCGGTTCAGATCTTGGCTGATGGTCTGATAGCTACGCCCCAACTCGCGCAGCGTCCGTAGCCCATGTTCCCCGTGGTAGACCGGTCGTACCATCCCCGTGCGCAATAAGTCTGCCAGCTCGTGCGCATCGATCTTGTCGCTCTTGCTGCCTTCCTTTAATAAGGCATTGCGCCGCGGATTGCAGACCACCACCTGATGCACGTGTGGTTTCAGTAGGTCGTACAGCCAAGCTGCCCAGGTCCCTTCTTCCCAGGTCACATGCAGCTCGCCTCGCAGACCGCGAATGAACTGCAGAATACTGCTCGTTGTCGTTTCTACCACCGACTCCATCACTACCTTGCCCGTGCCATTCTCGACTACCATGACGGTGGCTTCCTTGTGCACGTCCATCCCGATATACTTAATGTCACGACTCATTGAGTTGTCTCCTTTGGGGGAAAGTGCACTCGCGCAAACGGAGCCTTTCCCTCAAAGTACAGTGCCATCATTCACCGCATTTTCCTACCTCTTCCTTCATTCCCGCGGTCGACACCCTACTTATGGGCCGTTCTCTCATAATGCATTGACCGGACCCAGACTGGACCCTCGATGACTGATACAGAGATTATCGTCAGCCGAGGTTCACTGGCAGTCTGCGCGAAACGGCGCTGGCAGCCTGCTCCTCAGTGCGACTGTCCGGACGGAGCACCCAAACCAGCACCGGGCAGGGCTGCTGCCGTCGCAGTGAACGGCACGTTCACAGACCCCAGTCGGCCCGTGCTCAAGTCTCTAACCGCGAAACGCACGATGTGGGCATCCGGTGCTGGAGTGACTTGGAAGACATGCGGATAGCCGTGCCCAGCCAGTACTGCCGCATATTGCGTCGGAGAGAGTTCCTGGCTCACCTCATCGTGCCAAAACTGGAGAGGCTTACCGAATCTGTCGAAAGAACAGCCTGCGAACTGCAAGGCCAGAACCGGGGCACCTGTCGCTGACCGCGCGACCCCGACTGTGCTTGTGTCCACGACGAGGAAATACTTGCGTATCCCCGGCTGTTCCTCAATAAGCGCCTTGGCTCCCAGCAGAATAGAGGTAGACGTCAACAGGTCGCCGCAGGCGGCTTTCTGAAGGTCGTCGTTTCGCTTCTGAGGATCCGGCTCTGACGTCGGTTGCGGCATTGCATAATACCCTTGCCTATATGCCATGTGCACTCCGGGTCGTTTTGTCTTAATTACAATTTTGCGGAATTCACCTCGCCAGTCCTTTGAGTCGGGGTAGTAAGAAATTTCGTAGAAAGAACTGCTTTCCTCTATTGCTTTCTTCACGCAAGCCCCCACATCGTTGGCCACACATACTCTTCCGCCCGTAGCCTCGGCCACCGCCTCCATCGTTGCCAAGCGGTTATTTCGGGAGATTTGTTCGCTGCGAATAGGTGAGCCCATTGTCTGCCTATTGTTTGACACGACTGGGTCCCGGTATGGGTTCCCCGAACCTTCCTCGCTCCGTTGCAAGGAGGTGAGACCCGAACCGGACTGGATCATGGTGCCAGTCGGTTGCATTGATGGAGCTTGCAGCCCGGCCGGATCGATTGGATACACCGCTACTTTGGCATCACCGAGAAGATTTGCAACCTGCTCAACATCGCGTTGATAGTTGTGCATACCGGCCCATCCAAAAAAGCTCGAATTTCCTGAGGCGGCAGCATCCACATCAGGATCGAGAACCAGAGGGAATGAGGAACTTATCCAAAGCAGGTTTTTGCGCCCCGGATAGCCGGCGTAATGACGAGCCAGAGACCGCATCGCATCCAACGTGACTCTGACCCGGATGTCCATTGCTGCAGCTATTCCTTCGCGTGCAAATTGCAAAAGGGCTTCTTGCGCCTCGGGAGCCTGCTCCCAAATTACTCCCGAACCATCAAGAATCACGGGAGTAGCCATATTCCCAGACTCGGCTTGCGCGAATTCACCAGCCTGAAGAGCGGTTATCTTTTCAATGGCTGACTTCAACAGGGACGGGTCCGTCGTGAAGTTCTGGAGGACTTTCAGTTGCCTGCCGAGCAAGAAGACCGCCACGGGCACATCTGGCGGAAGGGAGTGCAACGTTTTCACCAATTCCAGCCGGACTTGCATTCGCGAAGTCAATTCCGTGTTGATTGCATCAACCAACAAAATTGTCGGCGGCACTGGATCCTTTGCGAACGTGACCAGGTTTGTATAAACGTCCGCCGCCGGATGCACGCTGCTCTCCGGTTGTTTCGAGAAATCGGCGACGCTAATCGCCCGGAAGGCGGCGATCTTCTGCTGCCGCGTCTGTTTTCTCCATCCAGGAGATTGCTCGAATATCTGGAAGTCGCTTGCAGTCAAGTTTCTTGCTGGGTGTCCTTGATCATCCTTCGCTACCACTTCTACCGTGACCATGCGCGTAGACACGCGCAAAGTCAGTGAAGACTCCGGCGCTGTCTTTTGCTGAGATGTGTCTGAGCCCTGAGCGCTAGAACTTGGAGCCGTCGCGGTGAAAGAAAGTAAGACTATGAACGCAAGAGCGCCACTGCGGTTGTTCTTGTACACATTGACCTCCAGGCCGCGAAGGTCCTAATTTTGCCCTCGTTTGGACGAGAGTTCAATCCAGAATTGGCAATGTAACCTCTTTGAGCAAGTAACTGACCCTACTTTCCCCAGGACAAGAACCACCAAACTCAGGGAGAGAATCGTGATAATTTGACGACGGAGATGGGTGCTCGGCCGATCTATGCGGCCAACCTTCTAACCCACAAGCACCTGCACCCCTGTGCTGCCACTTCACGATACACCGATTTATCACCAATCATCTCCGCGATGGCATAATTGACCCCTTGAATGACCCAGAACGACACGGATGATCTTCCACGGCGCATTGGAGACCTGCTGGAGAACGCCGAACGTTACAACAGCCAAGGCTCGTTCGCCAACGCAGCTGTCCTAGTGGACGAAGCGCGATTGCTGGCTGCGGGTAACATCCAAGCCTCAGCCGAAATTGACTTGTTTTGTGCGATTGCATTGCTCGAAAGAGAGCAACGAGAAGAAGGGCTCCGATCCCTAGAGTCGATACTGATGAAGTACGAGAATTGGCTGAAAACCCCGGACGGACGATCCGTGTACGAAGCCGTTCAGATACAAAGAGCTTTCTCGCCGATGCACGCTGAAAAGGGGCTAGAAGCGAGGCCGCTTCTAGAGCAAGCAGCAGGATTCGAGCTTGATACCGAGGTTCGTAGCGATGTTCATTGTCATCTCGGTCGCTGCTATCACGAACTCGGTCTCTACTCTCTCGCAAAGGAACAATTTGAGAGGGCAAAAGCGCTCGGCGTGAGCGAGGAATGGCTGCCTGCCTTTCACTACTGCTACGGCTACACGCTGTACGAGCTAAAGGAGTTCCAACGGTCAAAACGGGAATTCATTCTCTGCCTGCAGTCAGGGCCATCTGGGCCGGAGGCTTGGTTGCGATATTCGATGCTAGCGGCAGCCTGTCGGAAGTTGGGTGAACACGCTGAAGCCAGGGCGTATGAGGAACGTGCAGCTTCATCTAAAGAGAAGCCTCAATGCGTGATATAGAGATGTATCGCGAGTTAACGTTCAGGAGCACGGTTCCAGTAGTAGAGCCCAGTGTTGCCCAAGATCTCCACTGCAGCCGTGAAGAGGTGCAGATCACAAAAAAGGAGAGCCACTCCCATCGAATCCCACCATTTGTGCAGCGGCCATCCATATAAGAACGGTACAGTTGCAGCAACGGAGCCGAGGAACATCAGCCCCCAAAAAGATGCGTAACGTAATTGCAACGCACCGAGTGAACCATGCCTGGAGCCCTCCGGTCGGTCTGGAATAGCACGCAGTCGATTGTGTATAAAGGTTTGCAATAGGGGTGATGTGCCCGGGAGTGAAAGGATTAGCTGAGGGGTGCGGAGTCGCAGTATCGGATGCAGCGAAAAGCCGTACACATCTTTCCAGCGGACTTCTCTGGAGAAGTAAGGAAGATATCTCGCCACCACTCGATCTTCAAAATAGATTTCGCGATAGCTCCAAGCGAAAAGAGTTACGAGGGCCAAAAATACTAGAACGAACACTCTCGATGGCCAGGGGGTACTGGGTGGGGCATCAAGAATCAACCCCCAGCAACCGACATTGCCAATTAGCGCACCGATAGAAATCGGGGTACGCATGTATGGCCGTTGTGCCTCCCTTTCTTTCCGCACCATCGTCACCGTTGGAAGACCTTGCAATTTGTGAGTTCCACGAGCATGTGCCTATTCTCGCTCATTTCGTCAATTCCTTTTCTTTGCGCCTTCGCCGGCGTCGCGCTGGTCCTGGGCGGGAGTTTTGATACGTTAATTGCAATCGGCCTCGATATTGTTCGTCACGGTTTACCTCGCGTTTTGTTCTTGGGTAGCCACTTTGAAGGCTTGCCAACGCGTCCACGAGCTAACCGGAAGTGAATCACTGATCAAGGCGTTATCGCAACTTTGCGCTTTTTCGTTAATTTACCCGTGCTCTACAATTGCGCTATGCTTGGCCCTGTTTCAGATGCCAATCAAAATCCGATTTAAACGTGAGGCTCGTCATGAAGAAAATCTTCGTCGCATTCGCCCTCGCTGTTGCACCGGCGATCTTAGTCATGATGGCCGTGGCGCAGCAGAAGTCCCCGGCTGCCAATACCCCCACCAAGTCTGCGATGTCGGCTGAGAAACGAGCCGTTATGGCCGTGATCAAGGAGTTTGAGAACGACTTCAACAACGGCAACCCGAATTGGGTACAGCTATGTGCTGATCAGGTTTCAATCATTGACGAATTTCCGCCCTTTGCTTGGAGCGGCGCAGGCGCATGCAGCCAGTGGGGCAAGGACTACGACGCCGATGCTCAAAAAAACAGCGTTACCCATCCCTCGGTTTGGTTTGGCGCGGCGAAGCACCTCGATGTGGCCGGCGACCGCGCCTATGTCGTGCTGCCCGCCAGCTACAACTACCAGCAGAACGGCAAACCAGTAAAGGAAACGGGCGCGACGCTCACCATCGCGCTGCAGAAGAGCGCCAACAATTGGCGGATCGCAGCCTGGACGTGGAGCAGGGGCTAGCTCACCAGGCAGGCTCGGCGTCGGTGTCGGTGATTGGAATCATGGTCGAACCTTGCAATCAGCAGGAAAAGGCCGTTGCAACAAACCACAGAAACATCCAGAACTGCCGCTCTGATACGTGAGACTTTTGCATTCCCCTGATTGTGAAATCAGGACCGGGCTAAAATTTCAGGCGTTATCACTCATGATGCCAATTGCGTTCGGGAGTGCGCTTTTGCATCCCTGAGACCGGCGCTCTCAACAAGTTGCTAAAGAGATTTGTCGTCAACCTACGATTTCTATGCCTGGCTCGGGAGCACGTTACATATCATTGCGCCATAGCTTTGGGGCGCCATCCGAATTAGGTCCGACAAAGGAATCTTTGCTATTTCGCGCTTCTTCTGCTTCTGCCCTTGCCATTTCCGGTAAGCATCGATTGAAGATTGCGGTAAATCCACATTTTCCTTTGAAAAAGTGAGACCGCTGGCCACCAGCATCTTTTCCATCACCGCGATATGCTCGATCGTCGTGGTCAAATGAATGTCCCCGCAACTTTGCCCGGGGATCTTATCGACTCTGACGTGAACAACTCTGCCAACCTTGGGAACATCCTCAATGGCGAGTATCGTTACGGTAATCCCTTGTTTCATCGTCCAGACCTGCCCGAGTTTGTAGTCCGTGGCTCTTGGGTTTCTGCCATCAGATTGACTCTGAGCCGGGAGAGCCAGACTGGCAGCAAGCAGAAGTGCTCCTGTCATGAAAATGGCGTTCATGTACCTACCCCCTCGTCGGTAAGGGATTGTATCTCCGATGGCTGCTGCGAAACAGGCGCTATCACGCCATTATCCCCCAATGAGCGATACGGCGATGTGTCGCCAAGCGATGTGTCGCCAACTACTCACTTTTTGGCGGACGTGGTAAGCTTCCGCGCGGACCTAGTAAGACGGCATTTTTTGCATCTGTAGGGGACAATCGCATGGAATGGTCATCCTCCCCAGCGAATGATCAGCCTGATTCAATAGCGAGACCCCGAGCATTGAGCATCTGGCGGATTCGAGTTCCGCTATTCATCGCCCATCTGACTCTGTTGGTAACGGCTGCATCACTAACGCCGAATAGTTACTTCTTTCAACTAGGTGTAGTTGTCGGCTCGCTGATGGTGGTCGGAACACTGTTCTTATGGGTATTTCTCTGGTTTGTCAGGCGGCGCGCAACCGTTTTGTTGTTCTGCGGTTTGGCTCTGGCTCAAACAGGCTTGGTTGCGTTTGTCGCGACGCAGTTCCGCGCGGAGGATAGGTTGGTCCGTGAGATCGGGACGGAAAACGCGCGGCGTCAGCATATGTGGGAAACACAGATGGCGAGCTTCCATCTCGATCGGGTTTTTGAAATGCTTACTCCCGGCAACCAAATGCACCCCGAGGAGCTACCTGGATTGCTGGAGCAAGCGCGTGCCGCGACCGTCGCAGATCGGGACCAGTGGGCCAAAACGGAGGCATGGGCGAACGACGCAGAGAAGCGATTGGCGGTGGTGAACTTGAGAGCGGCGGCTGAGTTCCGCCGGGGATTCGAGAGTACAAGAGTCCGTAACGAGCGGGTTCAAGAATTAAACAGAGATTACTATACAGGGATCGAAAAATTGGTGACTCTGCTCATTGATGGACAAGGTCGTTATCACTTTACGCATGCTGGTCTTGAATTTGACCGCCAGCATGATGCGGATGCCTATAACCAAGTACTCCATCACCTGAACGCGATTCAAGAAGAGATCGGCGCGGAGCGTCTCTCCGATTCCCGACCCTAAATGTGGTTGAGGCAATGAATGATTCTCCGCCGGTGGCGCTTCATCGCAAGAAAGAATGGAGTACAAGAACTGTAACTGACGAGCCCCACGGTGATTGACAGCGAATTCTTAACGGAGTTGAAACGCTTCACAGAGAAGAAGTGGAGCAGCCTAACCATAGACCCAAACATCTACGGGTTTCAATTTCAGCGCGGTACCCGCTGGATGCCAGGGCTCCCAGACAAGCAGATCGCTGACTATGAAGACGTCCTTGGCACTAAATTTCCGGACGATTTCAGAATCTTCCTGGGTGCAATGAACGGTACTGATTTGCCGACGCTGAATGTTTTCGGATCGACCGGCGTACCGCAGCGCCAATCGCCTGGCGTTTATTCGTATCCCCGAGACGTGGAGGTCGTAAAGCAGCTCATCGAGGTCGTAGAGGAGGATCGAGACGACGTAACACTCGATCTCGCAAGTCAGGGGTTTCATCTGCCCGCCCAAGCCAACCTTGTCCCAGTCTGCGGGCATTGCTATGTGGTCTGCACTCGGAAACTGAACACCACTGCTGTCCTGTCGATCGTTGTCCATGAAGTTGATGCGATCGTGTTTGGATACTCGCTAAGAGATTATTTGACGAAAGAGTTTCTGTCGGCCAGTCCGAACTCTCAGGTGCGACTGCCGCTAGAGCCAACATAATGAAAATCGCGATCAGTTCAGAACTTCAGCCAGCGGCAAAGAGTTTTGCAAATAATGATTACAAAAGGGAAAGAATTATCGCGCTGGTTCCAGCAGAAGACACCTCGATTTTTTAGATCCAGTAGCAGATTTCTCAGCAGCGCGAGCCAATCGGAGTGTTCGTTGATTAAGCTCATGAGCCGAACCAGGTACTAGGATTCAAGCTCCAGCCACAGATACGCTGTCCCAGTAGAGCAAAAACTTCATGACCATCCTCGCCCGCTTAGATCGATGGAAGCAGGAAGCGTTGATATCGCCCGAGCAGCACAGCTATCTATCGGGCCTCTGCCGTCGAGAACAGGTCTCACTTTTTCTTGAGCTGAACATTCTTCTTTACGCTGGCGTGCTGGCGTTTGTTGCCGGACTTGGGTGGACTGTCTCTACCTGGTCGCAACAACTCGGGGACCTTCTCGTCGTCGCTGTTCTCTCCACCCTACTCGCAGCCTGTTTTTGGTACTGCTTCTCCCGCGC
>Ga0134128_10004384_pt1 | contig 17266 bp, 14 predicted proteins | sample KB31754_FD_96462 | JGI IMG/M metagenome (GOLD analysis project Ga0134128, IMG submission 96462) | Terrestrial soil microbial communities with excess Nitrogen fertilizer from Kellogg Biological Station, Michigan, USA - KB3-175-4 | ecosystem: Environmental > Terrestrial > Soil > Unclassified ... | reverse complement strand
GAGGCCCACGCACGAGATGCCGTCAAAGTAGCAGACGCCGGTAGGCGTGCCGGAGCCGTTGCCGAAGAACACGTACAGCCTGAGCGTGCAGTCAACACTGGGCACTATTGTCGCCCCGACGCGCTGCCATCCCGCGCTGTTGGCGTGCACGAACGTGTCCCCCGCGGCAAAGCTCGTGGCAGACGAGCTCGCGATCCCGACGCCGTTGATGTCGAGAGTATTAATCGTGCCGGTGAGAACGTCGCCTTCGATGTACAGGCCGTCAGTTGCGGGCGCGGTGCCGGCGTAGTTGATCCACGCCTCGATTCGGTAAGGCAGTCCCGCTTTTAAGCTCAGGTCCTGATGTGAGTACGATCGCGACGCGCCGCCGCCGCCGGGTCCGCTGTTGTGATCGAGTTTGAGTGCCCGGTCGCCGATCTTGGCTGCGGCCCCTGTGGGCGAGAGGAACGAGCTGCCGGTGTCGTACGTCCAGCCCGGCGCCTGAGCGTACAGCGCACCGTCCTGGCCGCCGCCATTGACAACCATTTCCGCCGGCGTTGCCCCGATCGCAGCGCCGAGCGTATCAGCGGACAGATCGTCCGTACCGGTTGGCCGCAAGAGCTTGAACGGCGCGCCGCTATCGAGGTACGCGAGCTTCGTTCCGCCAAATGTGAGCCCGTTGTTGATCGAGTCGGCGTTATCTGGCGATGCAGCGAGCGGTTTGGCGTAGGAGAGATTGACAGCGGCGCCGGTCGATGTTTGCGCACCGCTCGACGCCTGGCCGGTCGAGGGATTAATGAACGACAGGAACCCCTGGATCTGCGTCTCGGCGTAGTAGTGATCCGCGCCGACTTGCACATCCAACTGGAACCACTTGCTCAACTTCGCAGCCGGTGTGATCGCCTGCGTGAACGTGAGAGGATTGCTGGAATTGCTCCCGGAATAAACCGGCGTCGCGTTGTACTGACCCTTTGAATATCCCTGACGGATGGCCCAGTTATAGGCCGCCGGCAGGTTGCTCGCGCCGGCGACGATGTTCGGAGTAGCGGTCGTATCGTCGAGCTGATTGTTGGTGAGCGACGGCACGATCTGGAGCGACGGCGCAGCGGCATTGCCGCGCACAATGCTGGTGGCAATCGGCTGACCCACGACCGCCGTTCCTGACGTCCCAACTGCAGCCGCATAGACAGTAGCGCCGAACGCGATTGCGGCCGCGGAGTCCAGTTCGCCATTCTGCGCGTTAATTACCGGTGCGCCGGCGAGGTGCGCCAGGGCGTCTGCGAGTGAGATCGCCGAAAGCGCTATTTGCAGCGACGCCGTTAACGGGTCGCCGCTCGCTACAGCGTGACAGATCCCGCCCGAGTCGAACGATAGCTGCAGTTGCGGCTGCGCCGGCGCGGTGCCCAGTCCGGTGAGAGCGCCAGCCTTACCGCCCACGTGCTGAACGTTGTCCGACAGGCCGCCGATGAAGACAGAGAAGTCACCGCCGCCTGACCCCGAGTGCACGACGACACCTTTGAGCGCGATCGTACCAGCGATCGGAACGCCCAATGACGGGTCGTAGTCCGTGTACTGATCGGTGATAACGACGACCGAATCGCCGATCGTCACCTCCGGATATTTCTCGCGCAAGGAAAACGGGAAGTTCCGAATGCCTGTAGAACACGCACGCACTACCTGCGCGCAGACGACCGATGCCAGGTACTGCCCAGCGTCGTTCGTGTTGTAGAGCCAGCGCGTGATTTTGTCGTCCAAGTCCATCGCGCCCACGAATTCCAGATCCTGCTGCGTGAGCCACGCGAGAGCGTCGGCGTCGGTCGCATTCGTGGTGCGCGTCGGGTATAGCGTTGGATCTGCGGCGGCATTGTTCACGCCGTACTTGCCCGTCACCGTTACCAAGCGTGATGTGATCTGCGGGTTCGTTTTGAGCGAATTGGCGACCAAGTCGCGCGCGTCGAACACCGCGGCGATCGGGGCCACAGGCACTGTGATCGTTCCGTCGAGTGCGCGGCCCGGGTAGATCTGGACGAAACACATCTGACCGTTCAGCTCGACCGTCGCGCCACCCATGATGAACGAGAGCTGATCCAAGATCTCGTCGGCCGTTTCCTGGCCGGTGAGCTGCATGGTGACCAAGCGCTTGCCCTGCGTCACCGCATCGCCTGGCGCGAAGTCGGTCACGCGGGGCGGGTATCCGGAGCGGGGAAGGTTGCCCGATCCTATGCGATCGGTCGGAAAACCGGCGGCGACAAAGATGTCATACCACACATCGGCGGGATCCGCGTTCTGCCAATTCAACGGCTGCGCTGCTACGATGCCACTATGGACCTCGATCACGTCTCCGACAGCGAGCGCGTTCGGCAGGTCGCCGGCGTTGAAGTCGAGCTCGTTCGTTCCGGTGCCGCCCGCGATCGTGACGACGAACCCTGCCGGGATATTGGCCGTACTGCTACGCACTCGCATGTAGTAGCCGAGCCCGTTGTAGTCGTGGCCGCCCACGATCGTGCCAACCAGAGCGGGACTCACGTCCACAGCCGTCCCCGTCGACGACGTCACGGTGTGCACCGTGTTCACCGTCTCCAGCAGCGGCGGGACCTTGGTCTTCAGTTTCTTCGCGATCGAGAGCAGTGAAAGCGTCTCCGAGACCTTGTTCGGTTCGCGATCATCCACCGCAAGCCGTTCCATGCGAAGCCACTTGGAGCGATCGGACAGGATGAGAGGATGCCGCGAGCGGAGGAAGATGTCGGCCTCGAGCTTGGACGTCGGCTTGGTAGAGCCGATCACAGTCGCCAGGTCGAGATAGTCGCGCTCACCCTCCCGCACGATCCGGAGTGTCGCGTCCGCGATAGATGCCTTCATGTCCGGCAGCGTCACATCTCGATTGGGGAGCGAGAGCACCGAGATCGCCGAGACGTCGTACGGCGTCCGGAATTCGACGCCGAACCCGGTCGTTACCGCGGAGCTGCGGAACGCGCTGTCGCTATTGAGAGTGATGCGCGCCCAGTAATGCTGCTGCGCGATCGCAACGACGTCGCCGTTTTTGACCGGTGTCCACGGGCCCGCGCTTCCGGCGGTCGCCAGCTCGAGCGTCGCGCTCGTGCCGTGCGGTAGCTGTTGCTCGAGCACCGTGCGGCCGATCGTACCGGCGGAAGGCACCCGGCCCAGGTCGAGCGCATACACGGCTTGCGCGGTCGCGGCATACGTGTCGATGTCGATCTCGAACGAGGGGCAGTCGTTGAAGTTGGACGGAACCCACTGCACGCCGCTGTTGTCGCCCGAGTAGCCCGGGCCGCGCCCCCACCACGAACGCTGGAAGGTTCCGATCGAGGTGCCCGCGTTCTTGATGCCCGACGTATCGCAGGGCCAGTGGAATCGGCCAGTAACAGTGCCAAGCCCGAGCGCAGACACGACGAACAGGTACGCCGGCAGCTCGCCCACGCTTCCCGCTGACGATGCGGCGATCGGCGTGTTCTCTACGTTGAGCGCGTAGCCCGACAGATCGAAATTGAGCGTCGCCACTCCCGCCACATAGGCGATGCTCGCGTCCTTGATGACGGGCGCGGTGGAGAGGAGCGGCGTGAAAACGTAGGACGTGAACGCGTCGGTGAAATATTGATTCCTCTGCGCGTTGTAGTTCTCCATCACGCCCGGCGTGCGCGTGATCCGGTAGATCTGAAGCGAGAAATCGTTCTTGGTGCCCAGGATCGCGTCCTTGACGATCGTCGCCTTGAAGTTCCGGATGCGAGCGCGCGCGAAATTGGCTCCGACGTTCCAGATCACGCCCTTCATTCGGTTCGTCGGGTCTTCCGTGTTCAAGTCGAACAGCGTGATGTCCGACCCTGCGGCCGACGCGAGCGATACAGGAGTGGGCGAGATCTCAAGGCCACCGCTCGGCGCCTGCGCCAGTCCCGCGGCCGGCGTCATGCTCACCAATGGCGGCGTCGTGAAGAACTGGTCCGCCGCTCGGCGCAGTACGCAGTCGACGTCCGGTGCCGAGATCTCGACCGCGTACTCCGTATACGAGTCCTCGCGGCGGAGGAAATCCTTCAAATCGGGATCGATGTAGCGCGTCATTGTGGGTGTCCGCTACTTGATCTGCGCGCCAACTTCACGGAACGGAATCGCGGTCCGGCGGAGCACGCCTGAGGTCGGGGCGCTCCACGTAGTGCCAGCATGCTTGTAGAGCCAGCCACGCGCCGGATACGTGCCGTAATTGGTCGCGATGAAACAGCACTGCTTCCGCGCGAAGATCAGTTCCCGCATCTGCCGCACGGTGTTGTCGTACGTCGTGGACCCGATATTGGCGTAGGTTAGCTGCAGCGTGCGGTAATCGTAACCGCGTGACGATGCAAGCAGACCGGTATCACTTTCGTCGTTTGCTATGCCTGCCAACGCTCCGGCGTCCTCGTCCATCGTCGTCGAGAAGATGGGGAGCTGCACCCGCTGGCCGAGGATCACCCCCGTGAGTCGTGGCTGCGCGTTCTCGACGATGTACACGAAGAAGCGACGCCGAGCAGCGAGAGCCGGGAAGAACGCATACAGCGCACCTTCCTCCGTCACGGCCATTCCGGTCGTCGGGTCACCCCCAGGCGTGAACGAGCCGTCGCCGTTGAGGGCAGGCACTTGGAGGTGCGCGGTGTTCACCTGTGAGCCGCCCGCGCCGTCGTCGGCCAGGACCTCGACGTTCAACCCCCAGAGATTGTGCCCGCGGTCGATCCAGACGGAATCCACGACCTTTGCGACGCCAGCGCCCAAGTCGGACGACACGTACGAGAAGGCCGACGCAGCCGCGGCCTGCCACGACGCGCGTTCACGCCTGCCGCTGGAAAGCCCGCGAACATCGGTCCCTGTCGCGGTTGAGATCGCAGCCAGTGTTGCGGACTGATACTGGCGCACGCGATTGAACACGTTGTCGTACAGGAGTACTGGCGGCTGTGGGTTCGGCATTGCTCGGCGCTATCCTTGGAACGGTTGCAGTCCCGCGGTTGGCGGGATCTGGATTGGCGGACGCTTCAGCACGTTGCTTCGGTTCAGCTCGTACGCGATCGACTGCACGACGTCGGGTGATGCCGGATGCTTCGTGATCAAGTTCAGCGTGAAGCTGCCGTTCCCTTGGCCCTGATCGTTCGGCCGGAATGTGCCGGGCGTACCGCCTCCGCCTCCGCCTCCCCCACCGCTGTAGCCGCTTCCGCCACCACCGCCGGCGATGGAGTCGACGAGCTTGGCGCCAGCAATTAGAGCGGCACCCCCAGCCGCGTGCATTGCAGCGCCAGCGTAATTCTGCGTTACCAGGTCCTTGGCCGCGATCGCGAATTCATGCGCCGCAGAACCTTCGAGTGCTTTGATCTCGGGCTCGAGCGCCGCACGGAGGATCTGTCGCCCCAGGTCTTGCCGCGCGCGTACGAGGCCGTCGATAGAGCCGCGAATCACGTTCTCCAATTCACGCTGATGTTCGCGCTCTGCCTGCAACTCTTTCTTGTGCGCATCGTCGCGGATTTTCTGCAGCTTACTGAATGCTGCGATGAGTGCATTGTCGGCGCGAGACGTTCCGGACTCGCCGGCGATCTGATCCCGCGCGCCTGCCGCGATCTCCTTGCCGGTCGGAAGCGCGCCGATTGAATCAAGCGAATCCCGGGACGCGTTGGCGATTGGTTTGATGCCAGCTTCAGCGGCTGTGTTAGCGGCCCGCAGCGCCTCATTGATTGATCTGCGCAAGTCTAACTCTCGCTGGCGGAGATCGTTGAAGCGGCGCAGCTGCGCGGCTCGCGCCTCACCCTGCGCATATCGACGAGCCTCGACGTTGATCGCCTGCATCTCGTCGTCCAAGTTCACGCCCATGAAGGCGTGTTCTTCGTTGTAGAAAGTCGCGAGAGCGGCTCGTTTCTGCGCTAGCTCGGACGCCAGCTTGCCGGGGTCTTCTTCCGGACCGACACCGGTCTTCTTTTCCTCTGCCAGCTCCTGTTTCGCCGTCGCCAGGCGCCCTTCCAGGTCGGATATGTCCTGCTTCATATCCTCGGCCTGCTGCGTCAGCCTTCGCTTTTGCGCCTCGCTGTCAGCGTTAGCCTTTGCGAAATTCGCCGCCACCTGTGCGGCGTCGCGCTGCTTGGTTAGCTCGTCGATTTCGCTTTCCAAGAACTGATCACCACGTATTCCGTGCGCGGCGCGCTCGATTCGTTCGGATTGGAGCTTGGCGATCTGCTTGTTCAGGTTATCAACTATCCCCTGCTGTGTCGCCGCCGTTGCCTGCTGCTCTCCGACTGAGAGCTTCTTGATGACGTCCAGAACTTTCTGGTATTCCTTGGCCGTTTTGTCGGCGTTTTTCTGCTCGCGATCCCAGAATGCAGAGAGTGCCGTGCCGGCGATCGCTATTGCGGTGAGCCACGCGCCTTCAGGCCCGAAGGCGAACGCAAGATCCGTCGCGCCGCCCAACAAGCTCCGTATTCCGCGCGCGCTTACCTCTCCACTGCGCGCGACCATCAACAAGCCGCCAGACATACGTTCTGCAGCGAGCGCCGTACGCCGTCCTGCAACTTCGGCCGAAGCAGCCATCTCCGCAGTTGACGCCGTCACCTTGTTCGCAGATCCGTACGTCCGATCGAACCACTCGGTCGCCTGCGCGAGATCCTGGCTCGTGAGACGCGAGTACGTCTGAGATGCGCGGGCAGTCGTCGTATTGAGGCGCTGCATGCTGGCGTCAGCCGCATCGATCTTCGCTGACGCGCGGTTCTCGGCGTCGATAACGAAGTTGAGCCGTGGATCTACTTCGCTAGGAGGCATCGCGACCAGCCTCCACAGCTTTCGCGTACGCAGCCTTCTTTCGGAGATCCATCGTTTCCAGATACATCATGGCTTCGAGCCACCAAGCTGGCTGGTCCGAAATCGCGCCGCGCACGCAAAGATGCCCCGCCTTGAACAGCGGGTATTGCACGTACGCGAGCTCGTAGACCTCTGCACGCGTGACAGGATCGGCGTCGAGCAGTTGCTTGATGGGGCAGAGCGCAAGCCGTTCTCCCGTGATGAGATTCTCGTCCCACATGCCGGTCGGCTCGCCAGAGTGGCCGAGCAACGCAAGTCGCACCGGTTCCTTGTGGCAGATCTGACAGTCGTACCACGTTTCGTCTGCGAGCCCTCGCGCGACTTCGGCATGCGCGAGGGCTCCTAGCAGTTTTTTACAGCTTCGCCCAGGAACGACGATTCGCGGATCGCCGTACCGATCGCCAGAACGTCGAAATCGTCGAGGTTGCGATCGATCCACTGTTCTCGCGCTTCCACTGGCGCGGCGAGTCCCGGCCAGTCTTCCGGTGCATCGCTCGGCACGTTCACCGTCTTCACGATGTGGTCGCGCACGATCTCGAATGCCTGGCGGAACGCGTGACTCTGCGAGAGCACCGCGCCGGCGTCGTTGAATTCGATGCGCGTCCTGGTGTCGTGCGCGCGGAGGCGCTCGGCCTGCGTGAGGCCTTTGAGTGTGAACACGCCGCGCTCGGATACGTCCAGCTTCTCGTCGCCTGGCAGGACGAAATCCCACTCTCCCGCCAGGCGCTGTGGCTTTTTCGGCATCAATGGCTCCCGTTTCTCAATCGAAGATGAGGGCGATCTCGCGGCCGACCGCCGCACTGGTCCCACCGAGCGAACGGGCTGCGATCGCGCCCTGCAGCTGTGTTGTGCCGATGCCCGACGCGTCGCCGTCTCCCGGCTTCGCCGCCCACTGTCCAAGCTGGATCGTCGCGCGGTTGAAGCCGCCGGCCGCGCCCAGGATGTAGATGGCGCTCGTATCGATGCCACCGTTGTTCGTTGCCTGGCGCGCAATGGCGTGCACGGCGAGCGACGCCAGCGGTACCGACTGGATGGTCGCCGTGTGCTTCACTTCGCGATCGGTGATGATGAATCCGGCGAGACCGTCCGCCGCGCCGCCACCGGTCATTGGCGCGTGCGCAGTGCCGAAGTCGATCACGGCCTGACGCGTAAGCAAGGGATTCGGCGCCGCGGCGCTCGTGAATATGCCGATCGAGTTCTGATTGCCGGCGAAGACAGGCGGCACGACTGAACTGAACGCCAGGCCCGCTGGCATTGCGGCGTCGGTCGGATCAGTCACAAGTCGTCCGGTGCACACGAAATCGATGACGCCCTTCTTCATGTTGTCGAGCGTGATCTTGGGAGCCACCACGCAATCGATGATCTTGTACAGCTTGTATTGCGAGTATGCGTAGAGCGTGAGGAGCGGGAACGTGTCGCTCGCGTCGGCGGTCGTGTAGACCAGCTTTCCGGCGCCCGCGCCACCGCTCCGCACGACGGTCATCCCCGCCGCCTGCCAGAACGGATCGGACTCTGGATTGTTCGTCGCCGTGAAGTAGTCCGCTCCAGCACCCTTCAATGCGAGCTGAATGGGGATGTCGACGTAGCGCCCGAAGCTGCCGACTGACCCAAGATTACCGAGACCGGCGTGCGTCTCCCCCTTGCGATCGCCTTCCTCGAGGAACTTCGGCTGGATCGATGGCGTGTTGAGCAGGCGCACAGCGTTCGCCGCGGCGGTCGGTGCTGCATCTATCCCAGCGCCCGCCTGGATCTTCGCCAGGACGCAAAAGATTTTCGTTGGTGCGGTCATTGATTACTCGGCGTGTGTGGTGGATTCGGTTTCTACTCCCGCAGTCGTTTCCAAGCGGGCCAGCACGGCCTCCGCGTGCGAGACCTCTGCTTCCGCTTCCGCGATCTCGGCCAGATGGCCGGGCGAGTCGCATGCAACGACCGGCGCTTCAACCATCGGCACCTTCGAGTAATCCGGCTTCGTTGGTTCTGTCATTGCTGCTCCGTTACGGAATGAGAGTTGGGGAGAGATCGTATACGGCGAGATCGTGCGACACGGCGTGCACGAGTACGCCCGAACCGTCTTTGAGCGGCTTCATCACCGGTCCGGACGTCAGACCGTTGCAGATCTGGATTTGAATGCCGCCAGAAATGCCCGCGACCTGAATCCGCGCGGGATCCAAGATCGCCTGTGCAACTGCGCGGATCATGGCCGTCTCGACGTAATCCCCAGAGGACCATGCGGCAGCCGCGTTCGCATCACTGACGACCCACGACGCGACGACGGTGACGTTGGGCCAGATGCGAATGCCTTGCGAGATCTCACCGCCGGCGCGAGCCGGCGACAGTCCGGCCGCCAGGACGATCGCCGGCAAGTTTGTGGGCGCCATGCCGAGCGACACGCGGTCATCTGATGCCGCGCTAACGATCGGCACATTGGCGAGCTCGGGGACGGCGACACCGAGCAGCGGGGGCGCCGCGCGTAACGCGTTCAGCTGCGCGATGAATCCGAATGCTGGATCCGCGAAACCACGCGCGAAGATGTCGAGTAGCTCGAGCTTCATCGGACGCTCATAGCTCGGCCCCAGGATCAGACGATACCGCCCCGGTGACGATGAATCGCGCCAGAATGGCGAACAGGTCGTCGCGCATCTCGGGCGGCATCGAATACGGTACGACCGGGCGCGCCGGCATTCCGACGCGATGGCTCGCAGTCGTTTGTGTGCCATCGTGCAGGTACGGGTAGTACGGAATCGACACACCGCGCGCGTAGCCCTGTGGGGCAATGACGCGAACTGCGCCAGAATCGAACGGATTGACGAACGCATTGTACAGTGCATCGGTGTCGCGAAGAATGCCGCCCCGACCATGGCCGTCCCGCCTACGGCGTTCGAGCGTCGACTGCGCGAGCGGCTCCCATGGATCACCGAAGTGCGCGCCCTCCGTCGCGAACTGCTGCCGGATCTCTTCGGTGAGATACGGGTCGACGCCAGCGGCGAAAACGGGGGTCAGGTCGGACGCGCGCGCGCGGAACTCCTTCAAATCGCCCGAGAACGCTAGTAGCGCATCGATGTTCGCCGTGACGGTGAGCTGCACTTAGCGACCTCTCCACGTCTGCGCACTCGACTCGCGGCGCTTCATCAGCCGAGAGCAGAGCCCAGGCGCCAGAATCGTCATCTCGCGGAGAGTCTTCTGTGCGCTCGCCTCGTTCGATCGTGCGAGCAGCTCGCGCCTGAAGAGGTGTTCGACCTGCGTTACGATTTCACGCCGAAGCGCGTCGCCCGATCCCGACTGCGACAGATCCAGATCGAATAACGGCTCGCGCGCCTGGTCGTGGAGCTGCTCGAGCTGCCCGGGATCTCTCGCGCCGATAATGTCGGGCAGAACAGACTCCCCCAGCGCAGTGCGGCCACGCGATGCGAATAAATCCGTCGCGCTCCTATACGTGTCATACGAGAACGACCGGCCATAACCCACCGTGTAATCAGCTAGCGCACCGTTGACGCGGACGAGCAGCTCCTCAAGGACGTCGCCCTCTGCCCGATCGGCGAGCATCGCAAGCTGTTGGTATGACTGCAGGTCGCTCGTCAGCATCGCCTTATCGGTCGGCACGTTCGCGGGATCGAAGAATGTCGCTTCGATGATGAGCTCGAATGCTTGCGCGGCGACTGTGGTTGGATCCACTGTTGCCCGCAGGAACCGCGCAGCTACCGGGACGACGAAATCGGGAGCCGCATTGCCAGTAGGGATGGACGACTTGCGCGTGATCGCGGCAGTGCTGGCGGCGACAGTTGCAAGCGGCGTCCAGATGATTCCGTCCGCACTCCACTGGAGAACGATTGCGCATGTTGTTGCCGCTGACGTTGTGAGCACCGCGGTGACGCGCGTGCGTCCCGCGAGCGCTACCGATGGCGAAGTCGGCGCGTTTGTCGCACTGAGCGACGCCATCGGGTAAAGCGCATGCCGGAGCACGGTACTTACGTGTCCTTGGACTCGGCCGCGACGCGCTCAGCTTCGAGACGCTCGATTTCGTCAGCTTTCGCCTTGGACTCGGCCGCGGGCTGCTGCTTTCGGCTCACCTTGGAAGGCTTGAGTCCGAGCGTAGCGCCATCGCGAAGCGCCTGTGCGCGCTCGGCATCGATGCGGCATTCCTCAGCGTGATCGAGCTCAGCGTCGGTCGGCTCACGGGTGAGTGCGCTTGCGGTCGAAGCAGAGGCCGGCGTTCGCGCGGTCCCAGCCATGATGCGCGGATCCTCGTTGAACACCAGGAATCCGTGACGGCCGATGTAATGCTCGGCGGCAACCGCATCGTCGACTACCGCAACGCCGACGAATCCCGCGCCCTCTCCGTCGATGTCAACAGCACGCGGCTCGAACTTCGTGTCGGTCGTGCGATCGTGAAACTTCTCGTAGTTGCGAATGATGACTGTCTTCATCTTTTCAGCCGGGGAATGAGGAACCGGGCAGCCCCGGGAAAAGCGCGCGAGCGCTCACCCAGAACTGCCCGGCGATGTTGTTACGACAGGTCCTTGATCAGACCATGGAGGTACTCGGACGTGTAGTCCAAGCCTAGCTCGCCGTAGATCTGGTACTCTTCCTTGGAACCGACCTTGCCCATCGGCTCGACGAACAGCTCGCCCTTGCCTGGAATCGGCATTACCGCAGGACGGCAGAACGCCGGCTGCACGAGCGCGATCTGGCCAGCGGGCATGTCCGGCTCCCAGATCGGGACGATACGCCCCCACTTGGACATGATCACGTTCACCGCCGAGCCGCTCACCGTGAAGCTTGTCGGCTGCTGGTTCACGACGTAGTACGCGTCGATCAGTGGGCTGAATTCCGCGGCCGGCGCGAGGGCGAAGATCGTGTCGCCCTGCTGCATTGCGCCGTTCGCCACCATCGCCTGAAGCGCGGCCTCGACGATCGCCTTGGTCAGCGCGCGCGGCGTGCCGCCGTTCGCAAAAACGTTCGTCGCGATCGCGGAGAGCAAACCGCGAGTCTTGTAGGCGACGCCGGAGTTGGCGGCCTTGACGTACGCACCGTTCAGGAACGAATAGTTCGTGTCCTGCTGCACGTTCGCGAGCTGGCGCTGGATCTGCTGATCCAGGAGCTGCTCGGCCGGCGTGAGCTCGCCGTTGCCTTCGCCTGGTGCGACTGCGACTCCATTGATCGTCGCGATTCCACCCAGGCGGGTGTACGTGACGGAGACGCCGCGCTGAAATATCTGCACGACGTTCTCTTCCTGCTCGAGCGGGTACTCCTTGTTCGTCGGAGCAGCTCCCTGCAGGATTGCGGGCTGCGCCGGTGCATCGAGCGTGAAGTCGACGCCCATGGGGAATTGCTGCGATCCGACACGGCGAATGCCGGACGTCGAGATCGTTGGATCTCCAATCAACTTCAGGAACGCGTTTGGGCGACGCCCCTTGAGCCAGAGAAGGGTGGCCAGGTACTGCGGAAGGTCGAACGACGTCGCCGTTCCAGCTACAGCTGCAGGCATTTGAGTATTGGCTGAATTGTCGAGAGTGAGCTACGGGCGAATTACTGTTTCACTGCTCTCGGCGACCGTCGTAACGACTGTACCAACAACGTTACGCCTTCATCCCCGCGAGCTGTTTCGACTTCAAGCGCGAGGCTTCGGCGAACTTGCCAGCTGACTCGAGCTCGACGATCTGTTCGGCGACAGGCTTCTGCGACTGGGGGTCCGATCCTCTGTAATCGCCGCCCTTCCGCATTGCCGCTGGCACCAGGAATTCGTTCGCGGCCGAGATCTCCGCTACGAGCTCTGCAAGTGTCATCGGGCCCTTCGCGGTGTAGCGCGGTTGCCCATTCGCATCAACAACCTCGATTGACCCGTCGTCCTTGAGTCGTGCCTGCCCGTCTGCGAGCATGGCGGCGACTTTCGGCGCGGTGGTATCCTTCGCGGCTGCTTCGACCATCGTCGTCACGAGGCTTTTCTCGAGTTTGGTCCTGCTCGCCTTTTCAGCGGCTACCTGATCCTCGAGCGGCTTCCGTGCCGCTGCGATCGCGTCAGGCGTGACCTTGCCCTTGTCGGCCTCACCTTCCGGAGGCTTCGCAGTCAGTGCAGCGAGTTTGGTTTCGAACTCGCTGCGCATCGTCGCGAGTTCCGTATCAGCTCTCTTGCGCTCGCGCGCTACGATCGCATCAACGGCCGCCTGCGTCAGTTGTCCCTGCGCGCCCTTGTCCCCGGCGTCGGGAGCGGCGGGAGCCGCTGGAGTTCCGCCCGGTGCCGCCGGCGTCGCGGGTGTGTTTCCTGCTGCTGGTGTCGCTGCTGCTCCGCCCGTTGGTTCTGGCATAATCCGGCGTCGATTCTCAGTCTGTCGCGCTGCGCTGTTCCCTTCGGCCGAGGGGAAACGCAAAGCGGGGCGCCTCGACTCGGGTTAATGAGTCGGAGCGCCCCGCAAGAATTCGCAGTGCTGTAGAGTTGTGCCTACAAGCTACATGCGCGCTTTCCTACGCGCCAGAGTCGATTGGCGGCGACGAAAGCGCACGTGGCTGCGGGATCTCGGGAATGCAGCCGCACGCGACGCGCGTTTCTGCACCAGCGACCATGCCGCGGCCGATCGTGCCGACGGTCGCGATTACTCGCATAATCTGGCGCTCGCCGCATTTCGGACATGCGTCGCCCTCGGCCGCTAAAATCGTTCGCTCCTCGACCGGGCTCAGTTATCACTCCCGAGCAAGATGGCGAGGTCACGACGAACCCGGCCGCGCGCCGCTGGAGTCATCGCGTTCAGATGCGGCAGCTCATCGGTGCGGGGGTCCAGGATCATCGGGTAAGAATCTGGCGCCGGTTTCGGCTGCCGCCAGTCCTCCCCGGACTGAATCACCCTCGGGACGACCGTGACGTTGCACCGGTCCCACGGGTGAGGCGGCGCTGGTATCCGTCCAGCCGGATAGACGCCTGGACCGAGTCCAAAGAAGTCAGCATCCCGGAGCACGTCACATATGTCCGGAACGAGGCCTTTCCCACGGTTTGGCGCGGTGTGCCACTTGCCGCCGGCCACGAATGGATCGTCGCGCATCCGGACCGCCTGGGCGAGCATGCGCGCCGCGTGGGTCTCGGAATAGGCGATTCGGTTGGCGTTGTACGCGAGCTGCTTCGCCTGCCCACGATACTCTGCTGGCACCCTGCGAAGATCCGCGACCGATACCGGAATGCCAGAAGCGCCGAGCATGTAGGGGCGAATCGCGCGCGCGATCTCCTCCGGCGCGGTGCCCTGCAGGATACCAACACGCACGATCGCGACCGCTTCCTTGGCGGCGCCGACCACGTGCGCGCGCGCCAACGTGCGGAAATCGTACACCTGGGCGACCGATACGAACGCATGCGCGTCGGCGAGACGCGGAATTCGGATCGCTCCCAGATCGTGGAACGGAACGCCCACCGTCTCAGCTGCAGCTTGCTGGGCTTGCGCCATAATTCTGAACGTGTCGCTGAACGAGATCTGCCTTGCGTTACCGATGCGCGCAATCAGCGACCGGTCGAGCTGCTCAGCCGACGCCTGAATAATTGCAATCGCGCGCTTGAGTGCCGCGCGCTGCATCGCCGGCAGCTTCGACAAGCCCATCGCGAGCGACGTGGCGAACTCCTCCAGGTCAATCGCGATCGCGCGCACGGTAGCTGCGTCGAGCGCACCCTCTCGGCTTGCAGCGAGTTGCACGGCGCGAGCGTATATCCGTTCTAGCGCCGGATCGCCTGGCATGTCTTACGAACCGCCGACATTGGGAAACTCTCCCAAGTCGGAATTAGTCTCATTCCGCGGCGATCCGGTTTTCGTGAGCTCGCCCTGGGCACTTGCGAACGGACCCTTGCCGCCTGCAGCTGCGGCGTCAGTCGCCGCTTTCTGCTTCGCGTTAGCGAGCTCCCTGATCTGTGCTTCGAGCAATTCGCGCATTGTCATGCTCCGCGTGATCGCTGGCTTCTGCATCGACGCCGGCGTGCCATCCTCTACGGGCGTAGTGCTATTCCCGTCGACAGACGCATCGGGATCCGCCGGCGCGTCCATATCAATCAGGCCCGTCGCCTCGATCCACTTCATCGTGAGCTGCACCTGCGCTTCTGGCGGGATCGGCAGCGTCATCGCGAACTCACCGACGATGCGGGTGATACGGGACGCCTCGTCTTCCAGACGGAAACTCGTTTCGCGCTCAACACGAATATCAGCGGCGGACTTCCAATCCGCTCCCAACAACTGTGCAACGACGAACAGTGCATCGCGCTGCAGCTCGTCCAGGGTTTCCGTCACTTCGACCAAGAGTGGCTTCAGGTCGAGCTGGAATTCGGCGACGAGTGCGATGCCGCTCGACTTCTCGGCCGTGCCTGACGATTGCTCCGCCTGACGCTTTGCAGACAGCACCCAGTTACGCACGCCCATCTCGATCAGCTTCATGCCGGCGTCGATCTCGCCACTGTCGACGGCCACACGGAGGAGCTCGGCCTTCTCGTCTGCGCCCAGCCGGATCAATCGGGAGCCGTCCTTGAACTGTTCGTAGACGTCGGTGTCGTTGCTCCCCCTGTGCACGAACAGACTGAATGCGGCGTCGCGAAACGCTTCGCGCATCTCGCTGAAAGTGTTGTACAGATCGATCACGATGTCGTCGAGCCCCATTAACAACCCAGCACCGAGGAACGCGGTCAAGTCGGGGTGCTTCCTGACACGTGCGAGCGTGATCGGCAGCCGCGGGCGGCCCTGCCGGTCGTAGATCGCGCCCAGGTTGACGGCGTCACCGATTCGCTTGCCTTCGGCCGTGAACCGCGCCATCTGCGTGGTATCATCGCCCAGGAGCTCGTACAGCACGACGCGCGTCGGCGTCGGCTTGCCCATCTCGTCATCGGGCTCGCGTTCGTCGAACTGCTCAGCGAGCTTGATCCACCGGAACCCGGCGTCGCCCATTCCGAAATCGAGGATCGCGGAAAATGGGACGAATCTCATGAAGCCGCGGTATCCGAGCGCCTTCTCGTCAGCGCGCGAGATCGCGACCGACCCTTCCGGCTTGTTCGTATCGCACACAATCACGCCACCGACGCTCGTCGTGATCCACTCGAGCACTTCGCCTTCGAAGAAGTTCCGCATCGACACGCCGTTGGACGTCACGTCCTGCCAGAGCTCTAGCGCGTGGCCGCCCTCCGGTGCTGTGGTCGTCAGCTCGTCGACGTCGTTATCGTTCGCGAGGTTGGGCTTTGCGGGGGTCGCGACGCCGTCTTTCGCGAGCGGACCATAGTTGTAGCCCGCCGGCGCGCTCCGCACGTGGCCGAATATCTCGGTCATGTACGCCTTGTTGAGCCCCACGCCGTAGCCCAATCGTGCGCGACGCAGGTCCTTACCCTCAAGCTTGCCCTCAAACCGGTGCGCGACGAGGAATGGCGAGAGGTGCCGACGATCTCCGTGATACGTGGCACGCATGCGCGCTTCGTCTTCAACCCATCGGCTGCGACCGGGATGCTCGCGCTTCACGTTGGCATATGTGCGCTTCGACGTGACGGCGACCTTGCCGTTCGGACGTCGTGCTGCGCCTGGAGGTGTTGCGTTTTCGCCGGGAATCCCAGCGTCGGGTATCACTGAGAGGCCGGTTGAGAGTGCGCTGGCTGGTACGGTCATGGATCTCTCGGTTAGAAGGAGAGTGGCGGGAGTTTCGCCGGTGCAGAGCGATGCTGAATGAGCGGCGAGAGCGCGTAACGCACGGCATCCCAGATGTGGTTATGCGCGTCGACGACGACGGGAAGAATGTCGCCCGTCCGATCGTCGATCTTGTAGCTGTAGAGTCGCGCTTCCTGGCTCGCGTGAATGCAGCGCGAGTGGATGACGATCTGTTCGTACTGTCTCAAGTGCGCGATGCCGTCTTCCACACTACCGATCCACTTATCCACACCGGTGATGCGAGGGAAGCCGTGGCGCTTGAGATAGCTGATGGTTTCGGGGCGCGCACTGTCACCGCGGATCACGTGCTGCTCGCAGCCGGGAACCGTTCGCTGCCATGCGTCCGGGATGTCATCGGTGTCCTGGCCGACCTTGTACGCCTCGTGCTCGATCATGAGACGCCCCGTACTCTTCTCGCGCGTGCCCGGCGCAATCCAGCAGCGAATGAGTACGTTCGGATCCTGCGCGAAGCCAAAGTCCGCGCCGTGATACGGGCCGTCCCAGACCAGCGCATCGAGCATGGCCGCTAATTCCTTCGGCCAATACCGGCGCTCGCCGTGTTCTGCGATCTGTGACGCCTCGGTGACAGGCGTGAAGTCTTCGGAGATCCACTTGCCGTGGAGGATCTGCGCGGCGCTCGACTTCCGGCACTCGCCACCCCAGACCCATGCCGCGGCGTCCGGATCTACTGCGTAGAGATACGCGCGCTCGGCCGCGAGCTCGGCGGGGAACCACGGATTGTCATCAGCGGATACCTTGTGCACCCACGCATCAGGCGGCGGCTTGACGACGAAACGCTGATACGTCGGGTCGCTCTCCTGGTC
>Ga0134128_10004383_pt1 | contig 17270 bp, 11 predicted proteins | sample KB31754_FD_96462 | JGI IMG/M metagenome (GOLD analysis project Ga0134128, IMG submission 96462) | Terrestrial soil microbial communities with excess Nitrogen fertilizer from Kellogg Biological Station, Michigan, USA - KB3-175-4 | ecosystem: Environmental > Terrestrial > Soil > Unclassified ... | reverse complement strand
TGGTGCGCTGAAGCGGCGCGAGCGGCGTTCGCTGCGGGCCAGCGCTGGCGGTCAGGCCGGTGTAGCCACGGGCCAGTCCGGTGTTGTCGCGGGCCCGTCCTCGCCCGAGCGGCCGCACGCCGCCGAACGCTGGGCCGCGGTCGTGCAGCGTCGTCCGATGCTGGCCGCGATCGGCTCAGCGGTCGTGATCCTGCTGCTGGCGGCGCCCGCGCTCGGGATGAAGCTGTCGATGCCGGATGAGTCGACCCAGGCTCGCGGCACCATGGGCTACGCGTCCTACGCGACGATGGCCCGCGGCTTCGGCCCCGGGTTCGACGCTCCGCTGATCGTGGCCGCTTCGCTGCCTTCACCTTCTGCATCGACGGCCGGGCTGGCCAAGGCGATCTCTCATACCTCCGGGATCGCCAGCGTCACCCCCGTGATCGTCAGCCCGGACGGCAAGGCCGCGATGCTGATCGCCTACCCCAAGACCGGCGAGCAGGACCCGGCCACCAACACCCTCGTCAACACGCTGAACTCACGGGTGATCCCTCGCGCGATCGCCGGCACCGGCATCCGCGCCTACCTGACCGGCCCGAACGCGGGCAACGTGGCCTTCGCCAACATGACCAGCCAGCGGCTGCCTGAGCTCGTCCTGGTCGTCGTCCTGGTGTCGATGCTGCTGCTGATCGTGACGTTCAAGTCGGTGACGGTCGCGATCAAGGCCGCCGTGATGAACCTGCTGTCGATCTCGGCCGCCTACGGCGTGCTCGTCCTGGTCACCCAGCACGGGTGGGGCCGCCAGCTGTTCGGCTTCCCCGAGACCATGCCGGTCACGACCTGGGTGCCGATCTTCCTGTTCGTGATCCTGTTCGGCCTGTCGATGGACTACGAGGTGTTCCTGCTCTCGCGGATCAAGGAGCACTACGACGCCACCGGCGACAACGCGGCCTCGGTCGCCAAGGGCCTGGCCAGCACGGCCCGGGTGATCACCGCCGCCGCGGCGATCATGATCGTGGTCTTCCTCTCCTTCGTGCTCGGCGACAACGTCTCGGTCAAGCAGGTCGGCCTCGGCCTCGCGGTCGCGGTCCTGATCGACGCCACGCTGGTAAGGCTCGTGCTGGTCCCGGCCGTGATGGAACTGCTCGGCAAGGCCAACTGGTGGCTGCCCAAGCCACTCGCCCGGCTCCTTGACCGGCGCGGTCCGGCTCGGGACACCGAGGATGCCGGGACTGTTGGGGCTGCTCACCCAGCTCAGCAGACCCTCCCAGCTCAGGCCGACACAGTAGTCACGCGCTAAGGTCGGACTCCTGCGGGCACTGTGGACCACAGGAGGACAAAATGACTCGGATCGGCAACCTCTACGGCCCGGACGCCACCTTCCTAGGCGTCGCTAAAGCCGAGGTTGCCGATCCGCAGTCGTATGCGGACGCCGATGTCGTGATCATCGGAGCCCCGTTCGACGGCGGGACCTCGCACCGGCCGGGAGCCAGGTTCGGCCCGCAGGCGATCAGGTTCGCCGACTACCTGCCGCACGACGGCTCGCGGCCGCACCTGGCGCTCGGGGTAGACCCGCTCATCGACCTGAAGATCGTCGACGGCGGCGACGTGGAGATGCCGTCCGGCCAGATCGAGCTGTGCCTGCGCCGGCTCGAAGACGCCGTGCACGCGGTCGCCAAGGCCGGCCCGATCCCCGTGATCCTCGGCGGCGACCACACGATCACCTACCCGGACGCCACCGGCGTAGCCCGCCACGTCGGCTGGGGCCGGGTCTCGCTGATCCACTTCGACGCGCACGCCGACACCGGCAACACCCAGCTCGGCTCGCTCTACGGCCACGGAACCCCGATGCGCCGCCTGATCGACTCCGGCGCGGTCCGCGGGGACCGGTTCCTGCAGATCGGCCTGCGCGGCTACTGGCCCGAGCCGGAGACGCTGGACTGGATGGCCGACCAGCAGATGCGCAGCTACGAGATGACCGAGATAGTGGCGCGCGGGCTGGACGAGTGCCTCACCGAGGCGTTCACGATCGCGACCGATGACTGCGATGCCGTGTTCTTGTCCGTCGACGTGGACGTGGTCGATCCAGGAATGGCTCCAGGCACCGGGACGCCAGAGCCCGGCGGCCTGTCCGGCCGTCAGTTGCTGGACGCGGTCCGTCGAATCGCGATGGAATTGCCGCTGGCCGGGATCGACGTGGTCGAGGTCGCTCCGCCCTACGACCACGCCGAGGTCACCTCGTTCCTGGCGAACCGGGTCGTGCTTGAGGCGTTGTCGGGCATGGCGTGGCGGCGCCGGGTGCGGGCCGGCCAGCCGACGAGGACCCCGTCCTGGCCCCTGTTGCAAGGCCGAGGCGTGTCCCCCTCCTAGCCCAGCCCAGCTCCGGGCCGGTCTCCCGGCGACGTCGCCGCCACCCCCGCGCGTCTGCGCCGCCATGTCGATTGGCTGATCATTCCTGGACCGGAATTCGGCCGGATCTATAGTTGATTCATGCTGGACGCGACCAGGCTCCGGGTGCTGGTGGCGGTGGCCAGATACGGTTCGGTAACCGGTGCCGCCCAGGCGCTGAACTACGCCCAGCCTTCGATCAGCCATCACATCGCGCGGCTCGAAGCCGAGACCGGCGCGAAGCTCATGGAGCGGGCCGGACGCGGCGTCAAGCTCACCGAGGCCGGCCAGCTACTCGCCGACCGGGCCGAAGAAATCATCGGCCGGCTCGACGCCGCCGAGGCCGAACTCGCGACTCACGTCGGCCTGCGCCAGGACCGCGTGCGCCTGGCCGCGTTCGGCTCGGCGCTCAGCACGCTGGTCGCGACGGCCAGCGCCGAACTCCACGCCGATCACGCCGACGCCGGGATCCAACTGGTGCAGGCCGAACCGGTCGACGCCCTGCGAATGCTCAGGGCCGGCGAGGTCGACGTGGCCCTGGTCTACAAGTTCCTACGCGACGGCACCGAGTTCGAACCGCCGGCGGCCGAGGCCAAACCCGCCTCCGCCGACACCCAGCCCGATGGTCAGCCAGTACTCGACGAACCCATGTTCCTGATCACCTCCGCACCAAACCCGGACTCCGCCGAGGGCCCGGCCCCGCGCGGAGGCGAGGCGGCCGCGCGGGCAGCGATCCTGGCCGCCCGTGCGGGTGAGCGCTGGATCGCGGCCGGCGAGCACTGCGATGACTTGCTGCTCGATCTGTGCCGCGACGCGGGTTTCAGCCCCGATGTCGCCCTGCGCACCGCCGACTTCGTCGCGGCCCAGTCCCTGGTGGCCGCTGGCCTCGGCGTCACGATCATGCCGGGACTAGCGTTGCGCGCCGCCCGGCACCCAGGAATCGAAGCGACTCCGCTGCCCGGCGCCTGCCGCCGCATCCTCGCGGTCACCTACCACGGCGCCCCGGACTCGCCCGCCGCCCGCCGCCTGATCGACGCCATCACCACAGCCAGGTCCGCCCCACTCCCGACCGCACCACTCCCGGCCACAGCAACCTCCGCCATCCCACCCCAGCCATCCGCTCCGGCCCGCGCGGGACACCCGACCCGGTGAATATGTTCATTCACCGGCCGGATTCCAGGTGAATATGGCAATTCACCGGGTTCGCACCCGGGCGGGCCACCGGCCCCGGGCCAGCTTTTACTCCTGGCCGGCCCATTCCGACTTGCGCTGAGTGAAACTGAACCAATTGCCGGAATCGTCCCGCATCACAGCCTCGACACCGTAAGGCCGGTCTGCCGGCGGCTGGGTGAACTCCACCCCACGCTCGGCCAGCTCCGCATGGTCACCCCGGCAGTCGCTGGTCGACATCACCCCGGGGCTGAGCGCACCCTTCGCGACCAGCGCGCGCACCTGCTCGGCGGTCTCCGCGTCGAGCATCGAGTGCGACGGGTCCATGAGCACGAGTTCCTGGTTCGTGCTTCCCGGCGGGCGCACCGTCAGCCAGCGCATCCCGTTGTCCATCGTGATGTCGGTCGTCACCTCGAAGCCCAGTTGCTTGGTGTAGAACTCCTTGGCCGATTCCTGGTCGAGCACCCAGACGGACACGATCGAGATCCCAGTGATCATCGTTGCCTCCTCAGGTCGTGGTCTAGCTTCGCCCGACGACGCTACGCCCACTCACCCGACGGCGGCTTCTCCGAAATTGCGGTGTTGCCACCCCAGCCGCCAGCCGCCCCAGCCGCCGCCCAGCCGCCCGGCCGCCCGGCCGTGCTAGTCGCGGTCGGCCGACGCAGGCAGTCCAGTCCGCCACATCAGCGCGAAACACCCGGGGATCGGCGCCGGCCCACCCACCCGGGCCGCTTCCCGCTGGTAAGCCGACGGCGACCGCCCCACCAGTTCACCGAACCGCCGGCTGAAGGTCCCCAGGCTCGTGAACCCCACCGCCAGACACACCTCGGTCACCGACAGGTTCACCGATCTCAGCAGTTCGCACGCCCGCTCGATCCGCCGGCGGGTCCGGTACCGGCCCGGCGTCTCCCCGTAAGCCGACTCGAACATCCGGATGAACTGCCCGAGTGAGTACCCCGCCTCGGCCGCCAGCGCGGCGATAGGCAACGGCTCGGCGTAGTCGCGGTCGATCCGGTCCCGGGCACGGCGGACTATGCGCAGCGCACGCACATCAGCCGACAGGCTCACAACCGAAGATGCTAGATCGACGTGGAGCGTCCAGCCCAGTACGGGTCACGCAGCCGCCGCTTGAGCAGCTTCCCGCTCGGGTCCCGAGGCAACTCGTCGACGAAGTCGATCGACCTCGGCCACTTCATCTTCGCCAGCCGTCCGTCCAGCCCGGCCATGATGTCGGCCGCTAGTTCATCGCCCGCCTCAATCCCCTCAGCGGGCTGGACAACCGCCTTGATCTGCTCGCCCCACTCCTCGTCCGGGATGCCGAACACGGCCACGTCGGCGACCTTCGGGTTCGTGATGATCTCGGCTTCGATCTCCGCCGGGTAGATGTTGGCGCCGCCGGAGATGATCATGTCGGACTTCCGGTCACACAAGAACAGGAAGCCGTCCTCGTCGAGATAGCCGATATCGCCCACGGTGAAGAACCCGCGCAGCCGCCCGGCCGCCGTCTTCTCCGGATCGTCCTTGTACTCGAAGTCGGCCACGCCCATCTTCATGTAGACGGTGCCGGGAACTCCGGTCGCGCTTACCCCGCCGTCGTCGTCAGCGATCATGATCTCGCTGGTCGGCCAGGCCTTGCCAACCGTGCCCGGCTTGGCCAGCCACTCCTGCGGCGTGACGATCGTGCCGCCGCCCTCGGTGGCGGCGTAGTACTCGTAGATGACCGGGCCCCACCAGTCGATCATCGAGTGCTTGATCGGAACCGGGCACGGCGCCGCCGCGTGAATCAGCCACTTCATCGACGACACGTCGTAGCGGCCGCGCACGTCCTCGGGCAGCGTCAGCATGCGCTTGAACTGCGTCGGCACCATGTGCGTGTTGGTCACCCGGTAACGCTCGATGACCTGCAGCGCCCGTTCTGCGTCCCACCCGTCCATGCTCACCAGTGTGTGACCGAACTGCAGCGCACTGCCACCGAAGATCGTGACCGCGGTGTGATAGGTCGGGGAGGTGACCAGGTGCACGTTCGGCTGACCTTCAGTTATGCCGAAAAATTGCAACAGGCCTGTTAGCAGGTCGGCGGAGATATCTGGATCCAGGCCAGTCAAGCCGCGTCGCACGCCCTTGGGTCGTCCCGTCGTACCGGACGTGTAGTGCATGGCCGCGCCGGCCGACCGGTTCTCCGGCAGGGTGGTCGGCTGGCCTTCACGGAGCGTAGCGACGTCGATGAAGCCCGGCACCGTGCCATAGCTAAATCGAGCGTCAGCCGGGATGCCAGCCTCATCGGCCGCGGTCACGCCGGCTTCAGCGAATCTTTCGTCCACGAAAAACGCCTTGGCCTGCGTATCGCGCACGATGTAGGCAATCTCGGGCGGGGTGAAATGCCAGTTGATCGGCGTGTAGTACCACCCGGCCTGCAACGCGGCGAGGCTCAATTCCTGCGGCGCTATGCCATTGGGAATGAGCGCGACGATGCCGTCACCCTCGGTCAGCCCGCGCTCGCGCAAGGCGTGCACGATCTGGTTAACCCGGCTGAGCAGGTCGCCGGCCTTGTGCTCGGTGCCATCCGGCTCAATTACCGCGACCCAGTCCGGATTGTCCTGCGCACGCTGCCAGAACCCCACCAGTTGCCTCCGATTCTGGCCAGGCCGTCAGCCCGGGCCCTCGCTGTGCAGTACTCAGGCGGTCGCCCCGACTGGCTCGTCCTCGTCCTCGTACTCCTCATCCTCAGGGCTCATCCGGCTCAGTACCAGACCGACCACCAGCAAAATGATGCCGACGAGGCCCGCTATGACCGGGATGGTGAAGGTGGCGAGGTTGATCAGGCTCCGGTAGTGATTGTCGCTCTTGACGGTGGCTGCGATGCTGGCGGCCGATGACTTGAAGTCGGCGTGGAGAAGCACCAGCTTGGTCACGCCGTTGTCCTGCAGCACGTTATTGGTGTCGCGCTCAACCTGGATCGGCGCGCCGGTGACCGGGTCGACGTAATACGTCTCGGTGGCGCTGTAGAACTGCGGCAGCGTGACCGTGGCGGCCTTCTCTCCGACCAGCCCGCCCGGCAGCACCTGGGTGCCGGTCTGGGTCGGCGGCACAACCGCGACGTACTTGTAAGTCGCGATGCCGCTGGTGGTCGCCGTGCCAGCGAACTTGAAGGTGACCGGCTTCAGCAGCGTCGTGTCGAAGACCTGGTAGCTCTGCTTCTTGGCACCGAGCGGCCAGACGTAGCCCTGCCCGCTGACCTGAGGCACGTGCTTGCCGTCGATGACGTTGCCGCTCCACGGGATCAGCACGCCGGTACGGCGGTCGAACGCGAACTCGTCGGCGGCGGCGGGAATGCTCACCTGCTGGTGATCGGTGGTGTCCTCGACCGCGGCGAAGCTCTGCCAGACGGCGTATTTCGAGCTGCCGAGGGAGTTAGCGGAAGTCACGTCGCCCTTGACCGTGCTGGTGATCTGCAAGGTCACGTCGGAAAGTTCGCTCACGCTCTTCGGGCTGAACCAGCTGGCGTTGTTAGCGACCAACGTGCTCACGGTGTACTCGTTCAACGGGAATTTGACCGCCTGACCCGGAACGTAGAGCCAAGACATGATCGCTAGGACAATGAAAAATGCTCCCAGCCCAGTCAGCACAGACCAGACAACGCGGCGCATCGATCCTCCTGGATTGGCTGTCAGATCTGGCGGCCAGTGGGGAATATACGAGTTTGAGGCATGATACCGATCACTCTCAGTGGTGTCACTAGCGTCAGGACACGTGATCATAACGACGTGATGACACCCATAATCCATCTATAACGCCATCTAACTCATTAAAACGGATATAGCCGGTCGAGCCGGACTGGCCAATCCCTCATTCTAGGGCGACCCGTCCCCGCGCGACTAGGATCTGTTCTAGTCCGGCGAGATCAGCGTTAGCGCGACGCGTTCCAGGCCCGGTTGGGTATTCGCACTAACCGATCAAAATCTTCCTAGAACCTGTTCTACTTTGCTAGGCAGCGCCAGGCTCGGCGCCAAGCTGGTCAGTGAACTGCTCGGGCACGAGGCCAGCTGTGCCGACGGCATCGCCATGACCGGCCCGCTTGATCAGGCGCTGGTGTTCGTCCTCGCTGACGGGCTCGGCTCGATCGGCCAGCATGACCGGGCAATCGGTGATCCGGTAGATCCGATGCAGACGCGGGTTATACAAGATCGATTCGTCCTCGAACAACAGTAGGCCCTGCTTGTCGATCGGACAGGCCAATATGTCAAGCAACGGCCGCTCGATCGTCATAGTCAGCTCCATTCTCTGAATCAGAAAGTCTGGCCTAAAGCAGGGCTCGACAGCGGCCCCGCCCGCTTCATCCCCCGCCCTCCACGCCGGCCAGCACCGTCGCGCCGTTCGGCAGTGCGCCGGTCTCGCTGGTCGGCTGCCTGGACAAGATGACGACGGCAACGCCAGCCACCACGATGCCGCCCAGCCTCAGCAGCAGGTCGACCGAGTCGGTCGGCAGCCGTTCACGGAACAGCCAGGTCCCGGCGATCATGAAGAAGATGCTGCCGGTGATGTTCGACACCGGGCCGACGATCGCCACTCGGCAGCGCTGCAGGCCGGTCTGGAAGATCAGCAACCCGACGGCCGAGCAGGCGACGGTCAGATACGGATAGGGCGAACTCAGTACGGCGAGGCCCAAGGCGACCACGTGACCGCTGTGGCTGTAGATAGTCCCCGACAGCGCTTTGATCGCCAGCGTCGCGACGCCGTAGAGCAGGCCTGCCGCCAGGCCGTAGGACACGCCGATGGCCGGCACCCGGTGCTTGCCGCCGTGCGTGGCCGGACGCAGCGCCCGCGCCCCGAGGGTCAGGGCGATCACGCACGCCGGGATCGCGACGACCGCGATCAGCAAGCCGCTCGCCTCGTGGCCGACCCGTCCGTCCGTTCCGGTCGCCGACAGCGCGATCGCCGCGATCGAGAAGGCCACGCACAGCACGCAGCCGAGTTCGAGCCGACCGAGCCGCTCCCGCAGCACGATTCGCGACAGCACGACCAGGATCACGACGCCAGATCCGAGCACGGGCTGGACCACGCTGACCGGGGCCAGCGTGAGCGCGACCACCTGCAGGCCGAAGCCGCACAGCATGAGGGCGAAGCCAACCAGCCAGACCGGGCTGAAGAGCAACGTCCGCGCCAGCGCGAACGCGTGCCGGGCGTCGATCGCCGGAAGGTTGGCCAGGGCACGTTTCTCGAAGATCAGGCCGACGTTGTAGGCGGTGGTAGCGAACGCCGCCACGGCGATGCCGATACCGGCTTCTGCCATCACGCGGGCAACTCCCGTCCGGTCAGGCGATCGAGCGCCGCGCGATAGCGCGAGGCGAATGACTCAGCCGCGGAATCGCTGAACAGCGCCCGCCGGTACCTGAAGGTCAGCCGCAGCTGACCGCCGGACGTGACCACGCCGAGCGACAACCCGCGTGGCATGTGCGCCGAAGTGGAGAACCACACCTCGGTGGCCGACACCGCGGGGGGGTCCGGGGGGTCGTCCCCCCGGGCTTGCACAGCACCGAACTGAATCGGCTCGATGACGCCGAGGTTGGAGACAAGACAGCTATCGCAGAGGAACGGACCGCCGATGGCCAGTGCCAGCCGGAGCAGGCGGTACTTGGCGGCGACCGGGACCGGCGCGGCGGCCAGCGTCCTGGAGAACAGGTCGACCTGGGCGCCGTCGTGGTTCTTGGCGTAGCCGGTCTGGCTGGCTACGTCTTCGAGCAGCCCGGTGGGTGTCGTGGCGGGCGACAGCCGGACGGTCACGGCGGTCAGGCGGGACCGGTTCGCCCATTTGCCGCCGGATCCGGCCTGAGCCGCGTCGCCGACCGGCATGGTGATCTTGATCAGGCCCGGGGTTGAGTCGTGGGCCTGGTTCCACTCGCCGATCGTGATCGCCAGTGCGGTGATCAGCAGGTCGTTGACGCTGGTACGCAGGCCCTTCGCCGCCGCGAGCCCGTCCCAGGAGACCTCGAGAACGCCGTAGCCGGCCTGAGTGGCGGCCGGGCCTTGCTCGGGCTCGGAGACAATCCTGGTGACCCGGCCGGGGCCGGTCTTGACGGCCGGCGCCGACGCTGCCTGGGCCGGTCCCCGCGAAACCGGCGCCGATTCCGAACCCGCCGGGACGGCCGCCGCCGGCCCGCCGCAGATCTCGGTGTACTTCGCCGCGACCGCGCGGAACAGCCGCAGACAGGCCAGCCCATCAAACCGAGCGTGATGAGCGTTCAAGATGAGCGCGGCCCCGCCCGGTCCTGACGCCAGCAGGAACCGCACCGGCGGCGCGACCCGCAGCGGCGGCGACAGCGACAGCAACTCCGATCGGAGCGCAGCCAACTCGGTTTCGTCGGCGTAGGAGGCGACTCGCACCGGGTCAGCGTCCGGCTCGGCCGCGAACTCCCAGAAGTACCCGCGCTGCCACCGGCTCGTCGCGGCCCGCCTGACCAGGACCCCTGGTTCGTCCGCGAGCACGGCTTGCACGGCGGCCCGGATCGCGGCTTCGTCCAGCCCGCCGGGGACTCGGGCTTCGACGTGCACGTTGGCCGGCTCGACCGGCCGGTCGTAGTAACAGGTGAGCTCGTCGGCCACGCCGAACCGCTCCCGCCCGAACCGCTCCCGCCCGGAGCGCCGAGCCGGGCTCGCCCGCCCCGTGATCACCCGCGCTGTGGTCGCCGTCGGCCCAGTCACGGCTGGTCCGTCCCGCCGCCGTGTCCCGGCCAGCGCGCGCCGCCCGAGCCGCGTCGCGGCCGCGGCGGGGCGCCACCTGAGCCCTGCCCGACGTCGAACTGACCAGGCCAGCGCTGATTGCCGCCCGGCTCCCACGGCCGAGGTGCACGCGGCGGGCCGGGCTGGTCCGCTCCAGGCTGATGCTGCCCGGGCTGATGCGCCCCGGGCTGATGCTGCCCGGGCTGGTCAAACTCGGGTCCAGCCCCCGGTCGACGGGGCTCAGGTCCAGTCCAGTCTGGCCACGGCGGCCGACCGGGCCCGCGACCGCCCGGCCCGCGATAACCCGGCCGGGGGTCACCCGGCCCAGGACCGTTGGGCGGAGCGCCGCCCGGCCCAGACCCCTGCCACGGCTGACCCGGCATAGGACGGTCCGCCCCAGCCCCGCCGGCCGGTCGGCCAGGCCAGGACTGTCCCGGCGCTGGACCGCCAGGCGCCGGTCCACGCCACGGACCAGGCACTGATTGGCTCGGTACAGATTGGCCAGGCACTGATTGGCTCGGTACTGATTGGCCAGGCCCAGATCGACCAGGCCCAGGCCCACCTCGCATCACGCCAGGACGAGGCTGACCAGGCACAGATCGACCATCCCCGGGCCCACCTGACCGATGCTGGCCAGGCGCAGGTCCACCAGGTCGACCACCACCAGGCCCAGGCCCAGGCCCACGGTAGGGCTGACCAGGCACAGATCGATCAGGCCCAGGCCCACCCGGCCTTCGGCCGGGCCACGACTGCCCGGGCGCCGGACCGCCAGGCCCACCACCGCGCGGTCCCCCAGGCACCCGCCCAGGCGGCGGGCCACCAGGCCCGCTCTGCCCAGGCGGCGGGCCACCAGGCCCGCTCTGGCCGGGTCGAACGCCGGACGGCGCCCCCGACCCGCTCTGGTCTGGCCCAGCACCGGGCGATCGGCCCGGCCCGCTCTGGCCGGGTGCCGGGCGGGGCGCCGGCTGGCCAGGCTCGTAACCCGGTCCAGCCGCTGGCTGCTGACCAGGCGCCGCCGGAACTCGCGACCCAGAACCCGGCTCGCTGCCCGGCTGGACGGCCTGGGCCTGGCCCGCCAACTGCACGCTGGTGCGGCGGTGCGCGCCCGGCCAGGATGGCATCAGTGCCGCCGCGAGTGCGATGAGAGCCAGTGCCTGCGCCGGACCGCCAAAGGGGCCCGAGCCGACGGCCGTGCGCTGCGCCGTGAGCGCGGTGATCAGCCCGGTGGCCACGAGCGCGACGAACGCGATCGCCGCGTACCAATCCGGCCACATGAACGCGGCAACGGCCAGCACGGGAACCACCAGCGCGACCGGACCGCCGATCAGCGCGATGGCCACGCAGACCAGGCCGAGACCGACCCAAGCCGACAGCGGCGGACGAGAAGGCCTGAACCGCTTGCCGCTCGCCTCATCAGCCGCGACCGCCTCAGCCGACTTAGGCGCAAACTCAGGCCTGGGCCCAACTCCAGGCGCCGGATGCGCCGCCGGCCCGGACCGCGAATCGGGATCACGAGCGAACGCCCAGGCCGGCCAGCCCGAGGAGAACAAGGTGCGCTGGAGCCATCCACCGAGAACCGGGACCGATGCCGCCGGAGCTGATCGGGTCAAGGCTCGAGCCATCTGGTCGTGCACTCTCCTGCGCCTCCGGCGAACCGTCGCTAGCGCAAGCAGCGCGATCACTCCGGCCGCGGAAAGGATAATCCACGCATGATAGAACTTAACCGGAGCGAACGTCAGCGTAATGACCCCGCCCGCTCCGGCCGGCACGACAAATGCCTGCTGCCAGCCATCTAGTTCAGCGGGCCTGAGAGTCTTGCCGTTGAGCGTCGCGACCCAGCCGGCGTTGGCGTTCTGATGCAGTTCCAGGTAAGAAGCCGCGCCCGGGCCGATCCGCACCTGGCGGGATTCTGGCTGCCAGCCCAAGATCGTCACCCGCCGCCCGCCGCCCGAATTCGCGGGCCCGGCCGCCACGGTCTTCATCGGAGCCGACCCCGCCGGGCCGGTCACGGTCGCGGACGGGTAGCCGCTCGTCAGGCTCAGGTCGGTGACGCTGAACGGCCCGTCCCTGGCCGCAAGCACCTGGTGCTGACCAGGCGGCAAGGTCAGCATCGAATCGCCGGCGCACAGCGCGACCTGGACCGGGTGGAACTCGGTGAGGTCACCGACCGTGCCGGAGACGTGGGTGGGATAGCGGTGGCCATCGATCGTGAGCCACGGTCCCCGGCCGCACGGCAACGTGAACTTGGTCTGCGCCGCCGGCTCCCTCGCCACCAGGCCGTTCAGCGCGGGAATGTACAGCCTCGCCAGCCCGACCGGCAGCTGGACGGGCTGGCCGAACACCGGCTGGGCCGAGGTGGTGTACGACACGACCGGGAAGCTGATGCTCATCTGATCGGTCTTCAGCGGCGGCACGATCGCGGTGATCCCGTCGAGGCCGACGCTCGCGTACCGGGTTCCGTTCGGGCTGTCGATCTTGATCGACTCCGGCGCGGCGGCGAAGCCCTGCACCGCCTGGATCACCATCCGGTGAATGGTCCGCTTGCCCTGCCACCGAAGGCGCAGCACCGGCTTGCCCGCGCCGGCAATCCAGGCACTCTGGTGAGTCGCCTTGAACAGGTGGTACGGCGCGAGGCTGGGCAGCGATCCCCAGGTGGATGTGGCCGTGACCTCGAGGGAATCCGGCCGGGCCGGGGTCAGTCCGGCGAGCAGCGCGTTCAGCTTTCGGCCCGGGATCGCGATCGCGCTCGCGGCGATCTTGAAGGTGTCCGTGCCCGGGATCGTGAACATCCTGGCCATCGGCGGATAGGCGGCCACATCGGCCAGGCTGCCTGGCGATGGCAACTGCCGGTGGAAGGAGAACGCGACCACCGGCGCCCGCTTCCCGACCGGGTCCTGCGCGGGCACCGAGTACCTGGTCACGGTCACGCCCGGAATCGCGATGTCGGTGAAGCCCGCACCAGGCCCGCCTGGCACCTGCCCGCGGGCGGCAGCGATCGTGATTCGCAGCGTCTTCGTCAGACCGGGCTTGACCGCCAGCGGCTGCGCCTTGCCGGTACGCCGCAATGAACTGGTGACGGTGCCCGCGTCCGTCGTCACGGTGAGCCGGTCCGCGACCGGCCGGAGCGAGCCGTTGACCAGCAAATCGATCCCGATCGAGGAACGCAGCTCGATCTGGTGGTCGAACGTGATCTGGATCCACTGCCCGACCGGAGTCCGGGGACTGGCCTCGACCCAGTACGTGCTCGGGTTGCCGTCGAACGCGTTCACCGGGTCAATCTGGGGCGACTCAGAAACCCAGGTGCCGGTCGAGGACGCGGTCACCGCGGCGGCGCCGGACAGCACCGCGATGGTCTGGTGACCAGCCGCAGGAACCGGCAGCATCTCGCGCGGCGGGCGGCCCGCTCCGCCGAGCGGATCGTCGACCGCGTTCGTCTCGGTCCGCGTGTAGGTATAGGAGCCGACCAGGCTCGTCAGCCCGAACGTGTGGTCCGACCGGGGCAGCGAGTCGGTCACCGCCCACAGCTCCGGCTTGGCCACCAGCTTGTTCCCCGCGATCACCGCCGGAGCCGTGCCGAGCACGCCCTGCCCGGTCAGCTGCAGCAGCGCGTCCGGGCCGCCGTTGACCAGCACGGTCCGCCGCAGCGGCAGCGCGGCCGCGGCGGGCGGCACCCGCGTTCCGGCCGCCGAGCGCGCCTCGAAGATCTCCACCGCCGGGTACGACGGCAGCGCGTACTGGATCGAGGTGGCCCCGGGGTTGGTCTCCGACCCGGTCACGTTCGGCCCGAACGCGGCGACCCGGCGGAAGCCTGAGCTGAGCAGCGCCTGGTGAACCGGCTGCGGCGAGACGTAGTCGACGGCGCCGGGGTTGAGGTCGTTGCGCACCACTACATAGCGGACGCCGGACCGGGCCAGCGTCTCGGCGAGCCCGGGGACCTCCTCGCCCGAGGCGATCGCGGACTCGACCGAACTGAGCAGCAACTGCGAGCCGGCGCCACCGTACGGCACCAGGCCCTGGGTCACCCACGGCGCGTTCGCCAGCGCCTCCAGCGGCTCATCGACCGTGGTGCCCCACAGGAACGTGCCGTGCGCGGACGCCGGGGCCACCAAGGCCGGCGCCTGCGGCGAATGCTGCTGAAGGTAGGTCGCGACCTGAGACCAGTACTGCGGCACCGAGTTGAACGAGCCCGGGTTGAGCACCTGCTCAGACAGGTACGGATAGCCGAGGCCGATGAGTACCAGCCCGATCATCGCGGAGGCGACCACGTGCCAGATCGCGCGCGGCGCCGGATCGCTGATGATCAGCCGGCGCTTGGACCGCAGCACGAGCGCGTGCGCGATGCCGAGCGCCAGCACCGCCGCGGCCGCCGGCTCGACCTTGTACACACTGCGGAACGGCGACAGCGCCGCGTTGAACAGCTGATCGATCGTGGAGTGAAATGGCCCGCCAAGCGTCCCTGGATATCCCACCAGAGCGACTACCGCGGACACCGCGAGGCACGACCGCAGCCAGGCACCGTTCGGCAGGTCCCGCCGCGCGATCCCGAGCAGGCCGGTCGCGGCCGTGACCGTCGCCGTGATGATCACCATCGGGGCGGTGACCACCACCCAGCCCGAGCTCAGCCACGGCTGGCCGAGGTTGAGGTAGGCGGTCCAGTTGCCGCTGCCGCGCAGGAACGTAGCCGCCGACATCGTGGCCGTCGTGGTGGCCGCCTGCTCCACGTAGGGCAGGAAGTTGAACGAGTACTTGCCCTGCAACAGCAGCGGGACGACCCACCAGCTGGTCGCCAGGAACACCGCGCCCGACCAGTACAGCCCGAGCTTGATCAGCGCCCGGCCGCGGACCGTGATCAGGATGTACAGGGCGGGCAGGATCAGCGCGTCGAGCGTGGAGGTGGCGTTCACTCCCCCCATGCACAGCACCGCGACGCCCGACCTGGCCGCGGCCCGCGCCAGCGCGCTTCCGCGCGCGGCGCTGACCAGCGGCAGCACCGCCCAGGGTGCTAGCAACCCTGGAAGCAGGCCCGCTGAGGTAGAACCAATCAGGATGGTGAAAGTAGGCCACAGGGCATAGGCCACACCGGCAACTACTCGCGATCGCTCGGTGCCGATGCCGAGCGCCTGGGCGAGTTTGACGATGCCGGCAAAGCCGACGGTGATCAGCGTGGCGAGCCAGAGCCGCTCGGTGAACCAGACCGGAAAGTGCAGCAAATGCCCGATCAGGTAGAACGGCCCCATCGGCACCGCGTAGCCGATGTACTGGTCTTGCAGGGTGCCGAACCACTCGCTCGGGTTCCACAGGTGCCAAAGGCGCGCGTAGAACCCGACCGGATCGATATCGACGCCGAGCTTGGTATCGAAGAAGATACGGCCGCTGTCATTAGCGACCAGGATGATGATCGCTACCAGCCAGACCAGTACGATCCAGCGGGCAATCCTCGGCTCGCCGTTCTTGCCTGGCCGGCCGGCCAGGATGTCGAGCAGCCGGGCGTGGAGCTTGTTTCGCGGAGCCCGATGCTGCCCGGAAATCCTAGGTGGCCACCTGAAGTCACCGAATTGCCGTACCTCCGCGTCCTGTGCTGGCTCGGGGTCGCGCTCCTCGGTGGCGGAATCGGCGAGCCGATCCCGCTCAATCGTCATCCGGTCCGCCGCAGTATCAGCAGCAAGTTCCAGGTAATGACCTCGCGCAGGACCGGGATATAGAGCAGTACCTTGCACCAGGCCGGGTAGTAGCGCGGTCGCGCCGACACGACCTCGACGTCCGATCGCTCCCGCATCATGCGCAGGACCGGGCCGATGTGCACCGGGAACAGGCTGCTGCCGACCCGGTTCTTCGGCAGCTTGCCGTGCTTGCGCACATATCGGCGCTCCTCCGGGCCGGCGCCGAGATAGTGCCAGGGCGACATCTCGTGCCCGCCCCACGGCGAGAACCAGTTGGTGAACGACAGGTAGATCAGGCCGCCGGGCTTGGTTGCCCTGACCATCTCTTCGATCAGCCCGCGCGGGTCCCTGACGTGCTCAAGCACGTTGGAGGAGACGCAGACGTCGGCGCCGCCGTCACGCACCGGCAGCCAGAACCCGTCGGCCAGCACCGCACCGGGCGGGGTGTCGCCCCGGCTCGTCATCTCGTCCTCGTCGACCTCGAACAGGTAACAGTTGGCGCCCTGGGAGCGGAACTCCCGGGTGACGTAGCCCGCGCCACCGCCGATGTCGAGCACCGTCCGGCCGGCCACCGTGACGAAGTCGGCCAACTGGCCCGCCGCGTCCTTGGCCAGCGCCATATAGAAGCGGTCCGGGTCCTGCTGTTCGCTCAGGAAGAGCCGGAACAGGCGGACGGACCTCAACATGCGCCGCTCCCTAATGTGGTCATTAGCCATCTATCAGATCACGCCCACAACATCGCCACAGCATGATCAGTACAGACGATCTAGACACATGCTACTTTTCAGTAGCATGTCGCGGCGAGACTAATGACCGGTTTTGTCAGGCCAGGCCACGGGCGCGCGAGGATCTACTAATATCCCGACAATATTGCTCCAGATCCTGACAAGACGGGGACGACAACCGCAAACCGGGGTCACACCAGCGAGGCGGGCGAGTCCAGCGAACGAGAGCACAGCGAGTAGCGGCGTCAGTAAAAGTGACGGCAGGAAGATCGTCTTTATCGCCTGGCGCGATCTCGCGAACGCGAACGCGGGTGGGTCCGAGTTGCTCGTGGACCGGCTGGCGCAAGGCCTGCAGGCACGCGGCGACCAGGTGACGCTGCTCTGCGGCGGGGTCGTCGGCAAACGCGAATATGAGGTCAGGCGCAGCGGCGGCACCTATAGCCAGTTCCTCCAGGCACCGATCGCATTCACCCGGCATCTGCGCGACTGCGACCTGGTCGTCGAGGTGTGCAACGGCATGCCGTACCTAGCTCCGCTGTGGACCAAGCGACCGGTCATCTGCCTGGTCAACCACGTGCACTCCGAGCTGTGGTCGCTGCGCTTCCCGCCACTGGTAGCGGGCGCCGGCCGG
>Ga0134128_10004382_pt1 | contig 17275 bp, 17 predicted proteins | sample KB31754_FD_96462 | JGI IMG/M metagenome (GOLD analysis project Ga0134128, IMG submission 96462) | Terrestrial soil microbial communities with excess Nitrogen fertilizer from Kellogg Biological Station, Michigan, USA - KB3-175-4 | ecosystem: Environmental > Terrestrial > Soil > Unclassified ... | reverse complement strand
GGCGTCCCCGGCCGCCGGCGCCGGCACATTGCCCGCCTTGCCGCCCGATCCCGTGTCGCCCACCATTACCGGGTCGTTACCGGAGATATTCACCGTCGGCGAGCCGCCATCGTTCGCCCATTCGATGTTCTGCTGGTTTGCCGGCGGCGCGGGCGTCGTGTTTGAAAATTCCCAATTTGTCGCTATCGACATTAAGACTCCTTATGTAACCGTCGCGGGCACGCCGCTTGGCACGTAGGTGTAAGCTGAAACGTCAGCGAGCGATTGCGCGGCCGCTCCGAAAGAATTGAAGCTGCAGATCTTGAAGAGCAGCTCCTTCCCAACCCACACGGAATCCATGCCGATCTTGAGAATTCCGACACCCGCGGGCGAGAGGAAGGCCCAGCGCTTACCACTACCGTGATCGCATCCCTGGCCCACAGCCGGCGCGTCGAACACCGCGCGACGCAGCTTATTTCCGCTCCCCGTCGCCTTGAGCGTGTACTTATTGGCAGCCGTAAGCGCGGCCGCCGCATAGGTCATCAGCTCGTAGCCCAGGGCAGCCCAGACCAGTTCGCCGTTTACCAGCCCCTCGTAATCCGGCTGCGCAATGACCGTGCCGTTCATCTTCACCGTGAGCTGCTGTCCCTCGACGTAGCACGGATAAACAAAGTTATCCTCGTCGCTCACCGCGTAGCTATCGAGCGCGCCCTTCGACTCCGTCAAATCCACGGTCAGATCATCAACAGCGTCCGGGTCTGCAGCCGCCGGCCAGTCCGCGGTCAGCGCGCCCGTAACCGCCGACCCAGCCAGCGGATCGCCGATAGGGTTATAGCTCGATCCACCATCAGTCGAGACGTATACCTGGCAGCCGCCATAATTCGCCGCCGGGCTAGAGATCACCAGCCATAGTTGCGCTTGCGCCGCATTTCCGTAGAGGCGCGGCACCGGCTCAAAGATGATTGGGACGTTGACGTTTCCAGCCGTCTCGCCCACCGCATCCGCGCCGCTGTAGGGCGACGGGGCGGTCGCCGTGATGGCTTTGGGGGCATGCACGCCGTAGACGAACGGCTCTGCTTCGCAAGTCAGCGCGTAGCTGTCGCTCTCTTCAACCGACCTCAAGCGCACCGGCACTTTCACGATACCCTGCGCGCGATCGGTGATGGTGACCAGGACCATGGCCTCCAGGTATCCCCAACGCGCATTGAGCGTAAAGCTGTAGCCAACCTGCTCCACGTAATTGCGGCGCCGCACCTCAATGCCCAGGATCGAGCGCGCCACACTCACGTCGACGACGGCGTTATTCGTCTCCGGATCCTTCTTGCGCGTGCCGTAACGCGCGATGCCTGCGGGGTCAGGCACCGCCGTCACCACCTGCTGATAGTCGCTGCTGCGGCTGAGATGCTGCATCTGCAGCACCGTGTCAGTGTCGATGCGCGCCTTGCGCGTGCATTTGATCGCCGATTCGCCTGGTCCGGCGACAAAGTCTCCGTTGTCGGCATCGAGATCCGCCACCGGGCCAGCCGCAGTAGGCGCAATATAGATCGCACCGTTGGCCGCCGCCGATACCTCCGAGCGCGGCACCAGCTTGAGCCGGAAGCCGGAAAACACCGGCGCGCAGTTGGCCGCCTGCGCGAGCTGCCCAATCCAATCCGACGCGGACTGCTGCGAGCTCATCGAGAGCGATCCCCAAAGCCCTGCAGCGCGGCATTGCGCGCGCGTCTGTTCGCGTGTAACGCCGTCGATGAAGCTGCCCAGAGGGTTGGGATACGTCGGCGGCTGCGACGGCTTGATGGCCAGCATGGCCAGCATCGTCGCCGACCCGGGCGCGGCATAGTCGTAGCTGCCCGGGTTCTTCACCACGCGGCCGTGCGCCTGGAACGTCGTCGGGCTGTTGCTGAAGATGTTGGCTTCGGTGAGCGCGTTCCACTTGGCCACCGCGGCGCCAGCCGGCGCACCACTGGCATAAAAAGGCGCGGCCAGCAGAAACGCAGGCGAGCCGGCCGATGTAGTCGAAGCCACGTTGCCGTCGCCCGTGCTGGCGCTCGACGCCTCCGCAGTAAAGCCTCCGGTGCTCGAAACCGAAACTACCTGCGTGCTGGTCTCCGACGGTACCCAGGCGGCTGCGGTCGCCACCGCACTCTGCGTCCCGTTCGTCCCGCTTGCGAACGGATGCATGGTCTGTGCGCCGGTGGCCTGCGCGCCGCCGGGGAGTGCCCATCCAAAGTACTGTCCGGCAGGCGGCGTAAATGGATCAGAGATCGGCGCCGTGCCACCGGGAGCCGTCGCGCTCGAATAAAGCACCGCAAATCCGCAGGCGCTCACATCGATGGTGTCGTTGGCAAAGTTTCCATTGATCGACGCCTTCAGCTCCGCGCCCATCTCGATGCCATTTAGCGCCGCAAGGTCGGTGCCAATGCTATCGCTCCACAGCTCCGTCGCCGCAAAACTGCTTCCGCGCCCAGCGGGATACGCGAAACCATTTCCGCCCATCGTTCCGGTCCAATCGATGTTGATGTCAAGATTGCTACCGTAAGTGAGCCCTGGCCCGCAAACGGAGGTAGACACCGCCGCGATCATCACGGGATAAATCCCCTTGATCACAGCGTCCGCGGGCAATGGCGCAGTCAGATTGAAGTTGCTCCACAGCGCGCAGCACTGGTACGGCCCAAGCGAAGAGGAAACATTCTTCAGCAGCGAGCCGCTGGCGTTATCGACCGCGCCCTGAAAAGTCGCCGTCGTTTGATCGATCGAACCTGCGCCGCCGATCTCCATGATCAGCGCAGTGGCGCTGGCGCCTGCGCCGGCGACAGTCACGGTGTTATTGCCGCCGACCGCCATGGCGTACCACATCTGCTGCGTGCCGCCCGAGCCGGGAATTACCGGCGTCCACGTCTCACCATTGCTCGAGCTGATGGAGGGCGCGGTGCTACCCGAGGCGATGGCCACCAGGATGTTTCCGGCAGTGTTGGGCAGATCGTACGCGATCGTCGGCAGCCCGCTGCCGTCGCCTGTCGCCATCTTTTTCTGGATCGGCCCGGGAAAGTCGTACGCTCCGCAGCCATGCTGCACGGTGCCGAAGTTCAGGTTGCCGCCCAGCGAGGCCTGCGCGATGCCGCTCTTACAAATATCCTCGATGATATCGACGTAATCGCAATCGCCGCTCGGATAGATGCCCCACTTGCCCTGTATCTCCGCCTTGAGCGCTGGGATCGCGCCCGCCGAGCCGAGGTCGATGTCCGGCGAACCCATCCCCGCGTACCACGGGTACTGAATCTGCTGGGCACTATAGCCCGCGTACTCGTCGCCTGAGCCGAGAATACCCTCAAAGCTCAGCCGCAGCTTGGAGGCCGGCGGCTGGTAGCTGGTGGCGTCCATCAGTTGCGCGTAGTAGATGGTCAGCGTGCCCGATCCCATCGGCCCGTAAGGCCACTGGTCGAAGTAGACCGTCGCGCCGTCGGATGGAATCCAGCGGTAAAGAAACGGGAAGTTGCGGTAGTCGTGTGAATCGGTCGGGTCCGAGCCGGCGAAAGCCTGATTCCACAGCGGAACCTCGAAGTTGCCGCTCAGCGTGGCCGCGCCCGAGCCGCCGTAGTCGTTCACCGCCTGGCTGTAATCCTGCGTCAGCGTGACGCCGACCACCGCGTAAAAATGCGAGTCGGGCACCGTGATCGATGCCGGACCTGGCGCAGTCACCGTCTGCTGATATTTCGTGAACGTCAGCGGCAGCTTCCCGCCGTTGTTCCACATCTGCATGACGCCGAGGATGGGATTTTTACCCAGCAGGAAATCGATGTTCTCGCAGTAGGCGGTGATGCCCTTCTTCATCTGCTTGAACTTTTTAGTGGATCCTCCCTGGCGCAGGTTGGCCGCCCAGATGGCCAGCAGCGGCGACTGGATCAGCCCGTAGATCTCCGGGATCGCCATGCCGTAGGTCGAGGCCTGCAACATGGAGCCGAAGGCCGTTGGCCGCTGGCTGGCTTGATTTTTTCCGGAGAACATCAGCGGTTACCCCAGGGATCGAAGATGGCCATCGGCTGATGGCTGGTAAGCGGATGCAGCGCCGGCCGGCATTCGGCCACGCGCTCTTTGAATGCATGCAGCGCGCGCGGCCAACCCAGCACGATGCTGCCGTGATTGAACAGCCTTGAGCCCACCACACGGTACATCGCAATATCGCCCGGCTCGGCCGGCGGTGTGCCCGCGCAAGCGCCTTCCCACTTCAGCCGCGCGTAGCAGCTCAACGCCTGCTCGTATTTCTCCGCCGCCATGACAAAACCAATCGTTCGACAGGAAGCCCAGATGCTCGATCAGCGCATCCATCTCCGGCGCGCTGACCACGCCGATGGCCACCAGGTACTCCGCCAGCAGCGTGCCGCAGTCCACGCCCGCGCCGCGAATACGGCCGCCGCGCACATACGGCGTTCCGGCCCACGTGCGCGCATAGGCCACAGCTTCTTCGCGCGTCATCATGCCGCGGTCTCCGGCGCGGGCACGTATGGGAACCCGTAGTAGTCGCCGTCGCTCTGGTCAATAGGCGAGGCCGCGCTCACGAAGAACGTGTCAACGCCTGGCGTCGGCGCCCAGGGCAGCGGCGAGTAAAGCTGGATCTCTGTGTGATGATTCCCGTTGCCATCCGTGAACGTCAAGTTGTCGCCGATGATCGAGTACTGCCCCTTCAGCGTCGCGCTGGCGCCGCCATTGAACACCACGTAGCCGTCGCGCAGCGCGTGCGTGTTGGGGATCGATCCAGCGCTGGGAGAAGTCATGTCGGCGATCAGCACGGTTGGCGTAGAGCCTGCGAAGACATTGAATTGCGGCATCGAGCTGTAGCCCGAAGGCGGCGTGCCTCCGGTGTAGCTTGCCAGCGGATTAGTCACTTCGATCACGCCGCTCGGTACCTTCTGGTTGAGCACATAAAGGTAGCTGGGCACCGTGAACTTGATCAGCCCCGCCGACGCCTCGCAGTCACCCACAAAGCCGCCGAACAGCTCCATCGCGCCAAAGGTGTCAGCGTCGCCCGGCGTCGGCATGTAGCAGCGCCACACGCGCACGCGCTGCATGTCGAACGCGCCCAGCCGCGCGAGCTGGTACGGCGACGCCGTCGCGATCGAAGACGTCAGCGCCGTGTTGCGCGGCGACCAGCTCAGGTCGAGGTTATCCACCTCCAGACCAATCTTGCTGGAGATCGCGCCGCGCTTGATGTTCGTCGAACGAAATGTTCCCCACCAGGACCAGGTCAGCGGCGACTCATAATCGGTCAGCCACAGCGCAGCCGGATCGTCTGGCTCGCCAATCAGGTAGAGGTTCGCCAGCATGATCTGCTTGTGCGCTTTCAGCCACGCCTGTACCGTCGCCGTGGTGTCCACGCCGGCGCCGCTGATGATCTGCCTCATATCTGCGCGATCCTCGAAGAGCAGAATTTGAGGTAGCCGGATCCGCTCTGCGCCTCGGACCCGCCGATCGTCCACATGTTGGAAAGAAACTGCTCGAAATCCTGCGTATCTTCTTCCATGTGGCCGCGAAAGTAAAAGTTGAATTGCGCGGTCACCGGCGCGGCCGGCTGCGATCCCCACTTCAGGTACATCCCGAGATACGAATTACCCGAGACGGAAAGCCCGGGCCCCAGCAGTTGTTACTGCCCCGCGCCGATGCCGGCGCTGGCCAGCACACCGTTGGCGTACACCGCGATCGCGCCGTTCAGATCGGTAATATCCTCGTAAAACTGCCCGCCGAAGTTGCGCTGTATCGGAGAGTAGTAGTTGCCCTCGCCATCGTCGATCACCTGCAGCTCGGCCGCCGCGTTGGGCGTGCTGCCATTCATCGCCGGGCCCACTGAGTTGTCGCTCGGATCGGAGTACAGAAAATCTCCAGCCCGCCCGCCCAGCGCCAGAATGAAGCCCTGCAGCTGCCGGTATTCCGTGTAGGTCGTCGAATCCCGCAGCACATCGAAGACCATCTGCCAGTGCCAGCGCGGGTTGCGCGTGAACCGAATGCGCGTGTCCATCAGCGCCGGCGAGTCCTGCTCCAGCGTGTTGAACTCGCTCGATTTCAGCACCGGCCACGCGAGCCCGGGCAGCGACGGAAAAACAGGAAGCGGCATTCGGTCCTCAGTACCTCAGGCGCAGCTTTCCGTTGCGCGCCAGCGATTGAATCGAGCGCTGCATCTCGCGTGGGCTGGGCTTGGAGTCGTGGAAGTTTTGCGTGACGGGGCCGACGTTCACACTGGAGCTGCGCGCACCCTCGTTGCGCGTGTTGATCAGCGTCTCGAAGTTTTTCGTCTGCGACTGGCTCAGCACGCGCTCGCCAGCTTCTGCGAGCACAGGGACATGCGCGCCCATGCCGCTGAAGCCCATGCGGTTGCCCACCACGCCGCCAAGGTCAAAGCTTTCAAAGGCCATGGTTCCCGCAAACGCCGCCGCGGCTGCCACCGGAGCCAATACCGGCGCCGCAGGGCCGCCATACTTCATTCCCCACCTAAATCCAGAAGCTGCGTTCGCTTTAGCCTCAGCGAAAATCTCCTGCTTGAGCACGTCTTTATGCGTTAGCGCCGCAAGCAGTTCCTGCGCCATCATCTTGGTTACGTTCTGCGCAAAGTTATTGGCAATGCCTCCCCAGATCTGGGCCATGCTCTGCTGAAAGCCCCGTCCGGTCTGGACCCACTGGCCGACCGCGGCGGTCATATCTCGTTGCATCTCCACGAAGGTTTGTTTCCAGTTTGCAGCGATCTGCGCGTTCGCCTGCTGCAATTCGCGCACAAAGCGACGATGCAGTTCCTGCTCCTGATTCAGATCACGCTGATACGCAGCGACGTTTCCCATGTCCAACATCTGTTTCATACGCATAGCCTGCTGCTCCGCAGCCTCGCGCATCCGCATGGCCTCAATGGTCGCCTGCGTCATTTGCCGCTCGCCGATTTCATGCTGCGCAACCGCGTCGCGCAAATCCTCTTCCCGATCACGATAGTCTTCCTCAGCAATGCGAACCTGCTCTTCCGCGCCCTCGCGGTACGCTTCCGTCTGCAGCTTCGCGCTCTGCTGCGCCCTGCGGGCTTCCGCTTCGAGGTCCGCGTCCATGCTCGCCATTGCGCCGGATATATCAGGGTTCACCACTTGCATTTCCGCACGGGGATTCGTCGGCTTGCGATCGGCGCGCAACTCACGCTCCTTGATCTCCGCCAACTTCGCCACGATCGCCCCATATTCCGCCGTGCCCTGCTTGGCCTTGTCGAGCTTCTGTTGCCAGAAATGATCCTCGTCGGAAAGGCTCATGGCATAGCCATGCCGCGCGGCATTCAGCCGCGCCAGATTAAGCTCCTGCTCGTCCGCGCCGCGCAGACCGGCAGCGCCGCCGCCCTCCTTGCGCGTTTTGGTGACCAGACCCACCAATGTCTTGACGATAGCCTCGTACTCCGCGCTGCCCTTCGCCGCCGCGTTTTTCTTGTCTTCCCAGAATTTAATTTCTTCGTCAAGGCTCACATCGTGATCGAGCTTCATCTGATAGAGCTCAGCCTGATCGCGCTTGAAGCCGGGCTCCATGTCGTTCGGGTTGACCGCGCCGCGCTTCACAAGAGCGGCCTCGTCGGCGCCTGACGGCAAAACGAACAGCTTCTTCCATCCCTCACCTATCTGCTTGAAATTATCCTTCCAGTCATCCACAATTTTCCGGTTCACTGCCGCCTGGTCCCGTTCGAAGGCACCCCAGTCGAGATGCGTCACATCTTTTAGCAGCGGAACCAAATCCAACACATTTTGGACGAAGGATTTGAATGCTTGCAGCGGCGCGGCCACCGCCGTCGCTAAGCCCAGCATTAGGCCTTCCCATGCGGCCGAGACCGACGCGGCGAAATCCTCAAACGACTCCATGACTGGTATCAAAAGCGCGTGCCATTGCATGGTGAGCTTCGTCGTGTCCCGGATCCATCGCGTCGCGGCCTCATCCGCTTGCTCAGTTACGCCCGTCTGTTTCCCCAGCGCCACGGAGTTTTCCGTAAGTTTGTCTCCTTGCTCCTTGAGCACGGGAATCAGCTTCATTCCAGAACGTGAAAAAAGTGTCAGAGAGGCATCTGCGACTCGACCAGTCTCGGCGGTGTGCGCCAGTGCCGACGCTACCACCTGCAACTGCTGATCGGGAGTTTTATCTTTCAACTGATCCATTGTCACGCCGATGTCGTTAAAGGCGCGTTGGTAATCAACCATTCCATATTGCGCCTGCACGATCGCCCTCTGGAGTCTCACAACTCCCATCGCCACAGGGTCCCAGTCAACCCCCATCTCTTTCACAATTTCCTGCAAGCCGGCGAGGTTCGTAATCGCGATGCCGGAGGAGACACTCAAGTGCCCTAATTCATCCACTGACCTCGCTAACTCACCTACAAAGTGCGCAAAACCACCGGCAACGACTGCACCCCCGACAATTTCGCCAAGCCCAGAGAATGCACTCGCATAATCGCGAAGCGAAAACTCGCCGGTCGCGCCAGCCAGCACGATGCGCTCGCGCATCCCCTCCATGCTCGCGGCCACCTCGCGCCCGGCGAGCTGAATGCGCGCCACTAGGGCGTTCTCACTGAGTCCCTCGCGAAGATTTGCAGCTTCTACGTCGGCGGCCTCGGCCTTTTTGGCCACGGCCAGGGTGGCGGCGCTCTCTGCCGCCTTAGTCTGCGCCGAAGCGAGCAGTGCAAGCCCCTGCGCCTCAGTGACTGTGTCCCCCTTGGAGATTGTGTAGACGCGCTTCAGATCAGTTATGGCCGCGACGTGCGCTTTGGTCGCCGCCGCCACGTCGAGTTGCGCCTGCGTGATCTTCGCGGCGCCAGCCTTCACGTCTTCCCCCAGGCCGGCCCACGCCGCTTTCGTGCGGCCCTTTACTTCTTCAAACGAGACAGCCATATTGCGCGCGGCTTCGCGCACGGCTTCCACGCCGTCTGCCATACCAGCTTTAAGCTCGGCAATGTCCGCGGTCGCCCCGATTCGAAGATTTCCAGGCATGGCGCGCTCCAATAACGATGCCCCACTAATCGCGGGGTCGTAAGGGTTGAAATGTTAGTTTGAACGGCGATAACGACAGATCAGGCACTGACTCTAAGTTATTGCTCAGGAGCGAGCTTTAAGGCCGCGTTTATCTTTGCCGCCAAATCCCGCCCCGATTCTCCCGAGCAGGCGTAGTTCCAGAGGCCGCTGAAGTCGCGTTCAGATTCATCGATCACTCGATGCGGCGTGATAATCGCGCGCTCGACATTCATACCACCAAAACCATTCTGCGCGCGATATTCGTAACAAACTCCGCCGTCGGCCCTCTCTATCGCCCGCGTGACCTTAAAACTATCAGGATTCCTCATCTCTCTGCGCAATGCGACGGCACCGCCGAGAGCGGCATCCCATCGTTGTTCCTCCGCTGGATTAGGACGCGCCGCCGTGCTGTGACTATGCGCTATGGCGATCGATACGGCCAAGACGGCGCCTCCGAAGATCATCAGCTTAACAGGCCTGGTCATATCTGCCTCCGTGGGCGACATTATATGCCGCTCAACCAGGACCGCAAAAGTTACTTTGGTGGCTTACTCTTCTGCGCCGCGCGCAGTTTCGCCTGCATTTCTTCGACGTGAGCCACAAGCTCCCGCGTCTTCTCACTCACCGGCGCGATCCGCGCACCCATCAGGTTTGCCGCTTCTCCGAGTTGCTCGCGCGCAGCCCTGGCCGATGCCGGCTTGCGCTTTCGCTCGCCCAGGTAACGCAACGCGAGCGTCACATGCGCCGGCGGCTCTTCAGCCCAGTAACGGAGCAGCGCGAAAATGCCTACGGCAGGCTCTTCATCAATCGCCGACGGCAACACGCCGAGGCCGGTGGCCACGCGGCCATAGATCGCGGCCCAGTCCGTTGCTTCTTCGCCGTCGGCGTCTATTCCCCCTCGTTCACCGGCGTCATGCCGCTGGCGCTCTGTGCGGCGCGCCATGCGTGAACCAGCGTGAAGTTGTCGAGCCAGTCGAGCAGTTCGTCACGCGTCACTTCCGGATAGTTGCGCTGCATCGCGATCAGCACCACCGGGAGAAGTGCGTCTTGCACGCGCACCGCGTAGTCAATCTCCGACTCACCCTCGCCGTGCTCCGGCAGCGATTTCAGCGCCGCCTCGTTCTCGCGAAACTGCCGCATGGATAGTGACGGCACATAATAGTTCTGCCCGTTCATGTACACGGGCACACCGGGAAAGTTCAACTTCGGCACAGATCACCTCAAAATTTGAAATACGAAGAATTCCGGCGCGACTGAAGCCGCGCCGGCGAAGAGAAGAGGGTTTTAGAGGTCGGCCTGAAGAATGCCAAGCACACCGGAATCGTCAGCGGACGCGTCAAAGTCGAAATCCGCCACCCAGAAATCCTCCTGCTTGGTGGGGAATGACATGGTGCCGAAAACGCAGGAATTGAGCTGCAGGCTCATCAGCTTGCCGCGAAACAGGTTGTAGAGCAGCATCTGCACTTCCGGCGCATAGCCCATCAACTGGTTCTCGATCGTGAGTTTGACGCCGTTCGACGCGTCCGGATACGCGTAGCTGAGCTTCACTTGCAGCCCGGCGGTCACATCCGCTGCGGCAAACACATATGCAGCGTCCGTCGGGCCAGTCGCGCTGTAAGGCGTGAACTTATACTGCCCCGTCGCTGGCGTCCCGGTCACCCTGATCAATTGCTGGCCCGCTTTGATTCCGGAAACACTGTTGGCTGCGATCACGCCCAGGTCGGTGTCCGCGGTGATCTGCGACGGCGCCACGGTGGCTGCGGCAACGGCGGGTTCGTTGAAGATCGGCCGTTCCACGCCGGCGGCGGTGTTCTGCCCAAAATAAAGCTGCGAGAAGATCGTCGGATCATACGCCGCGATTTTTCCCTTGCCGGTCACGTCGACTTTGCCGCGCGCCTTGGCCACCGGAAACTGATTTTGACCGTAGAGCTTCTTCAGATCGCTCTTGAATTCCACGCTCACTTCTTGCAGGATTGGCAGCTGCATGGGCGTGGGGTTGTCGGCAAGGTTGCCAGCATTCGGGGTGGCAAAGAGCACCCCGGAACCAAACTGGATGTTCATGGCTTCTCCTGTGGCGCTCTTTGAAGCGCGAGTTATCGGTGAGAGTTACGGAACCAGGATGTGAAGCGGCAGAATCGCCGCCGCCTGCGGTCCCAGGATGCCAGGGTCCTGCCGGGTTTCGCCTTCGATCCAGCAGTGCTCGACCAGTCCCCCGATGGTGAACTTCCCGCTCAGATCGTCGTCGGGAAGCATCGCGGCGTCGATCGCCTTAAAGCGCGCGTTCAGCATCTCCGCGGCCAGTTGCGTCTCCTGGCCTATTTCTTCAGCCGGCACGGGAGCCTGCAGATAAAGGATCAGGAAGCCGTGCAGAATCAGCTTGGTCGGCGTGCCGGGGAACTTCTGCGGCACATGTTCTTCGCTCATCTGCACCACAAAGAGCGCCGGCTGCTCCAACAGCCCGAGCGACGGAGGCGCTTTATGCTTGCGGCCCATCGAGACAAATCCCACGCCCGTGTTCGTCCACGTCACGCCACCGTCAATCGTCGCGCCGCCATCATCGTCCCAGGCCGGCTGCGCGGCGCTGCTGGCGCCTGGCGTTGTCACCGTCTGCAGAGATCCCTGCGGATCGCAGACGACCGCGCCGGCGGCATAAACGGTATCGGGAGCCCAGGGCGCACCCCACAGCCGCGTCTTGAGCCACGCGAACATCGCCGCCCACACGGCCTCGCGATCGACACTGAGATATTGCGAATTCATTCAGGCAGCGCCTCGTTGATCGCCTGTTGCAGTGTCTCGACAATGAAGCCCTCAGACTGCTGCAATGCTGGGTTCAAAAACGGGTGCGGCTTCACGTCGAAAGCGCGATGCCCGCGCGTGTAGAGTGTGCCAGCATCAGGCTCCGTGAATTCGTAGAGATTGCCGGCCACCGCCGGATCGTGGATGCCCTCTTCCAGCCACAGCCCGACATGCTTCCGGCCAACGTCAGCCGTCACCGTCCCGCGCACCAGGTCGCCGCTGACCGTAACCTTCGGCGACCCCTCTATCTCTTCCAGCAATGCGCCGCTGCGACGCGTGAGACCGGCGGCGAAGAAGCCTTCCTCCGCGGCCTGCGCGAGTCCCTTCATCGCCTCCAGCATCCCACCGCGCACCGCGGCCAGAATCTTCGCCGGCGCTTCCTTCAGATATGCTGTCGTCCCGTCGACCGACGCGGGATCCAGCATGAGGTTTACGCTCACCGCTGACGCCCTCCGCGCGCCGACATCGCCGCGCGCCGTGCTTGCTCCTCGTCGAAACGCCGCGCGATCGACGGGATGCGCCGCGTGTAGCGGTCGATAACAGCCTTGGCGGTCTGTGGCGCGTCGAGCTGCGTCTGCTCCATGCTTTCGCCTTCGCTCATGCGCCGCTGCGGAGCGCCCAGGTTGGGCTCCTGTTTGTAGCGATAGGCAACCCAGTCCGCAATCGCCTGGCTGATATCGGCGGGTGCCGTCTCATACCCGGCGTTATAGCTGATCTGCACGCTGGCGCCGTCCGTGAAGCTCTGCCCAATCAGATAGACCATGAAGACGCGCTCCGGATCGATATCCTCGTCGATAAAATATCCCGGCGCGATCTTGTCGGAGCTCGGTGGAACCTCGACGCCCCCGATCTTGAGCGACGCGACGGAATTGATCGGCCAGTGGTAGAGCATCATGCGCACACCGCCGTCGCCCTCGCGCACCTCCGTGTAATCGATCGCCAGCAGGTCTGGTCGCCGCGTCGCGCGCAAAAAGTCCGCGCTGCAGGCGGAGATGAGCGCCTGGAGCGTGCTGTCGGCCGCGGTAATGCCGGCCGCCACCGCCATCCATTCTTTGACCGCCGCAAGTGTCGTCAGATCCGCCATTCGCTTGCCTCTAATTCACCGCATGCCGCGCAGCCGCTCGCCAGAGGCGAAGCACAGCGCAGACTAGGTCATGCTCGGGGCAGGTCATGATTCGATATAGTGGCCGCACCCCAAAGCTCCAGCCCATTGTGAGCCTCGCCGCCACGTCGATTTCCGCCGACGTCATCTCTCGTCACGTAATCGCCGGTCGCATTCTGCGGCAACGAGCAGCTTTAGACGAGACTCGGGACGATCCTTGAGTGTCAGGCATAGAAACGCGAACGGCACAAGGGGCATCTCCCGTATAAAGCGATCAATATTCATTTCCATTCCTCACCTCCGTCACGCCACCAGGTTGCGGTAGTACTCGAGCTGTCGGCACGCCGCGATGGGCATCTCACCACCCGCGGCGCCCTGGTCGTAAAACGCCTCCGCGATCAGCTTGATCGCGTTGCGGATCTCTTCAGGAACCGGCTGCCCGGCCCATCCGGAAACCTTACTGACCGAGGCCTGCGCCATGTCTTTCAGCGTGGCCGCGCCGCCGCTGTCTACGGAAGAAATGAAGGTTTTGAGATCCGCTCCGCTCGCGCCGGCGCCCGGCACCGTGATGGGTAGCCCTGTATCGCCGGTCATCAGCGGCGCGTCGTCGGGATTGAATGTCATGTCGCAGGTGAGAAGGGCGGAATTCGCGGTCATCGATGCGATGACGGGCTGCCCGTACCCGCAGCGAAACTGGATCATCACATTCGACGGCACCATGCGCGTAGGCGGCCAGGGCCGCGCCCAGCTTGAATAAATCACCGCCGGCGCAACCTCTGATCCGCGATAGAGCTGGTAGCCGTACTGCGGCGCATCGTTGCCGTAGGTCGTATCCAGCGGGAGATCCTGCACCGCGCCGAATGTGTCCACGTACTTGACGTAATCGATCGACTGGAAAGGCGGCACAGCCAGCGGAATCGCGGGATATCCGTTCCAGTTGTAGCGCCAGTCTTTTCCCGGGAAGCCGAACATCCGCAGCAACCATCGCTGCGTAATGAATGCGCGCCGGCAATAGCTCTCCGCCTCCCGCCGCGCAGCCATAATGAAGCGCCGCAGCTTCTCATTGAGGATCGCCGAGGCCTCGCGCGTCGAATCCTCCACCGGCCCGAAGCCGAGTTGCAACTTCATCTCGGCCAGTGTCACCGGCTCCGAAGCGGGCGCGGAGATCAGGACGGGATCGTTCATCGGCGATTCTTCCCTTTGCTCTTCGGCGCCGCGGGCTCAGTTTTGGCTCGCTCGATCGCGCGCTCTTCGGGCGCATCTTCTACACGCAGAAATGGATTGCTCGCGCGCCCCTGGCGCACCAGCTCAATGCCGATGTGCGGAGGAAATTCGCGAATCTCGCCGGCGTAAAAGCCGTCATGCGCGCGCAAAAACATTGTTTAATTTCTCCGGCTGTACCCGCGCCCCGTGCGAGCGGCGCGGGCCCTGGCCATTTTCTTTTTTGGGGATATTGTTAAGCCGTAACGGTCGGGTTGGAGAGGCCCGCGTAGCGCAGACCACTCAGCAGCGCCACCACGCTGGCAATCACGGAGTTGGAGGTGTTGGCCAGCGCCAGTTGCACGTACGGTTTCCCGGCAGGCAGCTGGTCGGCATCCACTTCGATCACGTAGAAGATGCCGTCGTTGGCCGAAGGCGCGAAGCCCGACGCGGTAACGTCCGTGCCGGCATCCAGCACGTCATGCGACGCGCCCGCCGTCTCCTGTTTGTAGACGCGAAACGGGAGCGCTGTTGCGCCGGCGACATTGCTGCCCACGGCCGCGGCGGCAGAGCCAGCCTGCACGGTCACAGCTCCAGGAGCCGCGGCGGAAGCGCCGAGCTGCAGGATGAAGCTGACGTGCGACGCCAGCGCGGTGTCGACGGCCTGAGTCGTGGTGCCGCCGGTGATATCGACCGGAGGAAGAGCGTTGACAACGTGCCCCGCCTCGGCCACTCGAAAGCCTTTTGCACTCATGAGCGGATCCTTTCTTTACACCAGGTGTAAAGCTGGAATGTTGCGGTTTCAGGCGCCGCGGTATCGCGCGGCGCCCTCAGCCGAGGTTGAGGTTAGGAGCGGGCTGCCAGCGCGATGAACGGAGCGAGAGTGTTGGTGCCGTTCTTCGGCGTCAACGGCTTCTTCCAGGCCGGCTGTCCGTCGATGCGCGCCTTCCAACGGAAAGCTTGCTGATCGGTCAGGAACTGCACATGAATAGACGTGGCCGCCTCGATGTCGCTGCGGCGCGCCAGGTAGTACTGACTGAAGGAGGCCAGTGTGATATCGCCAGGAGTACCCAGCGTTGCGGCGTACTCCACCGGGATTACCGGCTTGCCGAACATCACGCCGTAGTTGGAATTGTTGCCGCGCTGGCCGGGTCCCGTGTACAGAAGCTCCACGGCGGTGCCGCTGCCGCGGGTCAGATCCCAGAGCTGATCTTCAACGTCTTGGTTGATGAGCCACACGGCATCTTTGCGAGCCGGTGCCCACATGCGCTTCCACATTTGGAAGACGTCCTTCGCCGAGATCACTGCGCCGGTGTCGCCGGCATCTTTGGCCACCGTCAGCAGTGCGCCTGAATTCATGAATCCCAGCGGCTGGCCGGAACCGGTTCCGTTGTAGATCGCGTCGTCGACCTTAAACGCGAACTCGAGCGGCACCACCTTGTCAAGGTACGCAGCCAGAGCGGTTGTGTCGGCGAGTTGGTCGTCGGTGGCGTAGCTAAGCACGATCAACCTCTTCGCGATCAGCTCCATCTGCCGGAACTTGGCTTGAGAGGGCGTAAGTGTTCCCGCCTCGCCCAGCCAGAACGACTGCACACCGCCCCAGCGGCTGCCGTCTACACGACTGTCTTCGTCGACTGCATTTACCAGCAGACGATTCGACGTCATTGGCTGATCAAAGCAGCGCGACGCCAGATCCGAGGCAGCGTACGCACGTTGCCAGATCCCCGGCGCAAACTCCGGCGCAACCAGAAACCCACCTTCAGAGTCAACCGATTCGTTGGCTCCCAACGCAGCGGCATAAAGACGCGGGTCTGTTCTCCTACCCTTACTCACTGCATGCTGATGCACCGCCTGCATCTGCTCAGCCATCGACTTCCAGGGCCTTTCGGCGGCATGGTCGACGCCGACCTGGACCGCCGAGGCCACCGGTGCGGTGCGCTCGATTTCGAGCAGGGCTTCCTGCGAGGCGATTTGCGCCTGCAGGCTCTTGCACTCTGCCAGGTAGCCGTCGAATTCCTTCTGCTCGGCTTCGGTCAGAGCGCGGTTCTCACGCATGGCGAGCTCGTTCAGCGCGTCCGCTTTGGCGCGCGTATCCGCGAGCAGCTGCCGCAGTTTCTTCAACATGGTTTTCTCCTTGATTTGAGAGGTTGTGTTGCAGTGATGCGCTGCGGCAGAGCCGCTTCGGCGGCCATGCATGCGCTTTGGCGGAAGCATCGGCTTCCCAGACTTCAAAATTTAGAACGTGGCCAGTTCGATCTGCCGGCGCCGCGATTCATAGGCGCTCACGTGATCACGCGTTTCGGCCAGGCTGTCATCGCTGACCTCGATATCGTGCTTCTTGGCCGCGGCACGGATCCGCCCGCGCGCCTTGTCTTTCTCCTCGGCGTCAGGCATCTCCGTCTGCGACCAGCGCGAGATCGCGTTGCGGATGTGAGTCTTTTCCCACTCTTCGTCGTCATCGGGCGACTCGATGGGCAGCTTCCAGTTCTCCAGCTCGTCATCGGGCCGGTATGCAAAGCAGCTTTTCGTCAGGTCCTTGCCGTCGACGCGCTTGGTCTTCGGCGTTCCACTTTCGCTCGCCGCCAGAACATCCGCAGCAGCAACCGTGAGGTACCAGCCAACCTCGCTGCGCATGCCGGACGGCCGCACCGCACCATGCTTCTGCAGCGCGTCGTCGAGCGTGCCCACGCGGTCCACCATCCCCAGCTTGGCAGCGCGGGCAGCCGGAAAAACCCTGCCCTGGCCGAACTTGGCGTGGACTTCGTCCGCGCTCATCTTGCGCCCTCGGCCGACCGCTTTTTCGAACATCTGACCGAACGTGTCCACCATCTCCTGCGAGTGTTCGCGAGCCGCGTCGCTCATGGGAGCGAACGGCAGCCCCTCCGTCTTGTTTGCGCCGTAGTAGATCGGCGTGATCTTGATGCCGAGGTTGTCGAGATACTGCGAATCGTCCTCATGCAGCGAGTAGACGCCGATCGAACCGGTAAGCGAACTCGGGCTGGCAAGCACCTCGGAGGCCTGCGACGCAAGATAATATGCCGCAGACGCCATCAGCGAGTTGGAAACCGCGGTGATCGGCTTCTGCTTGCGAGCCTGGTAGATCTCCGCGGCGAGCTCGTCGATGCCGCTGACGTCGCCACCGGGCGAGTCCACATCGAGCACGATGGCCGAGACGCCGGGATCGTTGACCGCC
>Ga0134128_10004378_pt1 | contig 17280 bp, 14 predicted proteins | sample KB31754_FD_96462 | JGI IMG/M metagenome (GOLD analysis project Ga0134128, IMG submission 96462) | Terrestrial soil microbial communities with excess Nitrogen fertilizer from Kellogg Biological Station, Michigan, USA - KB3-175-4 | ecosystem: Environmental > Terrestrial > Soil > Unclassified ... | reverse complement strand
CAGCTGGTCCGCATCCTCGATCGTGGAGAGCCGGTGGGCAATGGTCAGCGTGGTGCGTCCGACGGCGAGGTGGTCCAGCGCCGCCTGCACCTGCGCCTCCGTGGTGTTGTCCAGCGCGGAGGTGGCCTCGTCAAGGATGAGCACGCGCGGGTTGCGCAGGATGGTCCGGGCAATGGCCAGGCGCTGCTGCTCGCCGCCGGAGAAGCGGTGTCCGCGGGCGCCCACCAGCGTGTCCAGGCCATCAGGCAGCCCTGCCACGAGGTCGGCTATCCGTGCCGCACCCAGAGCCTGCCAGAGTTCCGCGTCGCCGGCGTCCGGCGCCGCGAGCTGCAGGTTTTCGCGGATCGACGCGTGGATCAGGTACGTCTCCTGGGACACCACGCCGACTATCCGGGCGAGAACCTCGGGGGCAATGTCCCTGACATCCACGCCGTCTATGGTGACCCGACCGGCGGTGGTGTCATGCAGCCGAGGCAGCAGCGCGCCCAATGTCGACTTTCCGGAGCCCGTGGGGCCAACCACGGCCGTGGCGGACCCGGCGGGAAGCGCAAGGTCGATGCCGCGCAAAACATCCGGGCCGCCGTCGTATGCAAAATGGACGTTTTCAAAGCGGACCTCGCCGCGGACGGCGGCCGGGTCCAGTGGGACGGGGCGGTCGGGGGCGGTGATGTCCGGGACCAGGTCGAGGTATTCAAAGATGCGGCTGAACAGCGCCATGGCCGTGACCCACTGGACGCCGAGGTTCAGCAGGCCCATGATGGGGCGGAAGATGGCGGCCTGCAGCGCCGTGAACGCCACGATCGTGCCGATGCTCATGGTGCTTCCGGGCAGCCCGCCGGCGAAGTAAATCAGCGCCGGGATGGCCGAGAAAATGATGCCCATGGTGGCCATCCGCCAGCGGCCGGCCAACTGCGAGCGCAGTTCCAGGCCGATGAGCCGCTGGGAGCTTTCGGTGTAGCGGGCGGCGTCGCGGCCGGTGGTGCCGAGGGTTTTGGCCAGGCGCACGCCGGAGACGCTCAGGCCCTCCTCCACGTAGGTGTTCATGGTGGCGAGCTCGGCCTGCATGGAGGAGGTGACGTCGCGCCGCAGCAGGGCCACGCGGCGGGAGAACCAGACGGCCGGCGGGATGACGATCAGCGACATCAGGGAGAGCCGGGGCGAAAGCGCCACCATGGCCACGGCCGTGCCAACCGCCGTGGTCAGGTTCGACGCGACGCCGGTGGCCGTGGACGTGATGACCGACTGCATGCCGGAAATGTCGTTGTTCAGGCGCGATTGCACCTCGCCGCTGCGGGTTGTGGTGAAGAACGCGAGCGACTGCCTTTGCAGGTGCATGAACAGCCGGGTGCGCAGCGTGTGCATGATTTCCTGGCCCATGGCGGTGGCCATCCACGTCTGGACCACGCCAATCGCAGCGGTGGCGGCGGCGACGGCGATCATGGCGCCGGCCAGCCAGCCAAGCAGCGGCAGGTTCCTGTCCGGCAGGGCCGAGTCGATGATGCCGCGGACCAGGAACGGCTGGGCCAGGCTGATGACGCTCGATGCGGTAATGAGTAGTACGACGACGGTGATGGTCACCTTGTGCGGGGCAAACAATGCCGCGATGCGCTTGAGGCTTACGGGATGTGCCTTGATTTGTTTCTTGTCTGCGGGGTTGACGCGGCCGGGGCCGCGGTCACCGCGTGAAGCGGTTGCGGCGGGTCGGCCTTGGCTGCCGTGGGAGGAAGTCTTCATCTCCGTCATGGGCTGCACCTCCAGAAGGTGTGCGGGGTGCGGGAGTCGCACCAATCAATACAGAGGTTACCTCACTATGTGGTTGCCAGTCAACTTCGGTAGACTGTTGTCATGACACGTCCCCGCGACACTTCTGCAGATCTCGGCGAGCTGTTCCACGGCGCCTTCCGGGGGCTGCGGCGCACCTGGGCCGAACAGCTGGCCCCGTGGGAACTGACCCCGCACCAGTGGCGGGCGCTCATGACACTCATGCGCGCCTGTGCCCCGGGCGGGGGCGCCCCCGACGTGGCGGGCGTCCGCCTGAAGGACCTGTCCGAGCGCCTGCGCATTGCCCCGCGCTCGGCCACCGAGGTGGTGGACCAGCTGGAGTCCAAGGGCCTGGTGCGGCGAGGCCCCGATCCGACCGACCGTCGCGCCACCCTGGTGGTGGCCACGGCAGCCGGCCGGCAGCTTTTTGCCGACATCTCGGCCGGGCGCCGCGACAGCGCCAACGAGTACTTCGCCCGGCTGTCGGCGGACGATCGCGCCGAGCTGGCCAGGATCCTGGGCCTGCTCGGCAGCTAGCGCCCCAGGTCCGTGAGGGCGCCCGAATGCCGGCATGGGGGGCCCGCCAACGATCAGCGCATGCGTGGCGGGCAGCGACGGGGCGGTGGCGGGTCAGGCCTGCGGGGTCCCGGCGATATTGACCATCCAGGGGATGCCGAAGGCGTCGACGCACATGCCGAAGGTGTCGCCCCACGGGGCCTTGGCCAGCGGCACGGTGACCGTGCCGGCGGCGGAGAGCTTGTCCCAGTAGCCGCGGAGTTCGCCCTCATCCTCGCCGGTGAGCGAGACCTGGTGGTTGGTGCCGGGCTTGAATTCCATGTGGCTGGGCGTGTCCGCACCCATAAGGGAGAGGCCACCGTCGGTGAGCAGCGCGCCGTGCATGATCTGGTCCAGCTCGGAGTCCTCCACCCCGCCGCCGGATTCGCGGAACGTGCTCAGCGACAGCTCGCCGCCGAATACGGTCTGGTAAAACTCCATGGCCTCCTTCGCGTTGCCGCGGAAGCCAAGGTAAGGGTTAAGGCGTGTGGTCATGCCGGCTCTCCTTCAAAGATGACGGGTGGAGAGAATTATGCCCGCAATAAAACCAGCTCTCAATAGCTGCACGGCAATCCTTCCTTTTCGCGATGGTCACACAGCCATTCGGACCCGGTTGCATCAGGAGGGCAGGGCCTGGGCCGTTCGCCACGCAGCCAGGCCGTCTCCGGGCCTGTATTCCGTGGCTTCCCACAGGACCACGGCGGCCACGGCGGCCAGCGGTCCACATGCAAGCCCCAGTCGGCGCGTGCTCACGGCGCCGGGGTGCGCAGGATCCAGTGGTTGGCGTCCATGCCGCGCATGAGCTTGCGGCCGATCCGGGCCAGGTCGGCCACATCCCTCTCGTCGAGCCGGTCAAAGACCAGTTTCCTGACGGATTCCACGTGGACTGGTGCGATTTTTCCGACCAGCGCCAAGCCCTCGCCCGTGATGGTGGTCGAGGTGACGCGGGCGTCGTCGGCATGGATGGCGCGTTTCACCAGGCCGCGGGCCTGCAGCTTCTTCGCCACATGGGACAGCCGTGACAGCGAGGCACTGGTCCGTGCCGCCAGTTCACTCATGGGCAGCGCACCGGTGGGCGCCTCGGAGAGCATGGCCAACACATTGTAGTCAAACAGCGACAGCTTGGCCGCCTGCTGCAGCGGCGCTTCGAGCGCCCCCGGCAGCAGGGTGGTGGTGGACAGCAGCGCCAGCCATGCGGCGCGCTCGTCAGCGCTCAGCCAGCGCGGCCCCGGTTCACTCATGGGCACCATCTTTCCATGGTTGCCCGGCGCCGGGCGGCACCGGGCCGCTTTTTACTTGACACGTCAACTAAATGCAACTATATTTAGTTGCAGCTTCAAGTAAAAACTTCCAGCGAACCCCCTTGGAAAGTAGGATCACCATGAGCACCATCACCATTGTTGGCACCGGAAACATGGCCCGCGGCATCGCCGCACGCGCCCTCGCAGCCGGGCGGAACGTGGAAGTCCTCAACCGCGACGCCCAAAAGGCCCAGGCCTTCGCCGCGGAGCTGGGCGGCAACGTCACCGCCGGCACCGTCGGCCAGCCTCCCGCGGGGGAGATTGTCGCGTTGGCCGTGCCGTTCGGGGCAGCCAAGGAAGTGGTGTCCGCCTACGGAGACGGCCTGGCCGGCAAGACCGTCATCGACATCACCAACCCGGTGAACTTCGAGACGTTTGACTCGCTGGTCGTTGCCCCGGGCACATCCGCCGCCGAGGAAATCGCAGCCCTGACCCCGGCAAACGTGGTCAAGGCCTTCAACACGACCTTCGCGGGTGCACTGGCCGCAGGCGAAACCAGCGGGCAGGCCCTGGACGTGTTCATCGCCGCCGACAACGCCGACGCGGCCGCGGCCGTCTCCTCGCTGGTGTCCGACGGCGGCATGCGCCCCATCGTTGCCGGACCGCTCAAGCGGGCCCGCGAACTCGAAGGCTTCCAATTCCTGGTCATGACCCTGCAGGCCAACCCGGCCTTCGAGACGTTCAACTGGAACACGGGCCTGAAGATCGTCGACTAATCCCCCCGCCCCCGGGTTTCGACAGGCTCAACCACCGGAACCATCCGGACCCGTTACGCGTCAACCGGCCGGGTGGGCGGGGTCCCGTCACCAAACGGGCGCCCGCCGAGCACTTCGCGCCCGTGCGGGGTCGCCCAGCCGGACTCGTCCGGGCCCTTGGGGACGATCTGCGTGGGGTTCAGGTCCTCGTGGACGATGTAGTAGTGCGCCTTGATCTGCTCGAAGTTGACGGTGTCGCCAAATCCCGGGGTCTGGTACAGATCGCGGGCGTAGGCCCACAGCGCCGGCATTTCAATGAGCTTGTTGCGGTTGCACTTGAAGTGCCCGTGGTAGACGGCGTCGAAGCGGACCAGCGTGGTGAACAGGCGGACGTCCGCCTCGGTGATGGTGTCCCCCACCAGGTAGCGCTGCGTCGCCAGGCGTTCCTCCAGCCAGTCCAGCGCCGTGAACAGGCGGTCGTAGGCGGCGTCGTACGCTTCCTGGCTGCCCGCAAAGCCGCAGCGGTAAACGCCGTTGTTGACCTCCGTGAAGACGCGCGCGTTGACGGTGTCGATCTCTTCCCGCAGCGCCTCCGGGTACAACGCCGGCGCGCCGTCGCGGTGAAAGGCACCCCATTCGGTGGAGAAGTCCAGGGTGATTTGCGGGAAGTTGTTGGTCACCACGGCTCCGGACGGGACGTCCACCACGGCGGGGACGGTGATGCCGCGCGGATAGTTGGGCGTGCGCTTGAAGTAGGCGTCCTGCAGGCGGGGAATGCCCAGCACGGGGTCCAGGCCGCCCGGGTCCAGGTCGAAGGTCCAGCTCCGTGCGTCGTGCGTGGGCCCGCACACCCCAATCGAGATGGCGTCCTCGAGCCCCAGCAGCCGGCGCACAATGGTGGAGCGGTGCGCCCAGGGGCACGCCCGCGCCACCACCAGCCGGTACCGCCCGGCCTCCACGGGGTAGCCGTCCGCGGCGTTGCGCGTGATCCGCGTTTCAATGTAGTTGGTGTCGCGGGTGTATTCACTGCCCGTAACGTACGCTCCCCTGGTGCTGAATTCCGTGTCTGCGGAGTGCTGAATGTCCATGGGGCAAGCCTATGCCCACCGCGCCCCGCCGTCCGCGGTCAGCGAAACCGGCCCGCGGCAATCCGCCGATTTTGCTCCCGCCGGTCCATGCCTTGCTTTACTCGGCAAAATCACCCCACCTATGATCAAAGGCAGCAGGTGATTGTCACCAACAGTGAGGACCCGCAAATGGTCGTGCCGGACGTTTCACCAACCGCCGACACCAGTACCGCCCCCGCCGCCCAGCCAAACGGCCGGGCCGGCTCGGCCGCGATCGAGTTCACCAATGTCGTGAAGAGCTACCAGGCGGGCCAGCCCGCCGTCGGAAACCTGAACCTGAACATCGACGCCGGGAAGATCACAGTCTTTGTGGGCCCGTCCGGCTGCGGGAAGACCACATCGCTGCGCATGATCAACCGCATGGTGGAGCCCACCTCCGGCACCATCACGGTGGGCGGGCGCGATGTCAGCTCCATTGCGGCCCCCGCGCTGCGCCGTTCCATGGGGTATGTGATGCAGTCGGCGGGGCTGCTGCCCCACCGCACCGTGGTGGACAACATCACCACCGTGCTGCGCCTGAACCGGGTGCCGCGCGCCCGTGCCCGTGCCCGCGCCGCCGAGCTGCTGGACACGGTGGGCCTGTCCGCCGCCATGGGCCGGCGCTACCCCAACCAGCTTTCCGGCGGCCAGCAGCAGCGCGTGGGTGTGGCCAGGGCGCTGGCCGCGGACCCGCCCGTGCTCCTGATGGACGAGCCGTTCAGCGCCGTGGACCCCGTGGTCCGGGCCGAGCTGCAGCAGGAACTGCTGAGGCTGCAGCGCGACCTCGCCAAGACCATCGTGTTCGTCACTCACGACATCGACGAGGCAACGCTCCTCGGCGACAAGGTGGCCGTTTTCGCCACCGGCGGGCGCGTGGCCCAATATGCCGCACCGGAGGAGATCCTGCGCGCCCCCGTGGACGACTTCGTGGCGGCCTTTGTGGGCCGGGACCGCGGCTTCCGGCACCTCTCCTTCCACGCCGGCACCGGCGTCGCCGTCCACGCCGCGCCACTGGCACCCATGGGTGCAGCGGCGCCGGATGAGGGTGCGGCCGCCGCGGGGTCTGGCTGGCGTCTTGCCGTCGACGCCGGGAACCGCCCCCTGGGCTGGCTGGCGCCCGGCAGCGCGGCACCCCTGCTGCCCGGCGGCTCCCTCTTCCACGCCGGCGACTCCCTGCGCAACGCGCTCGACGCCGCGCTGTCCTCCCCGTCCGGCCTGGGCGTTGCCGTGGACGACGACGGAATGGTCACCGGGGTGGTCAGGGCACCCGAGGTGCTGGCCGCCATCGATGCCGCCCGGATTTCCTTCAATGCAGCGAACACAGCCACTGCAGCGACCACAACACCCACCGCCACCTCAGCCGAAGGCCGGCCCTGATGCAGTGGTTTCTGGCCAATCTGCCGCAGGTCCTCTCCCTCACCGGCTCGCATCTGGTGCAGGCAGTGGTCCCCTTGGCGCTGAGCGTGGTCATCGCCATTCCCCTGGCCCAGCTGGCACGGCTGAACAAGGCCCTGGGCGCCTTCATCCTGTCCGCGGGTTCGCTGCTGTACACCATCCCGTCCCTGGCCCTGTTTGTGATCCTGCCGGGACTGCTGGGCACCAAGATCCTGGACTTCACCAACATCATTGTGGCCCTGACCATTTACGCCGTGGCCCTGCTGGTCCGTTCCACGCTGGACGCGCTTAATTCGGTGGACGACGGCATCCGCCAGGCGGCCACGGCCATGGGCTTCAAGCCCGTCCAGCGCTTCCTCGCCGTGGACCTGCCCCTGTCCGTGCCGGTGCTGTTTGCCGGGTTGCGCGTCATCTCCGTCAGCAACATTTCCCTCGTCACCGTGGGCGCGCTGCTGGGCATCCCCAGCCTGGGCTTCTTCTTCACGGACGGGCTGCAGCGCAACTTCCCCACCGAGATCGTGGTGGGCATCGTGGGGACCCTGGTGCTGGCAGTGGTGATGGACGCGCTGCTCGTGCTGCTCCAGCGGCTGCTGACGCCGTGGCTGCACACGCCGAAGCTGGCGGGGGTGCCCGCATGAGCCTGCCCGCCACCAGCTATTCGGCCACCAACCCGTTCGGCCAGGGCCTGCAGTGGCTCCAGGACGGAGCGAACTGGCAGGGGGCCATGGGCATCCCGCAGCGCGTTGCCGAGCATCTGGGCTATTCCGGCCTGGTGCTGCTGATCTCGCTCGCCATAGCGGTCCCCATCGGGCTGTACGTGGGGCACACGGGCCGGGGACGCGTCGTCGTGGTTTCCCTCTCGGGAGTGCTGCGCGCCCTGCCCACCCTGGGGATCATGACCCTGTTCGCGCTCATGGCCACCTCCACCCTGTCGCTGATGCCCGCGGTGTGGGCGCTGGTGCTGCTTGCCGTCCCGCCGATTTTGACGGGCACGTACGCGGGGATTTCGGCCGTGGAGCCTGAAATTGTCGACTCCGCCCGCAGCATGGGCATGACGGAATGGCAGGTGCTGTTCGGGGTCGAGGTGCCCAACGGGCTGGCCGTCATGCTCGGCGGCCTTCGCTCGGCCGTGCTGCAGGTGGTGGCCACAGTGGCCGTCGTGGCGTTCATCAGCCTTGGCGGGCTGGGCCGCTTCATCATTGACGGGCTGGCCGTGCAGGACTACGGTCAAGTGCTGGGCGGGGCCGTGGTGATCGCGGCCCTGGCGATCGTCATTGACGGTCTGCTGGCCCTGCTGCAGCGCGTTGCCGTTTCACCCGGCCTCCACGAGGCCGGGCACGTTCCGGCCGACACCCCCACAGCCATCGCAGAAACCGCCACCACAGGAGGAAAACCATGACGCACATTTCCCATCCCGCCCGCAGGGCCGTATTGGGTGCAGCCGCGGGGCTGTCCGTCCTGCTGGCGGCCACGGCCTGCGGCGGCAGCCCCCTGGCCACCAGCTCGTCCGGCGGCACCGGCGCGGCAGGCTCCGTGGTGGTGGGTTCGGCCAACTTCCCGGAGAGCGCCACCATCGCCGAGATCTATGCCGGCGCGCTCAACGCGGCCGGCGTCAGTGCCACCACCAAGCTGAACATCGGCGCCCGCGAAGTCTATGTCAAGGCCGTGGAGGACGGCTCGATCGACGTGGTCCCGGACTACACCGGCAACCTCCTGGGCTATCTGGACCCCAAGACCACGGCCACCACGCCCGGCGAGGTGGTGGCGGCGCTGCCCAAGGCGATGCCCTCCGGGCTGTCCGTCCTCAATGCCGCCGCGGCGGAGGACAAGGACGCCATGGTGGTCACGGCGGAGACGGCGGCCAAGTACAGCCTCAAGAGCCTTGAGGACCTGGCCAAGGTCTGCAACAAGCTGACGCTCGGCGCCCCGCCGGAATTCCAGACGCGCCCCTACGGGCTGGCCGGGCTCAAGGCGAAGTACAACTGCGTCCCGGCGAAGTTCACCCCGATCAGCGACGGCGGCGGGCCCTTGACGGTCAAGGCGCTGCTCAACAACGACGTCCAGGTGGCGGACATTTTCACCACCTCCCCCGCGATCCCGGAAAACAAGCTCGTGGTGCTGACCGACCCGAAGAACAACTGGCTGGCCCAGCAGGTGGTGCCGCTGGTCAAGACGGACAAGGTCACCGACGCGGCCAAAGCGGCCCTGGACCGGGTCTCCGCCCTCCTCACCACCGAGGACCTCATCGCGTTGAACACCGAGGTCAGCGGCGCCCAAAAGATGGATCCGAAGGATGCCGCGGCCGCCTGGCTGAAGGACAAGGGCATCATAAAATAAGGAGTTGCCATGACTGGCCCCGTTGAAACCGTTGATGTTGTTGTTGTCGGCATGGGGCCCGGCGGCGAGGCCGTGGCCGGGGAACTGGCCGCGGCCGGCCTGTCCGTGGTGGGCGTCGAATCCCGGCTGGTGGGCGGGGAATGCCCCTATTACGGCTGCGTCCCGTCCAAGATGCTGATCCGCGCCGCCAACGCCCTGGCCGAGGCGCGGCGGGTCCCCGGGCTGGCCGGGGACTCCTCGGTGGCGCCGGACTTTTCCGTGGCCGCCCGGCGCATCCGCGAGGAGGCCACCGACAACTGGGACGATGCCGCCGCCGCCAAGCGCTTCACCGGCAAGGGCGGCCGCCTGGTCCGGGGCACCGGCCGGCTGTCCGGGCCGCGGCAGGTCACCGTCGCCGGGAACGACGGCGGCGAGGCCACCTTCTCGGCCCGCCTCGCCGTGGTGCTCAATCCCGGTACGAATCCGGCCGTGCCGCCCGTTCCCGGACTGGCCGGCACGCCGTTTTGGACCAATCGGGAGGCCCTGCGGGCGGAGGAGGCGCCGGAGTCGCTCATCGTGCTGGGCGGCGGACCCATCGGTGCGGAGCTGGCGCAGGCCTTTGCCCGCTTTGGCACCCGCGTCACGGTGGTGGCGCGCGGCCCGCGCCTGGTCCCACGTGAGGAGCCGGAGGCCTCCGCACTGCTCGCGGAGGTTTTCCGCGGCGAGGGGATCGACGTGTTGCTGAACACCAACACCACGGCCGTCTCCCACTCCCCCGAGGCTTTCACGCTGGAGCTTTCCACCGACACGGCCGACGCCGGCCCGCACCTGTCGCGGCTGTCCGCGGCGAAGCTGCTGGTCGCCACGGGGCGCTCCTCCACGCTGGGCGCGCTCACACTGGACGCGGGCGGCATTGCCTGGGACGGCAGGAATCCGCCTGCCGTGGACGGCCACCTCCAGCTGTCGGACGGCCTCTACCTCATCGGCGACGCCGCCGGCGCCGGGGCGTTCACGCACCTGTCGATGTACCACGCGAACATTGTTGCCGGGCACATCCTGGCCCGGCACGGCGCCGAGGGCGACGCTGCGGACTCGGACCGGGGCACGGCCGACTCCCACGCCGTCCCCCGCGTGACGTTCACGGACCCGGAAATCGGCGCCGTCGGCATGACGGAACGGCAGGCCCGGGACTCCGGGCTGACCGTGCGGACGGGGTTCACGGACCTGGCCGGCTCCACCCGCGGCTGGATCCACCAGGCCGTGGGCTTCATCAAGCTCGTGGAAGACTCGGGCAGCGGCACCCTGGTGGGCGCGGCCGCCGTGGGGCCGTCAGGCGGGGAAGTGCTGTCCATGCTGACCCTGGCCGTGCACGCCCGCATGCCCGTCGCGACGCTGAAAAGGATGATCTACGCCTACCCCACGTTCCACCGGGCCGTTGATTCCGCCCTCGCCGACCTCCACTGAGCGTTGAGGTTGGAGATCACCCCCCTCAGCGCGAAGCGATCACCGCCCGGCGCACCTCGGCGCTGAGCTGCATGCCGCGGCCGGCCGTTCCGCCCTCCTCGTTCCATGCCGGGACGTAGCCAAAGCCAACCCCGTACAGGGGGTCGGCAAAGCCCAAAGCCGCGTTGGCGCCGTCGTGCCCAAAGGCCTGCGCACTGCCAAAGTCCATGCGCGGGTGCGGCTTCATGAAGGTGACGGCGAACGCGCTGGTGTCGCAAAACACCCTGTCCAGGCCCCAGACCTGTTCCTGCGCCATGATGGCAAGAGTTTCCGGTGTCAGGTAGGGGGGCAGCCCGTCCACGCCCGTGATGGCGCCGGCATAGACGCGGGCCAGGCCGTCGGCCGAGCCGACGCCCGCACCGCTGCAGCTGCCCGCCGCCCGGACGCTGCGAATGTTGGGCAGCCCCAGCAGGTTGCCGGCCTGGACGTTGCCGGCCATGCCCGGGATGGAGTGCGGGTCCAGGAAGCCGGCCCCCGGTTCGTCGGCGAAGCGGACGGGGCGGAAGCGGGGCTCCTCGGACTCGGGCAGGCCCAGGAACATGTCCGCGGCGTAGGGCTCGCGGATGCGCCGGTTGTACACGTCCTGCAGCCGTTCCCCGGTGGCCCGGCGGCACAACTCCTCCAGGAACACGCCCATGGTCAGGGCATGGTAGCCGAACGTGCCGCTGCCCGGGCGCCACAGCGGCGCCATGCCCGCAAGCCGGTCCGCCACGGCGGGCAGGTCGTTGTATTCCTCCATGGCAAAGCCGCCCTGCACGCCCACCAGGCCGGCCTGGTGGGAGAGCAACTGCCTGACCGTGATGCCGCCCTTTCCGTGGCGGGCAAATTCGGGCCAGTAGGAGGTGACGGCGGCGTCGACGTCGATGAGCCCGTCCTGGACCAGCAGGCTGAAGGCCAGCGCCGCCACGCCCTTCGAGCAGGAAAAAACGCCCGTCAGGGAGTCCGGCGACGATTCCGGGCCGCCCGCCAGGTCCACCACCTTCACGCCGTCGCGGTAGACGGCCAGCTGGGCGCTGTAGGCGGCATCGGCGTCGAGCATGGACTCAAAAAGGGCCCGGACGGGGGCGAATTCTTCGGTGGCAAGGTTCATGGAACCACTCTATTGAAGAACCGGGGCACCTCCCGACTGGTTCAGCTGCCGCCACTAGACTGAAGGCCCATGTACCGCCCGCGCCGTCCTTGGAAGGTAAGCCGCAAATGCATGACAAGCACACCTTGATTGAGAACCGCCTCAAGCGGGTCCTGGCGGAGCGGATCATGCCTGCCATCCACACGCCCGTGGCCCAGCTGGCCTTGACGGCGTGGCATGTTGAAGGCGGTGCGGGCGAGCCCGTTGCCCCCGCGGTTGCGCTGGAGGTCGCCAAAAACATCGGAGCCGTGCACGACGCCGGCGCCTCCTTCGCGCCGTTTGCCGTCGGCCAGGCGTGGGGCCCGGCGTGGGGCACCAGCTGGATCCATGTCACCGGCACGGTCCCGCCACAGGCCGCCGGGCACCAGGTGGAACTGGTGGTCGACCTGGGTTTCAGCCAGTCGTGGCCGGGCTTCCAGGCCGAAGGGCTCGTTTACCGCCCGGACGGCACCGCGGTCAAGGCCCTGAACCCCCTGAACACCTGGATCCCGGTGGCGGGGACGGCGCGCGGCGGCGAGGAAGTCGACCTCTTCGTCGAGGCGGCCGCCAACCCCTTTGTGTTCACCGACAACCCCTTCATGCCCACCGAATTGGGCGAAAAATCCACTGCCGGCCCGGAACCGCGCTACACCATGGCCCGGGCCGACATCAACATTTTCAACAGCGACGTCTGGGAACTGGTGCAGGACCTGGAGGTGCTGGAGCAGCTGGCGGCCGAACTGGAACTGGGCAACCCGCGGCGCTGGGACATCCTCTACGCCCTGGAGCGCGCGCTCGACGCCGTTTCCCTCACGGACGTTCCCGGAACCGCGTCAGCCGCACGGTCCGAACTGAAGCAGGTGCTGGCCCGGCCGGCCCATGCCAGCGCCCACCAGCTCAGCGCCATCGGCCACGCACACATCGACTCGGCCTGGCTGTGGCCCGTGCGCGAGACGGTGCGGAAGGTGGCGCGCACGGCGTCGAACGTGGTGAACCTGCTGGCGGACCACCCGGAACTGAAGTACGCCATGTCCTCCGCCCAGCAGTACGAGTGGCTCAAGGAACAGCGCCCCGGGGTCTACGCGCGGGTCAAGGACGCCGTGGCGGAGGGCCGGTTCATCCCGGTGGGCGGCATGTGGGTCGAATCCGACACCAACATGGTCGGTTCGGAAGCCATGGCCCGCCAGTTCAGCTACGGACAGCGATTCTTCCGCGACAACTTCGGCATCCAGTGCGGGGAGGTGTGGCTGCCTGACTCCTTTGGCTACTCCGCCGCCCTGCCCCAAATTGTGAAGCTGGCCGGCGCCAAATGGTTCCTGACCCAGAAGATCTCCTGGAACACCGCCAACAAGTTCCCGCACCACACCTTCAACTGGGAGGGCATTGACGGCACCCGGGTGTTTACGCACTTCCCGCCCGTGGACACGTACAACTCCCAACTCTCCGGTGCCGAGCTGGCGCACGCCGTGCGGAACTTCCGCGACAAGGGCGCCGCGAAGCATTCGCTGGTGCCGTTTGGCTGGGGCGACGGCGGCGGGGGCCCCACGCGCGAGATGCTGGCGCGGGCACGCCGCACCAAAAACCTGGAGGGTTCGGCGCAGGTCACGATTGCCTCGCCGGCGGAATTCTTCACCGCGGCGGAAGCCGAGTACCCCAACGCGCCAGTCTGGAAGGGCGAACTGTACCTGGAGCTGCACCGCGGCACCTACACCTCCCAGGCGCTGACCAAGCAGGGCAACCGGCGCAGCGAGCACCTGCTGCGCGAGGCCGAACTGTGGAGCGCCACCGCCGCCGTGCGCGGCCTGCTCGACTACCCGTACGCCGAGCTGGACAGGCTCTGGAAGCTGGTCCTCCTCAACCAGTTCCACGACATCCTGCCCGGCTCCGCCATCGCCTGGGTGCACCGCGAGGCGGCGGAGCAGTACGCCCGGATTGCGCAGGCCCTCGAGGAGATCATCAGCCCGGCGCTGCTCGCGTTGGCGCCCCCGGCACCGGACCTCCAGCCGGGCGCGGAGGCGGACCCCCAACCGCCCCCCGACCCCGCAAGTCCGGCCGGGGATCGTTCGCGCAGGGAGCGGGATCCCGCCAGCTGCACGCTCTTCAACGCCTCGCCCTACCCGCGCCGCGGCATTGCCCCCCTCAGCGCCGGCGTCCCGGCGCCAGCCACGGGAGACGTGACGGTGGAGCGGGACGGTGCGGACGTCGTCGTGCACAACGGGCTCATCACCGTCCGCTTCGGCGCCGACGGAGTGATCGGCTCGATCCTGGACGTGGCCGCGAACCGCGAGCTGGTGCCGCCCGGGCAGGGCGCCAACCTGCTGCAGCTGCACGCGGACTTCCCCAACATGTGGGACGCGTGGGACATTGACGAGTTCTACAAGAACACCGTCACGGACATCCGCGGACTGGATTCGCTCGAGGTCGCGCAGCTGGGGACCCAGCTTGAGATCACCATCAAGCGATCATTCCGCAATTCGCATATATCCCAACGCGTACGCATCTCCCCGGACTCGAAGACCATCCTCGTCTACAACGACGTTGACTGGCATGAGCAGGAGACACTGCTCAAGGCCGCATTCCCCCTTGACGTGCACGCGGATCACGCGCGGTTCGAGACGCAGTACGGGCACATTCAGCGCCCCACGCATGAGAACACCTCGTGGGACAACGCCCGCTTTGAGGTGTGCGCGCACCGCTGGGTGCATGTGGGCGAACCCGGTTTCGGTGCGGCGGTTGTCAATGACTCCACCTACGGGCACGATGTTTCCCGCCACCCCGGGCGCAACGGGTCCAGCTTCACCACCGTTCGGCTGTCCCTGCTGCGCGGGCCGCGCTTCCCCGATCCGGCGACGGACCAGGGCCGGCATTCCTTCACTTACGGGCTCGTGGTGGGGTGCGATGTGCAGGAGGCCGTGGCCGCCGGCTACGCGCTGAACCTGCCGTGGCGCGGCGTGCCGGCCGATGGCACGGCGGTCGAGCCCCTTGTCAGCACCGACACCCAGGCCGCGCTGATTGAATGCGTCAAACTGGCCGACGACCGCAGCGGCGACGTCATCGTGCGCCTCTATGAGCCGCTGGGCGCCCGGGCATCGGTGGACCTGCGGGCTTCCTTTGCCGTGGCGTCCGTGGCGGAAAACAACCTCCTGGAGCAGCCGTACGACGCCGGATCGCTCACCTTCGCGGACGGGCGCATCAGCGTGGCGCTGCGCCCCTTCCAAATCCTCACACTGCGGTTGACGCCGGCAGCCTGACCCGGCGGTCGAGCGCGTCGGGACCCGGGATTTCGACAAGCCCAATCACCGGTGGTCGAGCAGCGAGCCCCGCGAGCGCGTCGAGACCCGGGATTTCGACAAGCCCAATAACCGGTGGTCGAGCAGCGAGCCCTGCGAGCGCGTCGAGACCCGTCCATTCCCGTATCCGCCCGCCTCATCAGGGCACGTCATGGCACGGCTGAGACGGCGGTGTTCCCTTCCGCGTCAACATCGACCCTGAACTGCCGCCCGTTGGCCCACAGGCCCTCGACGCTGAAGGGGCCGAACGGCGTCGGCACCATGGCTGCCGCAGTGGGCAGCTGACCTTCGCCCCGCGGTTCCAGCCCCAGCGTCGCCAGCAGGATTGGAACGGCAGACGCGGCGGCCCAGGCCTGCGGTCGGCACGACGAAGGGTATGGCACGGGTCCGCCATCGTCCCCCGAGTGGCCCGAGAACAGCTCGGGCAGCCGGTAGCCAAAGCACTCAGCTGCGTCCACCAGCCCGAAGGCGACGCGGGCGGCCTCCTCGACGTGGCCCGCCGCTGCCAGTCCGGCCAGAATCAGCGCGGAATCATGTGTCCAGACAGAGCCGCAGTGGTAGCGCAGCGGCCAGTAGCCGCCGTTGTTGCTGTCCAGGGTGCGGATGCCGAAGCCGGAGAACAGGCTCGGGTGCATCAGGCGCGCGGCCACGACGTCGCCTTCCTCCCCGGACAGGATCCCCGTTCCGAGCAGGTGGCCCATGTTGCTGGCCACCCCGTCCACGGGACGTTTGCCGGCATCAAGCGCAATGGCGGGATAGGTCCCCAGTCCGTTCCTGCACCAAAATTCGGCTCGGAAACTCCCGGACAGGACAGCGGCCCAGTCCCGCCAACCGTCCGCGCCCGGACGGCCGAACGCCTCCAGCAGGGCAGCCCCGTCAAGGGCTGCCCGGTACGCGTAGCCCTGCACCTCGGCCAGGGCGATGGGCCCGCGGGCCAGGGACCCGTCCTGCCAGCGGATGGAATCCGCCGAGTCCTTCCAGCCCTGGTTCGCCAGGCCGTGGCCGGTGGTGTCGAGGTATTCCAGGAAACCGTCGCCGTCAGGGTCTGACCAATCGCGCAGCCAGCCAAGGGCGGCCTCAAGGTTTCCCATCAGCGCCCGCACCGCTTCGTCCGGCATGCCCCATTTCCAGGCGTCGTGCAGCAGGCTGATCCACAACGGGGTCGCATCCACGGTGCCGTAATAGACGGGCGGGAGGCGGAGCCCTTCGTTGTGGGAGTTGGCCGGCAGCACCAATTCGCCGCGGCGGAGTTCGTGCAGGATCTTCCCGGGCTGCTCGGCGGTTTCCGGGTTGTTTTCAATTCCCTGCCGTGCTGCCAGGGTGCGGAGCGTCCCGGCGGCCAGCCCCGGGTCCACAGGCAACATCATGCGGGCGGCAATGATCGAATCGCGCCCGAACAAGGTAAAGAACCACGGCGCTCCGGCAGCGAGGAAGGAGTCGTCGGGCCGCGCAATGGTGGACATCCGGAGCCCGGCCAGGTCTTGCTGGGCCTGGGCCGCCAAGGCCGCCAGACGTGGATCCCGCGCGCTGACCCGCAGGGGCTGCGGCCCGGCGGTCCCGACCCCGCCGGCTTTCCCGTCCGTTTCGGCGACCCGGGCGGCGCCCCCACCGTGGGCGGCCGTCACCGGCGACTGCCCGTCCACGGCGTCGACGGACCACCCCACCTGCGCCCGGCCCCGGGGAGGGATGGTGACATCCCAGCGGAAGTCCAGGCCGCCGTCGTCCGCCGAGGCAACAGCCCCAGGGGCCTCGAACGCCGCCGTCACCGCGCCGGAGGAGGCCACCCATCGATCGTCACTGCGGACGGGCGCAAGGGGATTCCGTGGACCGCCGGACTTGACAGCCGTCATGGGTGAAAAGTCGACTCCGATCCGCAGCACGACGGAAACCGTCACCTCGTCGGGGAGGTCGGAAAGGAGCAAAATCTCCTCCGCAACACGCGAGGCCCCGACCGTCCGGCGCCGCGCCAGCAAGAGCAGCGGGTCCGCATAGGCCCCGCCCACGGCGCGCACCACGGAATCAAACACCGGCCCGGCGGAACCGAGCGGTTCCGGCTCCTCGCCATTGACGGTCACCACGGCCTCACCGACCACCCGGGTGTCGGCGACGTAAATGCCCTGCGCCCCATGCGCGCGGATCTGCCCGTCCTGCCCGGACCAGGCCTGCATCGGTGCGGAGAGCAGCATGCTCAAGTCATGGAGAAAGGGTTGGCGCGCGGACATGGTGCCTCCTGGGATCGGGCCTTCGGTG
>Ga0134128_10004376_pt1 | contig 17288 bp, 17 predicted proteins | sample KB31754_FD_96462 | JGI IMG/M metagenome (GOLD analysis project Ga0134128, IMG submission 96462) | Terrestrial soil microbial communities with excess Nitrogen fertilizer from Kellogg Biological Station, Michigan, USA - KB3-175-4 | ecosystem: Environmental > Terrestrial > Soil > Unclassified ... | reverse complement strand
GCTGGACATCATCTCCACCGAGCGGAACATCATCGGCAACATCGTCGGCACCTACAACGATCTGGCCGAGCTGATGGCGCTGGCGGAGGGCGGCAAGGTCACCTTGCATACCAGGACGTATCCGCTCGAAGGCGCACTCGAGGCCATCGGCGATCTCGACGCCGGCCGCGTCCGTGGCCGGGCCATCCTCGTTCCCCGGGCCCGATTACCGGGTAGCTGATACACCACCGCCAAGGTCATGACCGGGGGGAATAGATGGCCAAGGAACTGCATTTCGAAGCGGACGCGCGCGGCCTGCTGCTCGCCGGCGTCGGCAAGCTCGCCGAGGCTGTGAAGCCGACGCTCGGGCCGAAGGGACGCAACGCGATCCTGGAGAAGGTCACCGGCTCGCCGGTGGTCACCAACGACGGCGTGACGATCGTCCGCGAGATCTTCCTGCAGGACCAGTTCGAGAACATGGGTGCCCAGCTCGTCAAGGAAGCGGCGATCAAGACGAACGACGTCGTGGGCGACGGCACCACCACCGCGACCGTACTCGCCGAGGCGATCATCAGGGAGGGCATGGCCGCGATCGACGCTGGCGCCAACCCGGTGCTGCTGAAGCGTGGCATCGACCTGGCCGTTAGCCGCCTCGTTGAGCACCTGCAACTGGTTGCCCACCCGGTGCGCTCCGAGCAGGACTTCGCGCGGGTGGCGGCGATTTCCGCCAACGACGACGACACCGTCGGTGCGGTGATCGCGAAAGCGCTGCATACGGTCGGTGCAGACGGCGTCGTGACGGTCGAGGAGTCGGCTACGCCAGGAATACGGGTCGACTTCGTCGAGGGCTTCGAGTTCGAGAACGGCTACCTCTCGCCCTACCTGGTGACCAACCCGGCGACCATGGAAGCCGTACTCGACGACCCCTACATTCTGCTGTCCAGCGAGAAGATCAGCCAGGTCCAGCAGATCATGCCCTTGCTCGACAAGGTCATGCGAGCCCCGAGGCCGCTGGTCATCCTGGCGGAGAACGTCGAAGGCACCGCGCTGAGCATGCTGGTGCACAATCACGTCAACCGCGTGTTCCAGTGCGCGGCGGTGCGGGCGCCCGGGTTCGGTGACCGCAGGCTGCACAAGCTGGAGGACATCGCCGCGCTGACCGGCGGAACCGTCTACAGCAGGCAGTCCGGCCTCACGCTTGAGACGATGACAGTCGAGCACTTGGGCCGCGCCGCACAGGTCCGCGCCACCGCCGACCACACCACGATTATCGGTGGCCACGGCACGGCGGCGGCCGTCGACTTCCGGCTCGCTCAGCTCAGGGCTGAGCTGGCGCGCGCCACCTACGGGATCGACGAGGATGTGCTCACCGAGCGGATCGGGGCCCTTTCCGGCAAGGTAGCAGTGATCGAAGTTGGCGCACCGACCCCCGCGGAACTGAAGGAACTGCAGCACCGCGTGGAGGACGCGCTGTCGGCCACCAGGGCAGCAATGGCCGAGGGCATCGTGGCGGGCGGCGGGGCAGCGCTGCTGCACGCCGAGTCTTCGCTTGAGGACCTGCACGCCAAGGGCGACTACGCCAAAGGCGTCGAGATCGTCCGTCGGGTGCTGACCGAGCCGGCGAGCCTCATCGCGGCCAACGCCGGCTACCCGGGCGACGGGGTGGTGGCCCGGATGACCGAGCTCGGCCCAGATGACGGATTCGACGCCCTGCAGGGGCGCTACGGCAACATGATCGAGATGGGCATCATCGATCCGCTCCGAGTCGCCCGGTCGGCTCTGCAAAACGGTGCCTCAGTCGCCGGCCTGCTCGTCACGACCAGCACCCTGGTGGCCGAGGAGCAGGCACCGTGGGGCGGCAGCCGCGCCCTGATGACGGAGTACGGCGCCCTCGATGAGGGCCTGCGGCAGCCCTCGCCCGATGCCACCATGCCGCAGTCGCTTGGACTCGGCCCGAGCGCGGGATAACGGCCAGCCGGCCTGCTACCGGCGAGCGCCGCGTCAGAGCGCTCCGGTGATGGTGTCTGCGAGCAGGTAGACGTTAAGGCTTGTGATGATGACTGTGGTCAGGAGCATCAGGACGCTGGTCAGGCGCCTGTTGGCCATGTCGGCCATCGTGCCGCGGTCCCGGGTGATGAGCAGCAGCGGAACTAGCGCGAACGGGATGCCGAAGGACAGGACGATCTGAGAGAAGACCAGGGCCTGGCTCGTGTTGACGGCGAGCGCGAGGACGATCAGGGAAGGGAGCATGGTCAGGGCGCGCCGGACCAGCAACGGGATGCGCCAGTTCATGAAGCCGGCCATGACGATCTGGCCGGCGTAGGTGCCGACGCTGGAAGACGACAGGCCCGAGGCCATCAGGGCTACTCCGAAGGCCAGCGCGGCGCCGCCGCCGACCAGCTGGTCGAGGTGCGCATGGATAGGGCCGAGGTCGCTGATGCCCGTCGTTCCCGGCTTGTGAAACAGGGCGGCGGCAATGCAGAGCATCGAGAGGTTGACCGCTCCGGCGATGCCGAGGCCGATGACGCAGTCCCACTTGTTGTATTTCAGCAGTGTCTTGCGCTCCTGGCCGTCGGCGGCCTGGATCCGGTTCTTCAGCAGCGCCGAGTGCAGGTAGATCACGTGCGGCATGACGGTGGCGCCGATGATCCCGACCGTCAGGGCCAGGGTGTCAGTACCGCTCAGGTGCGGCACGAGGCCGGCGGCGATCTGGCCGTAATCCTGACCCCCTGCGGCAAAGAACACGTAGAGGAAGCCCATTGCGACCAGTCCGAGGAACGCGATGATCGCCAGCTCGAAACGGCGGTAGCCACGCTGCTCGAGCGCCAGGATCACGAAGGCGACCACTGCGGTGATCAGCCCGGCCGGGAACAGCGGTATGCCGAAGATGAGGTTCAGGCCGATAGCGGCGCCGACGACCTCCGCCAGGTCGGTGGCCATCGCGACGACCTCGGCCTGCAGCCACAGAATCACGTTCGCGCGCCGGCCGAATCGTTCCCGGCACAGTTCAGGCAGGCTCCGGCCGGTCGCCAGCCCGGCCTTGGAGGTGAGGTACTGGACACCGATGGCCATCAGGTTGGCCATCACGATGACCCATACCAGCTCGTAGCCGTGCCCGGCGCCGGCGGCGAAGTTCGTCGCGAAGTTGCCCGGGTCGACGTAAGCGACTGAGGCGACGAACGCGGGGCCTAGCAAGCTCAGCACGGCCCGACCCCGGCCCCGGGCTCTGACTTCTTGCAGCGTGACTCGCTTGCGCGCGCCAGTTTCGACGGTGGCCGTCAGGGCAGGGCTCGGGCTACCGTGCGGATCTCGGCTGGGATGCCCGAGCACGGAGTCGATCCGGGTCGCCTGCGGCGGGTTGACGGTCACCCGTCCGGCTGCACCCTGATCGCGGCTACCACATGGGCGGCGAGCCGGTGAACTCCTGACCGCACGTCAACGGTCATGGCCCCGCTGGGGTCTGTGTCGCTGACGCGGAGATCGTCGCCAAGCGCCACGCCGTAGCCGGTCAGCAGGCGGAGGACGGCGGGGTCGCGGTCGGAGACGCGCACCAGCCTGCTCCGCTGGCCGGGGCGAAGCGAGCTCAGGCTGACGCTCGGCGTCTCGATCACCTGGCCATCAGGTGTGGGGATGGGATCGCCGTGCGGATCGGTATGCGGATCGCCCAGCTTGGCGGCGATTACCTCGCACAGCCCAGGGGACAAGGCGTGTTCCAGTGTCTCTGCCTCGTCATGGACCCGGTCCCAGGACAGCCCCAGGGCCTGCGCGAGGAACAGCTCGATAAGCCGGTGCCGGCGCACCACCCGCAGTGCCGCCAGCCACCCGGCTTGGCTCAGGTGCACACCTCGATAAGGCTCGTAGCTGACCAGCCGGAGGTCGTCCAGCTTCTTGAGCATGCCCGAGGCCGACGAAGGGGTCACGCCGAGCCAGTCACCCAGCGCATTGGTGGTGACCGCGCCGTTGATCTCGGTCTGCAGCCGGTAGATGGCCTTGAGATAGTCCTCCACTGCCGGCGAGAACGAGCGGGTCAGGGCCATGATCAGGATTTTGGCATGCCTGATCCAGCCGAGCGGTCCCAGAAAGAGACGTCAGGGGGTGAACAGCCTCCAGTGCCCCTCGGAGACGACTTCGGTGTTGCCGTCGGTGACTTTGATGGCGGTCTGGTCGTCGATCGCGTACGTCGGCACCGGTATCCTCGCGGCCCATTGTTCCGCGATGGCGACATCCTGAGGATCGGCGTTGTCCACGTGCGGGATAATCGCAAAATCCACCAGCCCGACTCCCTGAGCTTTGACCAGGATCATGCGGAGTTCGCCACCGGGCGTATCGAACACGATGTCTTCTGTTGACAACGCCTCACCGCTGCCGCGACGCGGCTCATGGTAAGTCTCGGCAAAGGTGGATGCCGTTGCGATGCTCCCGGCGCTCACCCCCAGGTAGACCGTCTCGCCAGGCACCGACTGCAGAACGTCCGCAAGCCCGGACCGCCGCATCCAGTACGACAAGAACACCGGATCGCCGCCCCAGACCAGCAGGGCGTCGGTCTCCCTGACCGCCGGGACCCAGCATTCTTCGTCGATGCTGGGCAGCACGGACAGCTCAAGCACTCCCAGAGACTTCCAGCCCAATCCGGCGAAAGGACTCTTGCTCCTTCCGCAGATCGCCTCCCATGCGTGTCCCGCACCCCCGGGGAAGGGATATATCGCGGTCGGGATGACGAGGGCGCTGGACTCCTCAACCGGCTTGCCCAGCAAGTCAAGAAGCGCGTCGCGGATGCTCGTGTTCGCGATTCCGGAAGACGTCAGCAGAAGTCTCACGGCGTTCCCTCCTTTGCCGGGCAGTGACAGCCGCCGGGCAGTTCCCCGGCCCGCATCAGCCGCGGGGCACTCCATGGACGAAGACAGCGGTCATGACGCCCATGCTGTCACGCCGCATCGGCGCTCTCGCAAGTCACGGATCACCCGCTGGCGGTGTGTTCAGGTTGGTGCGTGTGTGCGGAGGAACGTGGCGAGGATGGTGTTGAACTCGTCTTCGGCTTCCAGGTTGGGCAGGTGCCCGGCGGCTCGGATGGCGACGTGCTGGGGGTGCTTGAGGTGGGCGATGATCTCGGTGGTCACGTGGTGATCTGACCATGGGTCGGCCGTGCCTGCGCAGACGAGGGCGGGGATGTCCAGGCCGGCGAGCAGCGGCCGGTAGTCGGGCCGCTCGGCGCGGCCGCGCAGCGCGGCTGCCGCTCCTACTGGGTTGGTGGCGGACATCATGGTGTCCACGCGCGCCCGGACCGATGCCGGGCAGCGCGGGCCGTACAGGCCCGTGTGCATGTAGTCGACCAGGACTTGCATCCCGTGCTGCTCCACCGCGTTAGCTCGCTCGTGCCGGGAGGTACGCTCGGCTGATTCGGGCGGCTGCATGGTGGTGGCGATCAGGCCGATCGCCCAGTAGCGGCTGGGCTGGGCTGCGGCCAGTTCCATCGTGACCAGGCCGCCCATGCTCAGGCCGACGACCCGGGTGGCCGTGAATGAGCACGACGCATTCGCCGCGGCCGGCATCGTCGTAGGCGAGTTTCACGCCGGTCACCCTACCTGCGCACCGCGCCGCCGGACCGGCAGCATCCCCGTCACGGCGAACTGAGACTGCTGACGGCGAACTGAGACTGCTGAAGGCTGCCGGGGACATGGCGGCTACACGGCGAGGCGTCGGCTGAGGCCGGGTCGATGCGCCGCAAGGGCCACGCGGCCGCAGGGAGGGTTACCGGCCGTTGGCGGAGAAGTGCTGGTAGTCGCGGTCACCTTGCCAGGTGCCGCCCCAGCCCCAGCCGGCCGAGGCGAATGCGCGTACCACCTGGTCGCCGGTGTGGATGACTCCGGGATCGTCCAGGTTCCGGTCTGTGTACTTGCGGCAGTGCTTGTGCGCCTCGTGGCCGTCGGCATACACGTACGGGTTCTGGCATGGGTTCAGGTCGACGGCGAGGCCGTAGGCATGCTCGGACCAGCTTGAGGAGCCGGTGGCGTCGCGGCAGTTGAACGCCGAGGTGTTGTCCGCCTCGATCGACGCGAAATCCGAGCCGTGGTAGGCGTCTACCGGGACCATCCGGCGGATCGGGTAGCGCATCGCGAACAGCTTGCGGAAGACCCCGATCAGCTTGCCGGTCACGGCCGCGTTCACGATCAGCCGGCCCAAGCGGACCTTGTGATCGAACCCGCGGTAGGTCATGGTGATCACCCGCAGCCGCGAGAACGCGACCGGGCAGCCCGGATGCCAGGAGTACCTCACCTGCGAGCGGTGCCGGATCCGGGAAATCCTCGCGGTGAACGCCTCCGGGCGCTCATGTTCGCGGCGCGGGGCGGCAGACGGCGGGCTGGCTGATGTCGGCTGCTTGTGCGAGCTGGCCGACCGGGCCGGCGAGCCGGCCGGCCGCTGCGGCGACGAGGCCGGTGCCTGCCCGCCGCAGCCGGTGCCGGCCAGCGATAGCACAGCCGCGAGCACGGCCGGGACAACGACTTGGCGCATCCTCGTCATGCCAGCACAACCTACCCATCCAGCGAGACCGGGCCTAAGGCGAGCCGACGGTGGCGGGGATGTTCCGGGCATCATCCCCACCAGACCCGCAACCGGAGCGGACGACACTGCTCTGGCCGGATATGACCCACACATAGCGACACCGGTCCGGAATTGAGTCGCAGACGCAGTGCCAGCGGATCACTCGGTTCCGACGTGCGATGAGTTCCGCTCTCCGGTGACGTCGATGCTATGACCGCGATGAGCGCGAACCACAGAAAGGTGCTAGCCATGACGCAGCCCACCGTGAGCAACCAGGTCACCGATCTCATGAACTGCTTGACCGCGCAGCGCGAGCACGTGCTGGGCATCCTGGAGAACCTGCCCGAGGAGGCGATGCGCCGCGCCGTGCTGCCAACCGGCTGGACCTGCGCCGGGCTGGTCCAGCACCTGGCCCTGGACGTGGAGCGGTTCTGGTTCCGCCAGGTCATGGCCGGCGAGCAAATCGGGCCGGACGAGTTCGGCGGCGACGGCTGGCAGGTACGCCCCGAGGTGTCGGCCGCGGCTGTGCTCGACCTGTACCGGCGCGAGATAGAACTGGCCGACAAGATCACCGTGACCGCCGCCTCGCTGGAAGCCCCTCCCGCCTGGTGGCCGGACTTCTTCCCGCCCAGCTTCCACCTGGACAACCTGCGCCAGGTCCTGCTGCATGTCATCGCCGAGACCGCCTGCCACGCCGGTCACCTGGACGCCGCCCGCGAACTCATCGACGGCCAGACCTGGCTCATCCTCACATGACCCGACGGACCAGGCGGCGAACACCGGACTACGCTCCGCCGGCCAGCGCGCCCAGCCCAGATCACGACCAGGCACAGCCAGGTTCATACACAGGTTGCCGATATACCGGGATCCGATATAGTTGGTGATCGTGACGCACCCGGCGAGCCGACTTCCCGACCCGATTCCCCCGAACCCTGGCCGGCCCGGGGGATCAGCCCAGACCGCGATGACCTGACCGGTGAGCCCGGCGCCCGGGTGCCGGCGGTCATGAACCTCCGCGGGACCCGGGCACGAACCCGCGTCCCGCCAGAAGGCGGGCCAGGGGCCATGGTGCTGGGTGCGGTCCCGGCGACCGGGTTGTTACGGCGTGATGGCGATGTCGTCAGGGCCGCGGCCGGTTTTGATGGGTTTGAGGGCGGTGTTGGTGGCGACGCGGATCGGGGTGACGGTGTTCGAGTCGGCGTTGGCGACGTAGGCGATTTTCCCGTTGGGGGTGATCGCGATGTCGACGGGGCCAGCGCCGACCTTGATCGGCTTGAGGGCGGTGTTGGTGGCGACGCGGATCGGGATGACCGTGTCCGTGAAGTTACTGGCGACGTAGGCGGTCTTCCCATCGGGGGTGATCGCGATGGCGAAGGGGCCACCGCTGACCTTGATCGGCTTGAGCGCGGTGTTGGTCGCGGTCCGGATCGGGGTAACCCAGCTCGGCTCGTCGCCGCCGACGACGTAGGCGGTCTTCCCGTCGGGGGTGATCGCGATGGCGAAGGGATCGCCGTGGACCTTGACCGGCTTGAGCGCGGTATTGGTGGCGGTCCGGATCGGGGTGACGTTGTCCGAGGCGCTGTTGACGACGTAGGCGGTTTTCCCGTTCGGCGTGATCGCGATGGCGACCGCGTTGGCCCCGACGCTGACGGGCTTGAGCGCGGTGTTGGTGGCGGTCCGGATCGGGGTCACCTTGTCCGGGGTGTAGCTGGCGACGTAGGCGGTCTTCCCGTCCGGGGTGATCGCGATGGCGTCCGGGCCGCTGCCGGCGGTGTCGATCGCGGTCCTGATCGGCTTGAGGGCCGTGTTGGTGGCGGTCCGGATCGGGGTCACCGAGTCCGCGGTCAACTGGTCGCCGCCGCCGCTGCCGTTGGCGACGTAGGCGGTCTTACCGTTCGGGGTGATCGCGATGGCGTCCGGGTTAAGCCCGGTCTTGATTGGTCTGCCGGCCTTGTTGGTGGCGGTATTGATCGGGACCACTGTGGACCCGTCGGAATCGGCGACGTAGGCGGTCACCGGGCGAGCGGGCTTTGCCGAAGCTGCGGGCAAACCCGCCGCGGCAGCACCGGCAGCCAGCGCCGGGACGGCCGGCACGAAGATCGCGGTGCAGGTAACAGCACCGGCGGTGATCCGCAGCAGAGCACACGCGGCTAGCTTCATCAGATGCCCCTTCGGGTCAGGCCCAGGCAGTCGCTGCCGGTCCCCTACCTATCCGACGCTCCACCCGGCCCGCGGGTTTACCACCCGCAGGGCACAGCGGGGACGGCCGGTTTTGGCGCGGACCAGCTTCGGGGAGGCTAGTCCGGGCCCGCGCCAATCTTTCTCAATAAATTAGGGTAAAAATTTTGCGCGGCATTGCTCCCCGGTTTCGTGAGGCTGGTCGGGCAGGCGTGGCTTTCGGCCTGGCTGCGGTCATTTCGTGGCCGCGCCGGGCCGGGGCAGCGGGGCCCAGTCGACTTGATCGGTAATCTCCGCGACCGCGCAGGACAGCGAGATTCCCACTCCGTTGCCCAGCATCAGCACGTGATCGCCGACGCCCACCGCACCGGTCTCCACCAGGTGCGTAAGGCCCACGATCTGGTCATTGACGCCGAGATGACCGAGCTTTCTGCCGAACTCATGCAAGCCCTTGGATACGTCGATGCCGAGCGGTTCGAGGACGCCGCGCACGTATTCTTCCGTTCCGCCGAACACGTGCGCCACCCGGGAGATGTCTGCGCGGGAGACTCCGGCCTCGTCGAGTACCTGGCTCACCAGGTTGGTCCGTGCCTGATGCAGCTCGTTCCTCGCGTCAGCAAACGCGGCCGGATGCTTGCGCTGGAACTCAGCTATCCGCTCGCCCATCTGGACCGGCTCGCCGATCGTGCAGGTCGGCGGGAACAGCGGCCTGTCACCGCGCTGCATCTCCTCTAGATCGGGCAATGAGGCCGAGGCGATCGCCAGCAACCGGGCGAATCCGGTGCGGCGTGACAAAAGGATCGCGGCCCCCGCGTCACCAAAGACCGAGCGCCGATTCGATCCCGCGGCAGCCGAGTATCGCCAGCGGTCGATAAGCGGAGTGCCGAAGTTGTCAGCGCCGGTCACTAGCGCCGCGGGAAGATGCGTGCCCACTGTCAGGTAGCAGCAGGCCAACTCCATGGCACCCAGCATTCCGGTGCACGCCTGCCGGATCTCGAACGCCGGGATGTTGTGGCCGACCGTATGACGCTGAACGTAATGGTGTGCCGACCAGGCGTCGGGACCTTGGTGGAGGAAGGTGGCGTGCAGCAGCAAGCCGACCTCGGACGGGCGGTGTCCCGACCGGGCCAGTGCCTGATTGGCCGCGCGCACGGCCATGTCTGGCGCTGACAGATCACCGGCCACGGCCGCTCCTGTCCAGCCGCTCGCCTCGTATTCATCCCGGCTGTACAGGCCCAGTTCTACCGCCCGTTCCGCTGGGAAGGACTCGGGAATATAGGTGCCCAGGCCGGCGACAAAGACGCCGCCGGTCATCATGCCAGTCTCGCGTGCGTTAGTTCGGGGTAAATCCGGCCGTCATATTCGGCACCGACGATGTCCATATTCTGAACCGGCCGCGATGCTATTCGATAGTGCCACCAGTTAACCACGAGCGAAAGCCGCACAGGGTCGCAATCGCCCTCCGGAGGCGCTGCCGGCCAGAGCTGCCGGCTGGCCATCACGGAATGCCAGCGGTCCCCGCGGAAGGTCACAAAGAGATTCTGATGTGGCATTACATAATCGTGGGCGCCAAGCGAGGTGTCCGGTTCGCCGTCGAATACCACCAGCAGCCCGTCGTGTACTGTCGTCAAGTAGAAAATGCTGCTGATCACCGGTGAGCCAAGCTTGCCTGTCGCAGGATGCTCGCCGCTGTCCCTATGCGCCCCGGGCCTGAAATTATGATCGTAGGGCGGCGACAGCCTTCCCAGCCACCATTCCGCTCCTACGACCTCACTGTTCCGTCCCAGAGCAAGCAACGGGCGGAGGAATAGAGAAATGACGTCCTCGACCACATTGCGGGGCTGCGCGAGACCGAACCAGAACGTGATCCCGTATGGATTCGAGCCGGCCATGCGCTCAGGCTCAGTGGCGGACATGACCAGGTGATGCACCGCCGCGAACTCGTCTGCGGGCAGGACGTCGCTGAACTTGCTGACGAGGGCCATCAGGAACCTGCTAAGTGATATCGGCTGCGCGGCTATCGCCGTCGGGCAGAAAGACCCGCCGCCCGGCTCACGGATCTTGGCGGCCCCGCGGTTATCCCGCTGAGCCGCCAAGTCTCATCACCGTGTGAAACTACATGGCTTCGGTTACATCGATTCGCAGTTGTCGGGTGGCGGCCAGGCGCGCTCGACGAACGTGCTGGTCGTCACCGTGGGAGCGGCGAAGTCGTCCGTCTCTTCGATGAGCTTCGCAAGCAGTTCCGTCATGCTGGATCACCTCCTCTCACTAGTGTTTTCATACTCTTGTGATCAGGGCTTGCTCGGCCAGTTGCGCCACCCCGGCGGCGAGATGGCGCGAGGTGTTCTCTGGTCCCAATCGATGGCCGACGAGATTCGCGTAGGAATCCGCCAGGTTCGTATCCGGGTCGCACAGCTCGAGGATCGCCCACGCATGCAGGTTGAGGCATGACACCTGACGGGTCCCGGGGTTGTACACGTAAGCCATTTCCAGATCCGGCAATGGCTTGACGACTATTCCCGGAACACGCCGGTAGCGCGTGTCGCCGACGCCCGGCGCCGCTTGCGGAACGGGCACGTCGTGCCGGACAGGCGCGTCCTGCGCCGCCGGCTGCCTTGTTTCCTGCCAGCCGGTAAGCGGCGACGTGACCTGAAGCAGCCAGTTCACGAGCCGCAGCCCGTCTTGTGTGAGATTCCCTCGCAACGGGCCGACGAGTTGCTCGCCGAGAAATCTCATCCGGTCCACCGACCCGGCGTATTCGCCCGATCCGCTGCGGCTTACGGCGACATTATCGGGCAGCGGCCCGAATTGTGCTGAGAGCTCATCCGCACGATGCAATGCCGCAGCCTGGAAAAGGACAAGGTGCGCGTATACATGGAATGAGACGAAGACGCGGCGCATATCCCACCGGACATGCCGCCAGGGTATCTCGATCGTTTCGCGTGGCTCTGACACCAGCGCAAAAGAACGCATGATATCGAATGCCTTGAGGTGAAGACCCTCGTGCAGCAAGATGCCGCTGCAGTCCCACGGCGAGCTGAGCAAATGCGGGCTGAGAACGATGGTCCCTGGCACGAGATCGCCTCCGGCCGCCGACAGGTGCCGGCCTGTCGGCGTTGTGCCGGACAGCAGCGCGACGGCCGAAATGTGCTCGATGACGCTAGCGCTTAACTGCGGCAAGAGCAGTCGCAGCAGTTCTATCGCGCGGCTTATCGACTCCGCGGCCGCCGCATCGGCCGGGCAGAAGTTACCGGTTACTTGGTTGTACCGCAGGAACTGGTCGGTCATCGCGTCATGCAGGCGCTGAAGCAAGGGGCCCGGCTTGGGCCGCATGCCGAGCAACCAGATGCGAGAGGGCCTGTCTAAGAGAAAGACAGGCTCGTCCTCGGCCTGGGTGGGCAGCAGGCCAGGAAATTCCCGCAGCCGGTCGGCGACCAGTCCGGTAACGGTCTCGAACTCGTCAAGGGCGTGCAGGTCACCGCGCTCCAGCCGGAGCATCGCATCTTCACAAGCGGTTATCAGGACTGGATCACGTAATGCGTACTCCGCACTCTTTGTGATCGTGTCAGCGTCGGCAGCGGCACCAGGGAGCTGTGAACCCAGGACCTCCAGGGCGAACCGGTACCTAGCATCCGCCCGGCCTAAGATTCGCTCAGAGTTCCCGAATGAGGGATGCCCGGCGAGTTGGCTCTCTACCGTGCGTAACGTCTCACTGCCAGAGTCGGACACTTGCGGGGGAGTGTCGTAACGCGACACGCTCATGCTCCCGGACTCGTTCGTCTAGATGCTTCATCGCATCGAAGGTCTGCGCGCTGCTAAGTGCCTATGGCCATATATCACTCTAAAGAGTCAAGCCGGGTATGTCCAGCGCGCGGGAGGTCCCGGCATCCCCTGGATCTGATCGGCCTCAGGACTCGGGATTCAAAGCACCGCAAAATTTTATAGGAGAAAAAATGGTGTGAGCTTTTAACCGGGGCGGCGCGAGCTGATCTGGCTCCGGGCGGGGAAGGGAGTCCCGTCTTGCCGGCAGACGGTGCCGGCGCGGGGCACGGTTCCGGTCTGCAGGTAGCGGAGTTCGTAGTTCGTGGCGCACGTGCTGGGGTTGCTTATTTCCGTGTGGCCGTATCCGCGGACGGTCAGAAGGCGAGCGCGGGCGAGGTCGTGTGCCATCGCCAGGTCGTCCCGGTAGCGCAGGACGGCGTCGCCAGTGATGCCGATCAGGAGGATCGGGTTGGCGGTGCGGCGGTTCCACGGGCCCTTGTACTGGTCGCCGGTGCCGTTGCCTGGCCACTTGGCGCAGGACTCGTCGCCCCAGACGTCCGCTACTCCGAACTCGCCCGAGCGGGCCTTGGCCAGCTTGGCGGCGGCTCGGTAGGCGTTCACGTTTCGCGGGGGAGCGTCGTCCGAGCACCCCACGGCCAGTGTCTGCTCATCGCCGGTGTAGGGGAGTGCGGCGGCCGGCGTGGCTGGGGGGCGGGACGCGGAGGCGGCGGCCGGGGCGGAGGCCGAGGCTGCCCAGAGTTGCTGCAACTGGACGGCGCCCTGCTGCCATGAGGAGACATCGGTCAGGTCCACCACCTCGAACGCGTCGGCGTAGGTGACGGTTTGCGGCGGGCGGCCGGTCGTCACCGCATGCGCGCTGACCATGCAGCTCGGGCTGGCCCGGCTGGACCTGCCGCCCAGATCGGCCGCCGCCCAGGCCGTGACCGCCGCGCACGAGCAGGCCAAGCAGCTCATGGCCGACCTGCGGGACCTGATTCACGGCATCCAGCCGCAGATCCTGACCGACCTCGGGCTGCCGGCCGCGCTGAGCGAGCTCGCCGACCAGACCCCGGTCCCGGTCACGGTCTACTCGGCCCTGACCGGACGGCTTGCGGGCCAGGTCGAGCACACCGCGTACTTCGCGGCGGCGGAGGCCCTGACCAACGTCGCCAAGCACTCCGGGGCGGCCAGCGCCACCGTGACCGCCAAGGCCGGCGACGGCATCCTGGCCCTGGAGATCCGCGACGACGGAAAGGGCGGCGCGGACCCCGCCCTCGGCAGCGGCCTGGCCGACCGGGTCGGCGTGGCCGGCGGCCGGATGCTGCTGTCCAGCCCGCCCGGCGGCCCGACCGTCCTGCGCGTGGAGGTCCCGTGCAAGACCAACAGCTAGCACCGCCGATCAGGGTAGTCCTGGCTGAGGACGGAGTGCTGCTGCGCGAAGGCCTGGCCGGGCTGCTGCACCGGTTCGGCTTTTCCGTCGTCGCGATGGCCGGGGATGCCAGCGAGTTGCGCGCCGCCGTCGCCGGGTTCGACCCGGACCTGGTTATCACCGACATCCGGATGCCGCCCTCGTTCACCGACGAGGGGCTGCGCGCCGCCGTAGAGTTGCGCCGCACCCGCCCGGGGCTGGCCACGGTCGTGCTCAGCCAGTACGTCCAGCACGCCTACGCTGCCGACCTGCTCGACTCCTGCGACGGGCGGGGCATCGGATACCTGCTGAAGGATCGAGTAGTCGACGTCGAGGAGTTCATCACGGCACTGCGCCAGGTCTGCTCCGGCGGCACGGTCGTCGACCCGCAGGTCATCAGCCAGCTTGTGCGCCGCCGCCGCGATCCGCTGGCCGCGCTGTCCGAGCGCGAGCGCGACGTCCTGGCCCTGATCGCCGCGGGCCAGTCCAACGCCGCGATCGCGCGCACCCTGGTCGTCTCCGAGGCAGCGGTCGGCAAGCACGTCGGAAACATCTTCGCAAAGCTTCGGCTGCCCCAGACAGACGACACCAACCGCCGCGTCCTGGCCGTCCTCGCCTACCTACGCGGCGAGGTCCTTCCGGGCACCCGTACTCGGCGACGGGATGATCCTTGACGGCTCGCCGTGGTGTGGTTAGCTTAAGACAAGACTTAGTTCAAGGTGCGAACTATATGGCGGAGCTGCCATTCGCGCCCGGCGTCGGCTGTGTCCGGCCGCAAATCTCGCCCACCGAAAGGACGCCAATGAGTCCCGTCTCGCGCGTCCGGGCGCTGCGTATATCGCGCCCGACCGTCTTAGTTCCGGTCATCGTCGCATCGTTCAGTCTCATCGCCGCTCCGGCCGCGGTGGCGGCGGATGCCAGGCCCGCCTTGCCCCTGGCCGCCAGTTGCGGCACCACTAACCTGGCGCTGAATCGGCCGGCGACGGCGTCGTCGCTGGAGAACGCCTCGTTCCCGGCCTCCAACGCGACCGACGGGAACTCCGGTACCCGCTGGTCGAGTGCGTTCTCCGACCCGCAGTGGCTTGAGGTCGACCTCGGTTCCAGCCAGGCGATCTGCCAGGTCACCCTTCAGTGGGAGACGGCGTACGCGAAGGCGTTCCAGATCCAGGTCTCCGCCGATAACTCGACCTGGACGACGATCTTCTCCACCACCGCCGGCACCGGCGGCAATCAGGCCCTCAACGTCACAGGCACTGGCCGGTACCTCCGCATGTTCGGCACCACCAGGGCCACCCAGTGGGGCTACTCGCTGTGGGAACTCGGCGTCTTCGGTACCGGATCCTCGGGCGGCGGAGGTGGTTCTGGTGCTCCGCCGGCTTCGTTCTGGGGCGACACCAGCGCGATTCCCGCTGCGACCCACGTGCTGGAAGTCGAGGTGCTGAACCAGACGAACGGTCAGTACCCCGACAGCCAGGTTTTCTGGACCTTCAACGGGCAAACGGAGTCCATCGCGCAGCAGCGGTTCGTTGACATGCCGGCGAACTCAGCCGGCCGGATGTACTTTCATCTCGGCTCGGCGAACAGCCAGTACTTCGACTTCATCGAGTTCACCGTGGGCGCCTCCTCAATCAACGTCGACACGACCAGGGTCGACCGATTCGGGCTGAAGCTCGCGCTGCTGCTGCACGGCCATGACGGTTCCAGCCAGGAGGTCGGCGAGAACTACGCCACATTCACCGAGAGCCGGTCAGCGACCTTCCAGCGGTTCCAGAACTTCGTGCCTGCGCCGTTCAAGGAACTGGCCACCATCGACGCGCCCTTTGGCATCCCGTCGCCAGGCAACGACCCGTCGTTCCAGCCGGGCGGCGCGAACGCGAGCTACTTCAGCAGCTACGCGGCATCTGTCGGGGACACCTCAGATTCCACCGCGCAGGTCTTCGGCTGCGCCGGCACCCTGGCGAGCAACCCGTCGCTGTGCGCCGGGATCAACCGGCACGTGGCGCAGCTTCCCGCCGCTCAGCAATCGGTTCCGAGTAACTTCTACCAGAGCGCGCCGGCGAACTACTACGCCGAGTTCTGGCACCAGAACGCCATCAACGGCCTGGCCTATGGATTCCCCTACGACGACGACGCGGGACAGTCTTCTGATATCTCGGTCACGAATCCGCAATTCATGATCGTCGCCGTCGGCTTCTGACCTAGTCGCCTAGCGGGCGGCGTGGGGAAGTCGGCCCGAATCATGGGTCGCCGCCTCAGTTAATTTCTGGAATGACTACTGGCTCGGGTTCCGGTAGTCGGGCTGGGCCCGCAGGTTGAACCGGCCGTTTACGCTGGCGCGAATGCACGTTCATGAGGGAAAGAAGGTACCGTGCGGGTCAGTCGGCTGGACCACCTCGTGCTCACCGTCGCCAGCATCGACGCGACCGTGAGCTTCTACACCCAGATCCTGGGCATGACACCGGTGACGTTCGGGGCCGGGCGCACCGCCCTGACATTCGGGACTAGCAAGATCAATCTTCACGAGGCCGGAAGGGAATTCGAGCCGAAAGCGCTGCGCCCGACGCCGGGGAGCGCCGACCTCTGTTTTATCGTCGACGAGGACATCCGCGACCTGGTCACCGAGTTGGCCGACGCCGGCATCGAGATCGAGGCAGGGCCCGTCGAGCGGACAGGGGCGCTCGGTCCGATCCTCAGTTGCTACCTGCGCGACCCGGACCAGAACCTGATCGAACTCAGCAACTACCCGAACTGATTGCCTCCGCGGAGGTCCCTGACTTGCTGTTTCGTGATGCTGAGCTGGATACCGTCGTCAAAGCCGGTCACCTGCCCGAACGGGATAGCCACCTCCTTGCGGGAATGCAGATGCCCCTCGGTGATCAGCACGTGAGTGACCTGGCGGCCGTCAGCGTCGATGCGGAGCCCGCGGAGCCGCCCGATGTCGCCGTCCGTGGCGTGGACCTGGTCGCCGCGCTGTTCCTCCACCTCGCCCGGAGGGATGATGCCGACGGTTTCCGCCTCGGGAGTCCGCGGGATCGTGCCGCCGTCCACGACCGGCCCGCCCGCGTCCCGCCATCCGGGAGCGAGCAGTTGCACCGGCGCGTCGTAACCGGGCACGAACTCCGCCAGCGTCTCCTCGGCGGGGCTGAGATCCTTGAACGCCGCCTCATCGCAGGACAACCCGATCTGGCCGGTCGGCGTGACCTGCGCGAGGTCACCGCGCAGGACCGTGGCCTGTGAGGGCAGCGGCCGCAGCCCGGTACTGCCCCGGTTCAGCACATGCAGCTCAACGCCCAACTCAACCGCCAGCCAGGAGCACGCCGAGCTGATAACGCCGCTGCCACCCACGAACAAAACCTTTAGGCCACCCACGCCAGTCACTGTAATCCCGGCGCCGATGGCCTTCTTGAGGCCACATATCACG
>Ga0134128_10004374_pt1 | contig 17291 bp, 17 predicted proteins | sample KB31754_FD_96462 | JGI IMG/M metagenome (GOLD analysis project Ga0134128, IMG submission 96462) | Terrestrial soil microbial communities with excess Nitrogen fertilizer from Kellogg Biological Station, Michigan, USA - KB3-175-4 | ecosystem: Environmental > Terrestrial > Soil > Unclassified ... | reverse complement strand
GCAACAAGATCGGCGCCGACAAGGCTGGCGTCAGCGTCACCGAGCGTGGCCTGATCCCGGTGGATACACAGATGCGCACCAACGTGCCGCACATCTTCGCGATCGGTGATCTGGTCGGCCAACCGATGCTGGCGCACAAGGCCGTGCACGAGGGCCACGCGGCGGCGGAAGCCGCGGCCGGCCAGAAGCGTCACTTCGATGCGCGCGTCGTGCCGTCGGTCGCATTCACCGATCCGGAAATCGCGTGGGTCGGCGTCAGAGAGCGCGAGGCGAAGGAAAAGAACCTCGACATCGGCGTCGGCAAATTCCCGTGGGCCGCGTCCGGACGCGCGCTGGGCATGGATCGCGCCGAAGGTTTCACCAAGCTGATCTACGACAAGGCGACGCACCGCGTGATCGGCGGCGGCATCGTAGGCGTGCACGTGGGCGACCTGATTTCCGAAATCGCGCTGGCGATCGAGATGGGCGCCGAGATCAGCGACGTCGCGCTCACCATCCATCCGCATCCGACCCTCGGTGAATCGATCGGCATGGCGGCGGAAGTGGCCGAAGGCACCATCACCGATCTGTACATTCCCAAACGAAAGTAACCGTGCCGTTGCCATCGCAGCATCTGGAAATGCTGGCGCGCTATAAGGCGTGGGCCGACGCGCGTCTGTGCGACGTGCTGGCCGGACTCCCGGCCGACGCCCTCGCGGCACCCTCGCCCATCTTCGCGGGCAGCATCCTGCGCACGCTCAACCACGTCCACCTGATGGACGTGGTGTGGAAATCGCACCTGCTCGGTATTCCACACCATCTGACGACACGCAACCAGGAAGCCGCGCCGCCGTTTTCCGAATTGCGCGACGCGCAGCGCGACATCGATGCGTGGTACATCGATTACGCGGCGGCGATGACGCCGGCTGCCTGCGACGATGTCGTGCACTTCACCTTCATCGGCGGAGGTGAAGGTTCCATGCGCCGTGAAGACATCCTGCTGCACGTCGTCAATCACACGACCTATCACCGCGGGCACATCACGGCCATGCTCAACCAGATGGGCGTGCAACCCCAGGCAACCGATCTGCCGGTGTTCCTGCGCGACACGCGATCCTCGCTACCAAAATAACTTCGCGCATGCGGAGTGCGGTCAATCACTGCTCCCGACCCGAAGCAAGCCGGTGGAGATCGCCTGCTTCCGAAAGGATTGATGAAGCGTCCGCAAGATCCAATACTCATCGGTCGGCTTGGCGCCGGTGTACGAGGTACGCAAGCGGAATTTGTGTCTACCCTTTTTGTGGGTATTCGTATTGACCGTGGGACGGGACGAACAGATGATTCGGGTGTCGTACACCGTCCATCAACTCCTTTGGTCAAATAGATTCTGTTGCCTAGCCAAGTATCGGGGTGGGCGTCCAATTTTTTGCACTGAGCCTTCCGCTACCAGTCGCTTCAACCACGCGTTTGCCTGCGCCGTGGAAACCTCCAGCACCTTAGCGATCTCCTCCCCCTTCATCGGCACTGTTAGAAGCTCACGCATGGCGGTGCGCGCTCCGTTAAATACGACCTCCGCGGGGGCTGGGCTGGATGGTGGCCTCGCATCAGCGGGATTCGCCTTCGCAGCGCTGCCTTGCTGTATGAGCGCAGACAACGAATCGACTTGCACTGCGTCGGCCACCCAATCCGTCACTGTCTGATTGAGGGGTACTTCGATTGATTCGGCGGCATGCTCTGGACCCGCAGTGGGTGCAGACTGGGCTGCAGCTCCGCGTTGGTTTGCTGAAAACAAACTGTCTTGTGACTTTGGCCCGTCTGCTGCGATTGACGGCGCGATAGTGAGCGCCCGATCAAGACTCTCCGCGTCACCAGGATTGGGCCACGGTAATGCGCCTTTCTTTTGCAAAGCGTCAAATGCCGCAGGTCGGTCGCCTGTTGATCGAAAGTAGAGCGTGACAAAGTGGAGCTTGTCGAGCTGTTCGATCGCACCCGCCCACGTGCCGCCCTTGCCCTTGTCGGAATTGACGACCAGTGCGGCATCGGCCAATGCGTAGATGAACTTGTTGCGCTGCATCGCGTTGCCAGCATTAAAGCCAGCGCGTGGATCGAATGGCGACACCAGCACCAGTCGTTCATCGAGCAACAAGGCGCGGTTGTCGCGGTTCATCGCGGCGCGCTCGAGACTGTCGGCAAGCACTCCAATCGCACACCCACCGGTTTCCAGCGCGCCGCGCATCGCCGCCTGGTCGATGCCCTTGGCGCCTCCCGATACCACTGTTTTTCTGGCCTGCGATGCCAAGCCTCCTATGGACAATGTGTAGTCAACGAGATTCTCGTCAACGTTCCGCGACCCGACGACTGCCAAGCCTCCACCCGCGAGCAAAGTCTTATTACCGCATCCATACAGCACGGCCGGTGCTTTTTCCTGCAAGCGCGACTTGAGGCGCTGCGGATAGTCCGCATCGGCACGACTTATCACCCAGATTGCGCGCTTCTGCCATTGCTCGATCGCCTGGGTCAGCAACATACCGCGGCCGAGCAGGCGGCCCAGCCGTGCCTCCTCGACAATTGCGCTGCACTCAGTGAAAAGATTAGGCGCATCCTTGCCGAGCAAGTCCGCCGGCTGCTTGTCCAGCTCACGCAGGCGCCGAGCCAGTCGGTTGTATTCACTTGGTTTCAAGAGATCCGATGTTCGCGGCGCGCGCCCCACGATCAGGGGTGCAGTCAGAAGCAGGATCGCCTGCGTGTTCGGGGACAGCGAGGTCGCCATCAGTCCCGTCCCGTTTGTGCCAGCGCCAAAGGCCACACCAGTCCACTGCCATTGGCACGCAACAGCCAAGCCACGACGGTCAAGGTCCAGCGCGAGTCAACCATGTCATCCACCAACAATACGGGCTCAGCCGACGGCGCGCCGACAAGGGCCAGCGCACCATCCACGTTGCGGGCCTGTTGCGTACTGTTTTGCATGGTCTTTTGCTCGGGCCGCGGACCCGTCTTCACGAGTACAGGTTCAAATGGTAACTGTAGCGCGCCAGCAAGGCGTCTCGCGAAGTCCGGCACCAGCTCGGGATGCCGGAGCGAAGGCACGCAGGTGACCCAAGTCGGCGCGGGCTTGGGCGACCATCTTCTCAGCATGTCCGCACAGGCGGTCACCAGTTCATCGCTGAAGCGCCCATCGTGGTATTTGCCCTGCCGGACAAGACTGCCCCAGCCCGCGTCGCCCCATACGCATAAAACTCGACCGGGCTGCGCTCGATAGTCCAGCGGAATCGCACCGCGAGTGCCAAACTCGGGCATTCCGCCGTCTGGCCACTTCTTGCGCGGTTCGAGCGGCAAATCACTGCGACGCAAGAACGCAATGGCCGCCTGCACCCTCTTTGGATCCGTCATAGGCGGCAATGGCGGCAACGAGGGTGACGCGACCTTACTCGTGTCACCGTCCAGCGCGCCGAGCAAAAACGCCATGTGTTTGCCGAACGGCAAATCGACATAAGCGCGCATCTGTTCCTGTTCGCCTCGTCGCAGTCTGGTCAGCCGTTCGGCCCGTTCCCAAAATGCATCGTTGAGCTTGCTGGCCGTCAGTTGCCATCTTCTGCCTTGCTTCGCCACTGGCGCGGGGGACTCGAGGTCCAGCAGGTCCAGCGCCTTCATGATTCGACCTTGGCTGATATTGAGGATTTCAAGCAATTCGCTCGTCGAAAGCCCACCCGGTGCCTGCTCCAACGTCTCCAGCAACGCGGCCACTTCGTTCCTGGTGGGAAACGCGCTGTTGATGAACCAGTCATTGATGTCGGCATCCTCTTCGCCGCTCAACAGCACGCCATAGGCGGCGTCGATGGCGCGTCCCGCACGGCCCACCTGCTGGTAATAGGCAACCACCGACCCTGGCATCTGATAGTGGATCACGAATGCAAGGTCGGGCTTGTCGAAACCCATGCCAAGCGCGGTGGTCGCGACGAGAGCCTTGACCCGATTGCCGAGAAGCGCATCTTCCAGTGCGGGGCGATCGTCACCCGTCTGACCACTGTAGGCCTCCACATTGTATCCCTGTGATTTCAGCCACTCGGCGAGTTGGTAGGCATCACGAACTGTCAGGGTGTAGATGATGCCGCTTCCGTCTAGCGTGCCCAACCGATCAGCCAACCATGCCATGCGTTCGGCTTGGCTCGTCATGCGGAGGGTCTGCAGGGTCAGGGAATTGCGCGCGAGATCGCCGCGGACGGCGGTGATGTTAGGGCCGAGAACCTCCTGTAGGTCACACATCACCCGGTCGTTCGCCGTCGCGGTAGTCGCCAACAAGCGCATATTGGCCGGCAGCGCCTCGACCATTCGTCCGAGCAGCCGGTAGTGAGGACGAAAATCGTGTCCCCAGTCCGAGATGCAATGCGCCTCGTCTATCACTAGCAGCGAGATCCGCTCCGCGACAGGAGCAAGTACGCGGCCTACAAAATAATCGTTGGCTAGGCGTTCCGGAGAAATGAGCAAAATATCCACGTCGTCGCGGTGTAAGCGAGCCTGGACGTCGTTCCACTCGTCCTGATTGCCGGAATGGATCGTGGCCGCGCGCACCCCCATACGTTCCGCGGCTTCGATCTGATTACGCATCAATGCGAGCAACGGGGAAATCAGCAACGCAGGTCCTTGGTCGGCCTCACGCAACAGCTTGGTGGCGATGAAATAGACAAAACTCTTGCCCCAGCCAGTTTTCTGGACGACCAGCAGCCGACCCTTGCCTTCCACCACGTGTCTGATGGCTTCTTCCTGCCCCTCGCGAAAGATCGCTCCACCTTGCCCGCTCTCTCCGCCTTGCCCCGTTCCTTCGCCCTTCCCGATTCCGGCACGAAGCAGCTCCAATGCGCGTTTCGCGTCGTACTTCATCTGTAGATCCCCTTTCTTTGTACGCCATCGCTTACTCACGGACTCGCAACATCCAGTTGAGTTAAGGCGGTTTGATACTCGAGCGTTCGATCAGCTCGTGCTCTTGCGTTTGGCTCTTTAAAGACCGCGCTGGTGCTAGTCAGCCTAGCGGTTGGCGGTCGCAAAGGGTGAGACGTCGCAGTGTGCCATGATGGGGGTCGTTGGGAAGGTAGTGTCGTAGGCTGCATCCTCCGATGGCCACTTGTAGGAACAAGAACGGTCTTTGGCGGTCTTTTCTGACCAAAAATGGCAGGACAGAACCCTACAAACAGACTCCCGCCAGCACGTGGCAACTGCGCTGGCGGCCCATCTCAGAACGCAATCTGCGCGCGCAGTTCGAAGATGTGCGGATCGACGGCGAGTTGCTTGCGATCGCTGAAGGCGCGGATGTAGTTCGCCTGCAGCTTCAGGTGCTGGCCGAGGTACCAGTTCACGCCCAGCGTCCAGTCGTGCTCGCGGCCGCCCATGATGCCGCCGCCGTCCAGGTTGACCGTGCTGTAGCGCGCCGCGAATTCCACGGCGCCCCACGGGCGCGACGGAACGACGTTGCCGACGTTGCCGTCCTTGTACGGCCGCGACTCGCCCGTCGCGACCCAGCTCGCGAAGGCATACCAGCCGTCGACGCGATACGCGGGCTTGCCGTCATTGAAGGACGTGTTCGCGCGCAGGTACTCGCCCTGCAATGACCATGGCCCGCGTATCCACAGCGCCTCGAAGCCGTAGCGATCGACCTGGTCGACGTTCTTCAGGGTGCCCGAATCGACGAGATACAGCGGCGAAAGGCCGGCTTCCGGCGTGGAGCGGAATCGCGCCGACGGCACGTTGGTCAGTCCCAATCCGTTAACGCTGGACTCGGGCGATTCGCGCGACGCGGTGACGCCGAGATGCAGAACATCGCCAGGCCCGTTCCGCGGCACCCACGCCAGCCGGCCCGCGAGTGTGTGCCCGTCATTGTCGCCCTGCAGGTCACCACCGTAATAACCAAGAGCGACCAGCCATGATGGCCGCGACCAAGCCCAGTCCACGCCCACGCGGCGATTTTCGTAGACGGCCTGGGTCGGCAACGCCAATTCGATGAACGTGGGGGCGCTCGAGCTGGTGTTGCCTTCGAAGCCCACCGGCGTCTTGCTCTGGCCGATGCGTAACGCGCCGATGTCCTTGCCGAACACGGCTTTCGACTGCACGCGCATAAAAACGTCCTGCCACTTCTTCGACTGGTAATCGAATTGCGCGATGGCGTCGTACACGCCTTTTTTCTTCAGGTACACACCGAAATACTTGCGACGGTTGGTGTGGGCGTCGCGCAGCAGTCCGTCGTCATGCGAGAAATCGTTGACGTCATATTGATACAGCCCGGTGACCCCGAAATCCGTACCGTCCGCGAACGCGCGGTGCGTGGGCCAATCGCCGAGGAAGGAATAATCCTGTGCCATGGCGGGCATGGCCGCCAGCATCATCGAAGCGCCAACGCCGAAAAAAACCAGGGCGCGCCTGCGGACGCCTGCGTTGCGACGCGTCAGAATCTTCGTGGCGCCCGAAAAACCCGGTTCGCAATCTGCCCTGCCGGATCCCATGATGCGAATTCGTCCCGGGCCGCGCCGGAATCTTCGCCCCAGCCGGGGCCGAATTCCTCCAGGAGTTTCTCCACCTCCTTCCGCAACGCATTCAACTGCACGGTATGCCGATGGAGTGCGGCCAGGACCGCCCACAACAATACGCACAGGACGATGAGCAGGATGCCGATGTCGGTATGGGTCACTTTCGGGTTCCTCGACGGCGTTCCGGTGGAACGAAAAACGCAGGCCGCGCGCTGCGGCGCGGCGTTTCTCCGGCCGCCTGCAACGTCCGCCCGCAGCGAGGGTGAGATACAACTCGAGAACGTCGGCGGGCTTCCCTTTGTTGCGTCGCATGGTTCTTTCCTTCGTTGTGGGTTCCGGTTCGAAACGGAATCGGTCAAACCAGCGCGGGTACCGGGTCGCCATCCGCGATCCATGTCCACCGCTCCCCTGCGGCAGAAGGACTGTCTGTTGCACCGTCGACAGCAAAAACGACGGCACGCTTCGGACGGGCATGCAGGTTCATCCCCGCGCACAAGCCAAGACGCGTGAAATCTTCACGGGTGATTTGTACTTGCAGCCGCTGCCCCAGAACCGGTGCATCCAGTTCCAGGTGCGCCACGCTGCCGGCGCGATACACATGGCGCAATTGCGCCGGCCAACCCGGTTCGGTCATCGATGTGTCGAGCGCAAGCTGTTCCGGCCGCACGTACGCCAGCGCGCGCTCGACGCCCGCGCCCCAGGGCGCCTCGCCGAAGCTCCATCCTCCCGCGGCCATGCCGCGACCGACGCGTGCCAGGTCGATCCGGTTCGCCTTGCCGATGAACTCGCAGACGAACGGCGTGGCGGGATCCTGATAGATCGCGTCGGGTGTGCCGACCTGTTCGATGCGGCCGCGATTCATCACCACGACGCGGTCGGCCAGCTCCAGCGCCTCCTCCTGGTCGTGGGTGACGAACACCGTGGTCAGGCCGAACTCGTCGTGCAGCTCGCGCAGCCAGCGGCGCAGGCTCACCCGTACCTGCGCATCGAGCGCGCCGAACGGTTCGTCGAGCAGCAACAGGTCGGGTTCCACCGCCAGCGCGCGCGCGAGCGCGACGCGCTGGCGCTGGCCACCGGAAAGTTGCGCCGGATAGCGTTTCGCCATGTCCTGCAGTTGCACACGCTGCAGCAGGCGTTCGACGCGCGCCGCAATCTCGGCGCGCTTCGGACGCCTGCGCCAAGGCCGCACGCGCAATCCGAACGCCACGTTGTCGGCGACGGTCAGGTGCCGGAACAAGGCGTAGTGCTGGAACACCAATCCCACCTTGCGGCGCCGCGCATCGAGCGCCAGCAGGTCGCGGCCGGCCTGGTGCACGCTGCCGGATTCGGGGTAATCGAGCCCCGCGAGGATGCGCAGCAGCGTGGTCTTGCCCGAACCGGAAGGCCCGAGCAGCGCGAGGAATTCGCCGGGCGGAATGTCCAGGCTGACGTCATCCAGCGCGGGATAGTCCGTGAAGCGACGGGTGAGGTGCGAAAGTTCGAGCGTCATGCGCGCATCCCTCACCGGCCGCCTGGGGCGTGTGCGGCGAGGTCCTCGCCGTAACGCCATTCGAGCAGGCTCTTGATCGCCAGCGTCAGCAACGCGAGCAGCGCCAGCAGCGAGGCCACGGCGAACGCGCCGGCGTAGTCGTATTCGTTGTAGCGCATCTCCACCTCCAGCGGCATCGTGGTGGTCAGCCCGCGGATGTGTCCGGACACCACCGACACCGCACCGAATTCGCCCATCGCGCGCGCGTTGCACAACAGCACGCCGTACAGCAGCGCCCAGCGGATGTTGGGCAGCGTCACGCGAAAGAACATCTGCCAGCCACTGGCGCCGAGCACCCGCGCCGCTTCTTCGTCTTCGCTGCCCTGCGCCTGCATCAGCGGGATCAGTTCGCGCGCGACGAACGGCAGCGTGACGAATATCGAAGCCAGCACCAGCCCCGGCACGGCGAAGATGATCCGGATGCCGTGCGCGTCGAGCCACGGGCCGAACCATCCCTGCGCCCCGAACAGCAGCACGTAGATCAGGCCCGCGATCACCGGCGACACCGCGAAAGGCAGGTCGATCAGCGCGCCGAGCAACGCCTTGCCGCGGAATTCGAAGCGCGCCATCGCCCAGGCCGCGGCGACGCCGAACACCACGTTCAACGGCACCACCATCGCGGCGACCAGCAGGGTCAGGCGGATCGACGACCATGCTTCGGGCAGCGTGATCGCCGCCATGAACGTTTGCACGCCCTTGGCGAGTGCCTCGGTAAACACCACCGCCAGCGGCAGCAGCAGGAACACCAGCATGAACGCGACGGCGACCAGGATCAGCAACGCACGCTGCAGCCGCCGCGGCCAGATCGAGGTGCGCGGAAGGACCATGGCATTCATGGCGAAGACTCCGCCCAGCGCCGGCTCCAGCGCTGCAGCAGTGACAGCGCCGCGAGCATCACGAAGGAGAAGCCGAGCATCACCACGCCCAGCGCGGCGGCGCCGGCATAGTCGAACTGTTCAAGCTTCTGCACGATCAACAGCGGCGCGATCTCCGTGCGCATCGGCAGGTTTCCGGCAATGAAGATCACCGAGCCGTACTCGCCCACCGCACGCGCCAGCGCCAACGCGAACCCGGTGAGCAACGCCGGGGCCAGCACCGGCAGGATCACACGCGTGAAGGTTTGCGAGCGACGCGCGCCCAGGCTTTCGGCCGCTTCCTCCATGTCGCGGTCCATCGATTCGAGCACCGGCTGCAGCGTGCGCACCACGAACGGGAATCCGACGAACACCATCGCGATGCCGACGCCGAGCTGCGTGTAGGCGACCCGCACACCGAATGCATCGAATGCGTGACCCAGCCAACCGTTCGGCGCATACAGCGCGGTCAGCGCGATGCCCGCGACCGCGGTGGGCAACGCGAACGGCAGGTCGACCAGTGCATCCAGCAGGCGGCGGCCCGGAAAGCGGTAACGCACCAGCACCCACGCCACCAGCAGCCCGAACACCGCGTTGATCAGCGAAGCGGCGAATGCACCGCCGAAGCTGAGCTTCAGCGCGGCCTGCGTGCGCGGTGCGGCGAGCAGGTGCAGCAGGCCGGCGACACCGATACCGGAAGCCTTCCAGGCCAATGCCGCCAATGGCAGCAGCACGATCAACCCGAGGAACGCCAGCGTGTAACCCACGCTGAGGCCGAATCCCGGCAGCACACGATGACGCTTTGCGAGAGCCATCACGACACCTCGTCGGGCGGGGATTTCAGCGGGCCGGTTGCGAACCGGGACCGATCTGGTCGAACACGCCACCGTCGGCGAAGAACTTCGCCTGCGCCTTGCGCCAGTCGCCGAACACTTGCGCGAGCGTGAACGTCTTCACCGCCGGGAACTGGGCGGCGTATTTGCTTGCCACCGCGGCAAGCCGCGGACGATAGAAATGCCGCGCCTCGATGTCCTGCGCCTGCGGCGTGTACAGGAATTTGAGGTAAGCCTCGGCCACCGCGCGGTTGCCGTCCTTGGCCACGTTGGCATCCACCACCGCGACCGGCGGTTCGGCCAGGATGGTCATCGAAGGCACGATGATGTCGAAACGATCCTTGCCCAATTCGCGCTGCGCCAGCAGTGCTTCGTTTTCCCAGGCCAGCAATACGTCACCCATGCCTCGCTGGACGAAGGTGTTGGTGGCGCCGCGCGCACCGGTATCGAGCACCGGCACGTGCTGGAACAGCGCCTGCACGAAGGCGCGTGCCTTGGCTTCGCTGCCGCCCGGCTGTTTCAGCGCGTAGCCCCAGGCGGCGAGGAAATTCCAGCGCGCGCCGCCGGACGTCTTCGGATTCGGGGTGATCACCTGCACGCCGGGTTTGATGAGGTCGGGCCAATCCTTGATGTGTTTCGGATTGCCCTTGCGCACCAGGAACACGATCGTCGAGGTGTAGGGCGACGCATTGTCCGGCAGACGTTGCTGCCAATTTTTCGTCAGCAGTCCACGGTCGGCGAGCACGTCGATGTCGTAGGCCAGCGCCAGGGTCACGACGTCGGCCGGCAGGCCGTCCGCCACCGAGCGCGCCTGCGTGCCGGAGCCGCCGTGCGACATCCGGATCATCACATTGTCACCGTGCTGCGCCTTCCATTGCGCCGCGAACGCGCGGTTGAGGTCCTGGTACAGCTCGCGGGTCGGATCGTAGGACACGTTGAGCAGCGTGATGTTTCTTGCGGACGCGTTGCCCGCGGCAAACATCGTGAGCAGCATCAGCAGCAACAGAATCGTCTTGTTGTTCTTCATGTCTGTCTCCGTACGTCATCGGTGGAAAACGCGCGATCCGGGCGCGTGCCGGTGTTCGATGGAACGGAATGATCGTCAAACCAGCACGCTCACCCTGGCGGCCAACCGTTCTTCGATTGATTCGAGTTGTTCATTGCGGGACCTCTTCAGGGACAGACAACCGTTCGCCGGCGCACCGCCGGCGCGTCGGACGTGAAATCAAGAAGATCAGGTGCGCCGGTGGCGCGAGGTCAACGGACGGATGGAGGCGCTGGGCGAGAAGATTCCCGGGCTGTGTCGAACCATTGACGTGGCACGGGCCGCAGAAAACCTTGCGGCGGCGGGCGGTTTCCGCATCAGGATTTTGCAGGTATCGCACATGTTTCACCCGGCAGGCGTCGGAGTGTCGTATGCGATGCAATCATGCAGATCGTTAAGCAGGCGCTAGGCAAATGTAGGCTGTAAATTCGCCCGCGTCGCCCGAAACATGTACGGAGTTGCGTGACTCCGCACGTTGGTTACGCAACCCGATGAAACAGTTCCGGTTGTGCCTCGAAGCTCTCGCGGTCGATGAAACCGGCAAGGCCCACGCCCACCAGCCGATAGCGCGTGCGTGGCGGCAGGTTCACCCGCCCGCGCAACGCGCAGGCGATTTCCGCCAGCGAGCGCGCCGACGCGGGGCGTTCGGCGGGCGTAACCGTGCGCGTCAGGATGCGGAAGTCCGAAGTCTTGAGTTTCAGCACCACGCTGCGCGCGACACGACCACGTTCGCCCGAAGCCTCGCGCTCGTGCGCGGCCCAGGTCTTGCTGGCGAGCCGCTCGATGTGTGGCGCGAGTTCGTCGAGCGCCAGGTCGTGCTCGAAGGTGTCCTCGGATGAAATCTGCAGCGTCGGTCGATCCGGCGTCACCGGCCGTTCGTCGAGGCCAAGCGACAACTCGTGCAGGCGGCGGCCGTAGCGGCCGAAACGCTTTTCCAGGACGTTCGCGTCGAACGCACGCAGGTCGGTGATGGACGCGATGCCCAGTTCAGCCAGCTTGCGCTGCATCACCTTGCCGACGCCGGGCAGGCGCTCCACCGGCAGCGGTGCGAGGAACGCCAGCACGTCGCGCGGGCGCACCACAAACAAGCCGTCGGGCTTGCGGAAGTCCGACGCGATCTTGGCGAGGAACTTGTTGGGCGCGACGCCGGCTGACGCAGTCAAATTCGTCTCGGCACGAATCGCCGCGCGGATTGCTCCGGCCACCGCGGTTGCCGAAGCCAGTCCGGATTTCGGTTGCGTGACGTCGAGGTAAGCCTCGTCCAGCGACAGCGGCTCGATCAGCTCCGTGTGGCGCGCGAAGATTTCGCGCACCTGCCGTGACACCGCCTTGTAGCGCACGAAATCCGGCGGCACGAACACCGCTTGCGGGCACAGCCGCTCGGCGCGCACGGCCGGCATCGCCGAATGCACGCCGAACTTGCGGGCTTCATAACTCGCCGCACACACCACCGAACGCGCGCCCTTCCACGCGACCACCACGGGCCGCCCGCGCAAAGAAGGATCATCGCGCTGCTCGACCGACGCGTAGAACGCGTCCATGTCCACGTGCACGATCTTGCGTTGTGGCACGGACATGGCGCGTCAGGGCAACTGTTCGGCCGCATCCGCCGCCGGTTTCGGCCGCACCAGCAGCCGCACCGCGACGATGCCGAGCTCGTACAGGATCACCATCGGCACCAGCAGCAACAACATCGAGGTGATGTCGGGCGGCGTGATCGCGGCCGCCACCGCTGCCGCCGCGACGATCGCGTAGCGCCGCCAGCTCCTGAGTTTCTGCAGGCTGACCAGACCGGTCGCGGCGACGATCACCTGCACTACCGGGATTTCGAAGCACAAGCCGAACGCGAAGAACACCATCATCACGAAGTCGAGATAGTGCGTGATGTCGGTCATCATCTCGACGCCGGCCGGCGTCACCGCGGTGAGGAAACGGAATGCCGCGGGCAGCACCAGGAAATACGCGAACGCGCACCCGCAATAGAACAGGAACACCGATGCGATCAGCAGCGGCCGTGCGAGGCGTTTTTCGTGCCGGTACAAGCCGGGGCTGACGAATGCCCACAGCTGGTAGACGATCACCGGCATGCTGACGAACAGCGCGACGTAGAACGCGAGTTTCAGCGGCGTGATGAACGGGCTGGCGACCTGCGTGGCGATCAGGTGTGCGCCGTGCGGCAGGCGTTTCACCAGCGGCTCGGCCAGCCACGTGTACAGCCGGTTGGCGAACGGCACCAGGCACACCAGCACGACCACCACGCAGGCGATCGCCTTGATCAGCCGCGAGCGCAGTTCCAGCAGGTGCGAAAAGATGCCCTGCTCCAGATCGAAACCGGACCCGGTGTCGGGATCGTGCTCAGTGGCCATCGCGTACCTCCGCCGAGGCCGCGCTGCCCTGCGCCGGGTCGGCCGTGCTCGCGATTTCGGCGACGGTCTGGTTCACCGAGGCATGCGCGGAATGCATTTCGGCATCGGCGGCCTTGCGCATCGCGTCCGCGCGCTCGGCGGCTTCCTTCGCGGAGCGGCGGATTTCCTCCAGCTCCAGTTCGCGTTCCACTTCGCTGCGCACGTTTTCCCAGCCCAGGCGCAAACGCCTCAGCATGGCGCCGGCCATGCGCGCGGCTTTCGGCAATTTTTCCGGACCCAGCACCACCAGCGCGATCACGGCCAGCAGCAGCAGCTTCGAGAAGCTGAGCTCGATCATTGCGGCGCACCGCCCCGGTTATGTCCCAGGCTTCGACCCGGCGGAGTCGCGCTGTTCCTGGTGCGCGGTGCCGGCGGCCGCGGGCGGATCCGCCTGCAACTTCTCGCCGGCGTCCGCGGCCTTGGCCTTCTCGTCTTCGTCGTTGCCGTGCAGCGCCTTTTTGAATCCACGCATCGCGTTGCCGAGATCGGGGCCGATCTTGGTCAGCTTGCCGGTGCCGAAAATCACCAGCACGATCACGAGCAGCAGCAGCCAGTGCCAGATACTGTCAAAACCCATAAGAACCTCGTGCGGAATCATGCGGGTGGCCACGGATGTGGGACGCCGCTTTCCGCCATGTCCAAGTGTAACGCAGCATGGCCGCGGACCGTTGTCACGCAGGGCGCGCACCCTGCCGCTGCCGTGGGTGCTGTGGCAGACTGTCGCAGTCGCGATTGCCGGCAACGCCATGCCCCGATACATCGGTTTCGATACCGGCGCTGAACGGCGCGACGGCGCGCGCACGGCCGTGTTGCTGGTGAACCTCGGCACGCCGGCGGCGCCGACCACCGACGCGGTAGGCGAATACCTTGCGGAATTCCTGTCCGACCCGCGCGTGGTCGAACTGCCGCGCTGGCTGTGGTGGCCGGTCCTGCACGGCTACGTCCTGCGCACCCGGCCGCGCCGCTCCGCCGAAGCGTACGCGAAAGTCTGGCGCGACGATGGTTCCCCGCTGCTGGTCTTCAGCGAACGGCTGGCCGAGGCCGTGCGCGCGCAGATCGAGCGGCAAACGCAGGGCAAGGTCGAGGTGGCGCTGGCGATGACCTACGGCACGCCCGCCGTCGACGCCACGCTCGAAGTACTGATGGCGAAAGGCGTGCGGCGCATCCTGGTGCTGCCGCTGTTCCCGCAGTATTCCGCGACCTCGACGGGTGCGGCGCTGGATGCCGTCACGCGCGCGATGCAAACACTGCGCTGGCCACCCGAACTGCGCACCATCGGCGACTACCACGCCGACGCCGGTTACCTCGCGGCGCTCGTCGCCAGCGTGCAGGCTCACTGGGCGCAACATGGGCGCGGCCGGAAACTGCTGCTGAGTTACCACGGCATTCCGGAGAAATACGCCGCCGCGGGCGACCCCTACCCCGATCAGTGCCACGAAACGGCGCGCCGACTTGGCGATGCCTTGGGCATGGCCGAGGACGACCTGCTGGTGACATTCCAGTCGCGCCTCGGCCGCCAACCATGGTTGCGCCCCTACACCGATGAAACCATCGAACAACTCGCGCGGCAGGGCGTGGAAAGCCTGGACGTGTTGTGCCCCGGCTTCGCCGTGGATTGCCTGGAAACGCTGGAAGAAGTCGCGCTGCGCTACCGCACAACCTTCCTCACCAACGGCGGCAAGCAGTTCCGCTACATCCCCGCATTGAACGCGGGATCCGCCCACGCCACCGCACTCGTCGCGATTGCGATGCGGCAGTTGTCGGGTTGGGTTTGACGGCGGGATTCGACGCAGCGATCCCGCTCAAGCGAGCCGGTTCCTCGCGGCGGCCTCAACGTTCGCCACCGCCGCCAGCACGGCGCCACACTCGCGATCCAGCTTGAACGCGAACAGGTCGTCGCCGCGCGTGCGTCCGCGATTGATCGCGACGACTTCGATGCCGCGCGCGACGGCTGCGCGCACCAGCCGGAAACTCGACCACACCATCAGCGACGAGCCGGCCACCAGCACGCCATCGGCGGATTCCATCGCAGCCAGTGCCGCCGCCGTGGTTTCGCGCGGCACCGATTCGCCATAGAACACCACGTCCGGCTTCAGGATGCCGCCGCAGATTTCGCACGCGGGCACATTGAACGCGCTGAAGTCGATGCCTTCGAGATCGGCATCGCCGTCCGGCGCGATGCGCGCGGGCGTCACCTCCCAATCCGGGTTGGCGTCGCGCAAGCGCATCTGGAATTCATCACGATCGAAGCGATGACCGGAGGCGAGGCAGCGCACCACGTCCAGCCGCCCATGCAGGTCGATCACGTTCCGGCTGCCCGCGCGCTGGTGCAGGCGATCGACGTTCTGGGTGACGATCGGCCCGATGCGCCCGGTCCTTTCCAGCCGCGCAAGCGCGACGTGCGCCGCGCTCGGCCGCGTCGCCGCGAACAGCGGCCAGCCCGCGAAACTGCGCGCCCAGTAACGCCGTCGTACCGCTTCGCTTTCCACGAAATCGCGGTACTGCACTGGGGGCGAACGCTTCCAGTTGCCATCGCCATCGCGGTAATCGGGGATGCCCGATTCGGTGCTTACGCCAGCACCGGTGATCGTGGCCACGTTGGAGCGCGCGGCCAGCCATGCGGCGAGTTGCCCGGTCTCTGCATCGGGAGGTTCGCGCATGCTGCTTTCAGCTTTCCATTCCATGCAGGCAATGTAACCTCGTTGATCGAACAACGTCATCCTTGCGGAGCGCCCTCACACTGGCCCGCGCCGCGGCCACGGCATGCACGGCCGCACGAGCATCCACAGTGCGACCACGTACGCGAATACCATCGCATAGGCTATTGCGAACACCCACAGCGGCAGCGGCCAGTACATCAGCCGATTGATCCAGCCCGCGATCAGCGGCTGCGTCGCCGCGTGGCCGGCAACATCGCCTTGCCAGAGCGTCAGGAAGCATGCGCGACCGGCAAGCGCCTGCACCGCAACCGCCGCCAGGCTCAGCAGGTGCACGAGCCGCCACCAGAATCCACGCACCCAACGCCAGCCGCGCCACGCGCCTATCGGAATCAACGCGCAGCCCGCGACGTTGAAGGCGATGATCGCAAGATGCAATGCGAGGATGGACAGTGCGGCCATGTTCAAAATGCCTGCTCGACGGACCCGACTTCAACCCAGGACGCAATGCGGCGGGCTTTGCCCAATCGGTGCCGGCCTTCGCCGCGATGGCTTGAAACAATTCATCGGCGGTCGGCAAACCGCGACGCATCGTCGTGACAACGCTCCGTCGTGACAACCCAGCGTCATAACAGCACTCCGTCGTCCCGGCGCAGGCCGGAACCCAGGCAGCATTCATGCCGGCTCCAAGCACCCGGTGCTGCGAACTGGATGCCGGCCTTCGCCGGCAGGGCGGCGGGCCATGCAAAATCTTCATCGCGAGCGCGACCGCCCATGTGCGGAACACTGCTCAAGCCATGGTCACGAACTCTTCCGCCGACGTCGGATGGATCGCGACGGTACGCAGGAAATCGGCATAGGTCGCACCCATCTTCACCGCGACCGCGAAACCCTGCAGCATCTCGTCCATGCCCGGCCCGATGCCGTGCAGGCCGACGACGCGTTCGTCGTCGCCCACGCATACGAGCTTCATCAGGGTCTTGCCTTCGCGCCCGGCCAGCGACCACAGCATCGGCGTGAAGCGCGCCTTGTGGATTTTCACCGCGTCGCCGTGTTGCTGGCGCGCCTCTTCCTCCGACAACCCCACGCTGCCGATCGGCGGATGCGAAAACACCACGCTGGGAATATTGGCGTAATCGAGATGCGCGTCCGGCTTGCCGCCGAACAGGCGGTCCGCAAGCTGCCGTCCGGCTGCAATCGCCACGGGAGTCAGCGCCGGTTTGCCGTTGACGTCACCGATCGCATACACGCCTTCGGCCGACGTGTTTTCAAAATCGTCCGTGATGATTTCGTTGATCTTGCCAAGCTCGATGCCGGCCGCCTCCCATTGCAGCGATTCGACGTTGGGCAACCGCCCGATCGCGCTGATGACCCGGTCGTACGGGCCGTGCCGTTCGTGGTCCGTGCAATCCATCCACAGGGCGCCCTTGTCCCGGCTGACGCCCTTGGCCGCGCAACCCTCGTGGTGCACGATG
>Ga0134128_10004373_pt1 | contig 17292 bp, 15 predicted proteins | sample KB31754_FD_96462 | JGI IMG/M metagenome (GOLD analysis project Ga0134128, IMG submission 96462) | Terrestrial soil microbial communities with excess Nitrogen fertilizer from Kellogg Biological Station, Michigan, USA - KB3-175-4 | ecosystem: Environmental > Terrestrial > Soil > Unclassified ... | reverse complement strand
GACGTCGGCCGCCAGATTGGGAATGTCGAAGCGCACGAGCAGGTCGCCCTGCTTGACCGCTTGTCCCTCGGACTTCGGCAGCTCGGCGATCGTTCCCTGGGCCGGCGCCGTGATGACCCAGTCAGCGCCAGGCGCCGGAGCGATGGTGCCGCTCACCGAGAGATTGGCGACGAGCGTCTCGACCTTCGCGACTTCGACCGAGACGGGGACGGCGGTCGTCGTCTCGACCTGCTCGTCGGCCGGCTTGCCGCAACCCGCGACGACGCCGGCAACCATGATCAGAGCGAGGAAGCGTGGAGTCATCATCGGATGGGGGCGCCGATGGCCTGTTCCAGATCGGCGAGGGCCAGTTGGAAATCCAGATTCGACTGCAGGGCCTTTTGTCGAATGTCACGAACCTGCTGCAAGGCCTGCAGAAGGTCCGTCAGTCCTTTTTCGCCGGACGCGTACGCGCGCTGCGCCATTTGCTCCACCTGGGTGCTGAGCGGGAGTGAGCGCGTCCGGAACTGTTCCATGCGCGCCCGGGCGCTCGACAGGCGCGCGTAGGCGGCCTCGACGTCGCCCGCGATGGCGAGCGCGCGGGCGTTGCGCGCGGCGTGCAGCCGCCCGAGCTCGGCCGTTTCCACCTGCACGCCCGCCCGGTGCGACGTGAAGATCGGCAGCGTCATGTCGAACGTCACCGACCAGCCGACCGAGAAATCCGGCGCGGCGTCCCACGAGAGGCCGGCGCCGGCGTTGAAGTCCGGCACGCGCTGCGACCGGGCGACGTTGACCTGGGCGGCCTGCTGCGCAATCTGCTTGTCGAGCACCGCCAGCTCGGTGTTGATCTGCGACGCCTGCGCGAGCGCCTGCGGCAGCGTCGGGATCGGACCGGGTGCCGCGAGGTCGTCGGCGAGCGTGAGCGGCGCTGACGCCGGCTGCCCCAGGAGCGTGTTGAGCTCGGCGCGAGCTGCCAAGGCCTCGCCGCGGGCGTCGGCGGTGTCGTCCTCGGCGCTCGCGAGATCGAGATCCGCCTGATAGACGTCCGACTGCGGGACTTCGCCAGCCGAGAAGCGCGCCTGCGCCGCATCCCGCGCGCGCTGGGCGATGGTCTGCGCGTCCTGCGCGAGGTTCACGCTCGCCTCGGCGGCGAGCAGCTGGTAGTAGGCGCGGCGCACGTCGTTCTCGACGCCCGCGATGGTCTGCGCGAGCACGGCATCGCCGCTCGCCAGCGCCGCCTGCGCCAGTTCGATGCGCCGGCTGCGCTTGCCGCCGAGTTCGAAGGGCACCGACAGCGACACGGTGTTGACGGGCGTCTGCCGCGTGTTGACGAACGACAGATCGGGGTTCGGCCGTTCGCGCGCCACGGCGACGCCCGCTTCGTCGACGGGATGCTGCAGCCGCGCGGCGACAATCGTCGGGTTGCTCGTGAGTGCGCGGGCCTCGGCCTCCGAAAGCGTGAGCGGCGCGCCCGCCGGCGCCGCCTGCGGCGTCTGCGCCCTGGCGACGACGGCAATTCCCGTCATCGCGGCGATGGTCAGCAGGCAGGCGAGGCGGCGGACGAAACGCCCGACACCCTCGCGACGGGCGAGACGCGCCATGAGGCGCGATTCTACAGGACGCTCACGCCAGACCCTGAAGAATGTCTGAAAGCGCATTCGTCGCCGGGTCGGCGCACAATGTTGCCGTGCGGATTCTCCTGGTCGAAGACGACGCGCGGATGCGCGCGCTCGTCGAGCGCGGCCTGTCCGAGCAGGGACATGGCGTCGTCACCGCGGGGTCGGGGCCCGAGGCGATCAACGTCGCCGCCGCGCGGGAGTTCGACGTCTTCGTCATCGACGTGATGCTCCCCGGGTGCAGCGGCGTCGAGGTCGTCCGCCGCCTGCGCGAGCACGGCGTGCGCACGCCGGCGCTGATGTTGACGGCGCTCGACGCGCCCGCCGACATCGTCGCGAGCCTGGACGCCGGCGCGGACGACCATCTGACGAAGCCGTTCTCGTTCGCGGTGCTGCTCGCGCGTCTGCGCGCGCTCGGCCGCCGCGGGGCCGGCGCCCAGGACGAGCGCGTGCAGATCGCCGACCTCGTCATCGACGCCGGCACGCACACCGTCACGCGGGGATCGACGCCGATCGCGCTGACCCGGACGGAGTTCTCGCTGCTCGAATGCCTCATGCGCCACGCCGGGCGCGTCGTCACCCGCCAGACGCTGGTCGATCGCGTGTGGGGCCTCGGGCGTGACGTCGAAAGCAACACGATCGACGCGTTCGTGAAGACGCTCCGTCACAAACTCGACGCGGGCGGCCGGCCGCGGCTCATCCAGACCATCCGCGGCGTCGGCTATTCCGTCCGCGCCGAGCCCGAGCCGTGAGCCCGCGATCCATCCGGACGCGCCTCACGATCTGGTACGTCGCGGTGGTTGCCGTCACGACGACGGGCCTGGCGGCCTCGGGCGTCTGGCTCGCGCGGCAGAGCGTCACGGGCGCCGCCGACGCCACGCTGCGCGCCCAGCTCGACGGCGTCCGGCAGTTCATCGAGACGACGTCGAGCGCGCTCGCCGCAGAGGACCTCGTCGACGAATTCCACGAGTACGCAGAGCTCACGCTCGGCCGGGCGCTCCTGCAGGTGTCGGCCGGCGGCGTGGATCTCTGCAAGCCGTCGACCGCCGGATGGGACGCCTTCGTCGGGTCGCTCGCGGCGCCGGCGGGCAGCGAGCCGATGTTCGAGTCCGCGCCGATCGGCCGCGACCCGTATCGCGCCGCGACGGCGTCGATGGTCATCGCCGGGCGTGGGTATCGCGTCACCGCCGCGGTGTCGATGGCCTCCGCCGACGACACGATGCGGCGCTTTCAGTGGGCGCTCGTCGGCCTGCTGCCCGGCGTGTGGCTGGTCGCCGCCGCCGCCGGGTTCGTGCTCAGCCGGCGCGCGCTTGCGCCGGTCGATCGCATGACGCGCGAAGTGCAGGCGCTCACCGTGACGCAGCTCGATCGCCGCGTCGAGGTCCCGAGCGGCGACGACGAGGTCACCCGGCTGGCGGCCACCTTCAACGACATGCTCGCGCGGCTCGAATCGGCGGTGGAGGAGATGGCGCGGCTGACCGGCGAGGCGTCGCACGAGCTGCGCACGCCCGTCGCGCTCATCCGCGCGACGGCGGAAGTCGCGCTCTCGCAGGATCGGCCGGCCGCCGACTATCGCCAGGCGCTTGCCGACGTGCTCGCGCACGCCGAGCGCATGTCCGACCTCGTCGGCGATCTGCTGTTGCTCGCGCGCGCCGACGCCGGGGTCGAGCCGCCCGACGCCGGACGCGTCGACCTGCGGCAGGTCGCGGGAGTGGCCGCGCGCGACGCCGAGCCCGCGGCGGCGCAGCGCGGCGTTGCGGTGGAGCTCGACGCGACGTCGCCGGCGCCGGTCGTCGGGGGCGCGGATCCACTGCGCCGGCTCGTGGCGATGCTCGTCGACAACGCCCTCAAATACACGAACGCCGGCGGCGTCGTCCGCATCGAGGTCGGCGCCGACGCGGCCGAGGCTGCTCTCGACGTCGTGGATACCGGCATCGGCGTGGCTGCCGAGGAGCGCGAGCGGGTCTTCGAGCGCTTCTATCGGACGGCCAACGCCCGCGAGCGCGCCGACGGCGCCGGCCTCGGACTTGCGATCGCGCGGTCGATCGTCACGCGCTATCACGGCCGGATCGATCTCGTGCCGGGGACGAACGGCGCCGGCACACGGGTCCGCGTCCGGTTTCCCGTCGCCGAATCGCCGGACGATCCGCGTTAGAATTTCGGCGGTATGGCGGCAAAGGCAGCAGCCCGGCCGGCGTCCAAACGGGGGCGGCCGCAGAAGTACGGCCGGCCGGCGAAAGTCGTGGCGCTCACGCTGCCCGCCGAGGTGGTCGAGAGCCTGCAGCGGCTCAACCCGGATCTGGGCTGGGCGATCGTGAGTCTGGTCGAGCGGTCCGCACGGGCGCCGCGCGCCCGGCCGGCGACCGAGGACGCGCATCTGGTCGAGATCGGCGAAGGGCAGTCGCTCATCGTGGTCGACGCGGCGCGGGTGCAGGGCTTGCCCGGCGTGCAGGCGGTGCCGCTGTCGGGGACGCAGGCGTTTCTCGCGCTCGAGCCGGGCCGCGGGATGGCCGACCTCGAGCTCGCGATCATCGATCGGCTCGAGCGGCTGGGACCGGGGGACGAGCGCAAACCCTGGGAGCGCCTGCGCGATCGGCTGCGCCGCTGGCGCCGCGATCGGCACCTGCGCTTCGAGAATCGATCGATCATCCTGGTGAGCCGCGCGAAGCCCGGTATTTAATTAGTAATAATTATATTTTTATTTAAATATTTGGATCGCATGGTACACTGCCGTCGCTCCACCGGCGGTGCCAGCGATCGGTGGGAACCGGACGTGGGAGCGTCCATGGCATGATGCAGCAGCGACGGTGGGTTCTCGGCGCGACGATGGTCGGGGCGATGCTGGCGATGGCCGTCCCGGCCGGCGCGCAGACGGTCGCCACCCCTGACACGATCTGGTTCATCGGCGGCACGGGCGGCGCGAGCGCCGTGCAGAACATCGGCGGCCTGTACGGGATCGAGCTCGGCACGCGCGTCACGCCGAAGCTCGACCTCTTCGGCGACGGCTACGGGATCACCGATACGGCCACCCGCCGACGCATCCAGACGGCCGAGAGCGTGGCCGCGATCATCGGGACGACGCAGGGCGCGGCCGCGTCGGCCACGCTCACCGCGCCGGCCGGCGTCTTCGTCGGCGGCCTGCGCTACACCCTCCACGAGAGTGGCAACTTCCGGATCTTCGTCCAGGCCGAGGGCGGCGTCGCGCGCGTCACGTTCCAGCCCGCGTTCATCCTCGGCGGCGTGGACATCACGAACCAGCTCGCGCAGTTCGGCGTGACGCTCGGCGCCGATCTCGGGGGCACGACGACCAAGCCGGCGTTCGGCGGCGGAATCGGCCTCGCGGTCCGGCACGGCGCCTGGGACATCGGCGCCCAGGTCGGCATCATCAGCATCAAGACGCCGTCGCAGTCGTCGAACGTGATCCAGGCGACGGCGACCGTCGCCCACTGGTTCTAACGCCTCGTCGCTCCGGACCTGGCATTCCGGGAATGATTCCCTGAATGCCAGGCCAGGAAAGAGGACAGCCGAACGCTTTTCGTCATGGACGTGCGCCTCGTGCTGGTTGCGGGGCTGGCCCTGGCAGTGCCGCTTCTGCCGATCGCCTGGCAGCAGGGGTACGGCACGGGCCAGGCGTGCCTCGCCCTGGCGATGTCCGCCGCCGTGTGGTGGCTCGCCGCTGCTATCGCGGCGCGCCTCGGCCCGGCCGCCGGCCGCGCCGAGGGGCTGGTGCGCACGGCCGTCCTCGCCTGCGCCGTTGTCGTCGGCACCGGCTTCGTGCTCGAGGTGTTTCACGCGCTCTCGCTTGCCGGTTACCTGGTCGCGAGCGCCGTCACCCTGATCGCCGCCGCTGCGCTCCGCCTGTCGGGGATCCCGCCGCCGACCGCCGCGTGGCGGCGGCCGCCGCCGGCCGTCGTGCTGATCCTCGCGATGCTGTCGGCGATTCTCGCGGTCAGCCTCGCCTTTGCGGCCACGCACGCGCCCTTCTCGCTGTACGACGCCATCAGTTACCACCTCTACTTCGCGGGTCGCTGGCTGCAGGACCACGCGATGTCGATTCTGCCCACGCCGTTCAGCGACCCATCGCAGGCCTACGAGCCGGCCAACGGCGAGCTGTTCTTCGTCTGGCTCATGGCGCCGTGGCACGGCGACTTCGCCGCGCGAGCGGGGCAGTTGCCCTTCTGGCTTCTGGGCGCGGTGTCGCTCCATGCGATCGCCCGCCGGCTGGGCGCGGCGCGCTCGCACGCGTGGTATCCGGCGCTGTTGTTCCTCGTCGCGCGGCCGGTCGTCGAGCAGGCGGTCGGCGCCGACGTCGACCTCATCGGGTCCGCGCTCTTCGCCGCGTCCATCGCGCTCGGACTCACCGCCGTCGATCGCGACACGCGCCGCGACTGGGCCGTGTGGGGCATCGCCGCCGGCCTCACGCTCGGCACGAAGTACGTGATGCTGGCCTACCTCCCGGTTTTGCTGAGCGTCGCCGTGGCCACCGGTCCGCGGCGGCGAGCGGTCTGGGCCCTCCCGGGCCTGATGGTCTTCGGCGTGTCGTGGTACCTGCGCAACTGGATCGTGGCGGGCAGTCCCATTTATCCGGCGTCGCTGGCCGTCGCAGGCCTCATGGTGGCGCGCGGCGCGTATTCGCACGCCGCGATGGACAACAGCATCTTCCACCTGGACCAGGTGCGTTACGCGCTGCCGATTGCCGCGCATGCGTTCGGCGCGACGCTGTCGATCGCCGCGTGGCCCCTCGTCCTGCTGGGCTGGGTGCGGATGGCGCGCCGCCCGTGGTGGCCCGGCCGCTGGCTCGTGCTCGTGCCGTTCGCGATGTGGTCGATTTTCTGGTTCGTGCTGCCTGACAACATCGACGGCCGGTTTCTCCTGCCCGCCCTGGCGCCGGTCCTCGTGTCGATCGCGATGGCCTTCGGCGGGAGCCGCGTCTGGAACGGCGTCCTGCACGTCCTCTGCCTGGGGATCGCCGCCTGGGTCGTCGTCGGACGGTCGACGGAGATGATCGTGCCTGGGCCGTGGTTTTTCCGCGGCTGGTTCGATCTCGGCGGCATCGTCTCGCCCAACTCTGTCGCGCTCGTCGCGGCCGCGACAGCGGGCTTCATGGCGATCTGGTTTCTGGCTGGCCGCTCGCGCTGGGTGGCGCCGGCCGTCGCTTTGATCGTCGGATCCACGGCGACGATCCTCGCGCTCGGCGAGGACACGAGGTGCGCGCCCGCGCACTGTGACCGGCTTCATGTGAGCGATCCGTTCATCCGCGCCGGGCTGAGCGAGGTCTGGGCCTGGATGGATGGCCACGTCCACGACGCGACCGTCGCGTACACCGGCATCAATCTTCCGTACCCGCTGGCGGGCTCTCACCTCACGAATCGGGTGGTCTACGTCAACATCGACGGCCACCCGGGCTGGCGGCTGCACGACTACGACCGCGCCTACCGCGCGGGCCGCTTCGATCCGGTGCCTCCGGCGCTGGCGGTTGCCTCCGGGGAGCTCGAGCCCGTGCCGCCCCGCACCGGTCCGCGCGACGACGCGAGCCGGCCGCGGTACGAACGGATCGAGGGCGTTCCGGCGTTGTGGGTCCACAATCTCGACGTGCTGGGCGTCGACGACGTTTTCGTTGCGCGCTTGTCGGCCTACGAAATCGACGTGCAGACGCACGGGCCGGACGGATTCCCCGTGGAAGAGGGGTGGATGGAGGCCGATCCGGATCGGTTCACGCTCGCCTTCGGGAACCACGACGCGCGCGTCTATGCGGTGCGCCGCGCCGGGGCGCCGCGATGACCGGGCGCCAGCCGCTGTCGGTCGTGATTCCGGCGTATCGCGAGGCCGCAAACATCCTCGGCACGCTCACCAACGTCGCGGGCGCGCTCGCCGAAACCGGTCTCTCCGCCGAAGTCCTCGTGATCGACGATGGCAGCACGGACGAGACGGCGGCGATCGTGCGGGCGAACCTCGACCGCTGTCCGGGGACGATCCTCCTCGTGAACGAGCGGAACATGGGGTTCGGGTGGACGTATCGGCGCGGCGTCGACGCCGCCACCGGAGACCACATCGTCATGGTGCACGGCGACAACGCGTGGAGCGCCGCGACGCTCGCGGACCTGTTTCGCGAGTGCGGCAAGGCGGATGTCGTCGTCGGCTACACGCGGGACATGTGGCGGTCGCGGACGTTCTCGCGCACGCTGGCCTCGAAGACGTTCACGCTGCTCGTCAACCTCATCACGCGGCGGCGCCTCGAGTACTACAACGGCCTCCAGATTCACCGCGCCGACGTGCTGAAGCCGATGCGGATTCAGTCGACGGGATTTGGCTTTCAGGCCGAGGTGCTGGTCAAAGCACTGAGACGGACGAAGACCCTGATCCAGGTGCCCATGACCCTGACGGAACGGACGGCAGGTGAAAGCAAGGCGTTTCGCTGGAAGAATGTAGAGGATGTCGCCCGGACGCTCTGGCGGCTCGCGCGCCTCGAGTGGGGCCGCGCGGGGGATGAGGCCGATGTTCGCTCGTGACTATCTGGCGGAGGTCGCGCGGATTGCGGCGGCGATCGACGCCGTCGCCGTCGAACGCCTGGTCGCCGTGCTCGTCGAAGTGCGGGCGCGCGGCGGCCGGCTGTTCGTCATCGGCAACGGCGGCGGGGCGGCGCACGCGTCGCATGCCGTCTGCGACTTCCGCAAGCTCGCGGGGTTCGAGGCCTATGCGCCGACCGACAACGTCGCGGAGCTGACGGCGCGCATCAACGACGAGGGCTGGGACGGCGCGATCGCCGGCTGGCTCGCGGCCAGCCGCCTCGCCGCGCGCGACGCCGTCCTCGTCTTTTCCGTCGGCGGCGGCAGCCGCGATCCCAGCATCAGCCCCAATCTCGTCGCCGCCATGGAGTACGCGCAGTCGATGGGCGCCGCGGTCCTCGGCGTCGTCGGGCGCGACGGCGGTCTGACGGCTCGGATGGCCAACGCCTGCGTGATCGTGCCGGTGGTCAATCCGGACGCAGTGACGCCGCACACCGAGGCCTTCCAGGCGGTGATCTGGCATCTCGTCATCTCCCACCCGGCCCTTCAGCAGCACAAGGCCAAATGGGAGTCGACCGAGCGATGATCCCGGCGGTCTTCCTCGACCGCGACGGCGTGATCAACCGCGCCGTGATCCGAAACGGCAAGCCGTATCCGCCCGACTCGGTCGAGGCTGTCGAGGTGGCGCCGGACGTCGCGCCTGCGCTTCAGAGGCTCAAGTCGGCGGGGTATCGGTTGGTCGTCGTGACTAATCAGCCCGACGTGGCCACGGGGCGGCAGCGGCGCGAGGTCGTGGACGCCATCCACGCGAGACTGCTCAGGGAACTTCCGATTGACGAATTCCGCGTCTGCTATCACGATGACGCGGACGCGTGCGACTGCCGCAAGCCGAAGCCGGGTCTGCTGCTGCGGCCGCCGGCGCACGACCTGGCGCGGAGCGTAATGGTGGGGGACCGCTGGCGTGACATCGAAGCCGGCCGCCGGGCCGGCGTGGGGGCCGTGGTGCTCGTCGAGAATCACTCGGGCGAGCCCTGCGCCATCGATCCCGACGTGCGGGTCGCCTCGCTCGGCGACGCCGCCGACTGGATTCTGCGGCAGGCGGGAGGGGGCGCCCGGTGAGCGACGTCCGCCTGCGCCGGGTGAGGATCTTCGCCGACGGCGCCGACGTCTCCGAGATACGGGCGCTCGCCGCGCGGCCCGACATCCAGGGTTTCACCACCAATCCCACGCTCATGCACAAGGCCGGCATCCGCGACTATCGCCGGTTCGCGCACGAGGTGCTGCCCGTCGTCGACGGCAAGCCGATTTCCTTCGAAGTCTTCGCCGACGACTTCGACGAGATGGCCCGTCAGGCGCGCGAGATTGCCACGTGGGGCGCGAACGTTTACGTCAAGATTCCCGTGACCGACACGACGGGCCGGCCGGCCTCGGGCCTCGTCAGGCGGCTCTCGCACGAGGGCGTGCGGGTCAACGTCACGGCGGTCCTGACGCTCGAACAGGTGCGCGACTCGGCCGAGGCGCTCGCCGGGGGCGCACCGGCTTTTGTCTCGGTCTTCGCCGGGCGGATCGCCGATACGGGCCGCGACCCGTCGCCGATAGTCCGGGAGAGTGTCGCGCATCTGGCGGCCGTCGCGCCGGCCGCCGAGGTGATCTGGGCGAGCCCGCGCGAGGTCCTCAACCTCTGCCAGGCCGACGAGGCCGGCTGCCACATCATCACCATGACCTCGGATTTATTGAAAAAAATTCCGGTGATTGGGCGCGACTTGACGGCCCTTTCGCTGGATACTGTTCGCATGTTTCGCGACGACGCGGTGAAGGCGGGATTTACTTTATAAAAGCGCGCCGTCGTGTTCTGTCATGACTGAAACGACGCTGACTCATGATGTTTCATCCAAAGTTGTTCCGTTCGACGAGCTGCCCCTCCTCCGCCGGCGCCTGCGCGACCGCAAGATCGTGCAGTGCCACGGCGCGTTCGACCTGGTGCACATTGGCCACCTGATCCACTTCGAGGAGGCCAGGACCCAGGGCGACGTCCTCGTCGTCACGATCACGGCCGACAAGTTCATCACGAAGAAGCGCGGCGTGACGTTCCCGGAGGACATCCGGGCGCGCCAGGTCGCGGCGCTGTCGATCGTCGACTACGTGGCGCTCGTGCCGGAGCCGACGGCGCTGTCGGCCGTCGAGACGCTCCAGCCCGACGTGTACGTGAAGGGGCCGGAGTACGCCGACCTGGCGCTCGACAAGAGCCGGAGCGTCTTTCACGAGATGCGCGCGCTCGAGCGCTTCGGCGGACGGATGTACTTCACGTCGGGCGAGACGTTTTCGTCGACGAAGATCGCGCACTTCCTGCGCGCGTCGTCCGAGGCGGGGCAGCGGAGTCCGCTGCTGCGCAACAACCAGGTCCTCTTCCGGGACGTCTCCGATCAGGGCTTCAAGCTCGAGCAGCTCAAGGAGTTCCTCGCCCGGGCGTCGACGCTGCGCGTGTGCCTCCTCGGCGAGACCATCGTCGACGAGTGGGTGGACGTCGCGCTCACGAACATGTCCACGCAGTCGCGCTGCGTCGCCGGCCGCGAGGTGGCGCGCGAGCGCCAGGTCGGCGGCGCCGGCATCATCGCCCGCCACCTCGCGAGCTTCGTCCGCGAGGTGCACTGCTTCACGAACGACCTCGAGCCGTACCTCGCGCCGAACCTGCACGTCCACCGCGTGTGTCCGGGCGAGCTCGTCGAAACGCGCTTCGTCGATCGCACGACGGGCCATCCGCTCTTCAAGACCCGCCGGCACGGCGTCACCGCGATGCCCGAGGACGCGCTGCCCGACTTCTCCGACTACGACCTGGTCCTCGTCGCCGACTACGGGCACGGGCTCCTCGACGCGGCGGCCATCAACCGCGCCGCGGAGTCGCGCGGGCGCGCGTATGTCGGCGTGATGGCGCAGGTCAACTCCGGCAACTACGGCTACAACCTGCCGCTGAAGTACCGCGGAGCGGATTTCTACAGCCTCAACCGGCTCGAAGCTGAGCTGTGCCTGCATGACCGCGCCCTGACGCTCTCGGAACTGCTCGAGCGGTCGGCGGGCCTGCTCGGCGGCCGCGCGGTCTCGGTCACCGACGGCGCGGAGGGCGCGGCCATCAAGATGGACGCCGTGCGCTACACGCTGCCGTCGCTCAGCGTGCAGGTCATCGACACGATTGGGTGCGGCGACGCGTATTTCGCGCTCGCCGCGACGGCCGCCGCCGTCGGCCTGTCGCCTGCCGTCACGACGCTCGTCGGCAGCATCGGCGCCGCGGCGATGACGCAGCGCCGCTGCAACGAGAGCCCGGTCTCGGAGCAGGAGTTCATGACCATCGGGAAGATCGTCATCTGATGCGCGTCCTCGTCACCGGCGGCTGCGGCTACGTCGGCACGCGGCTCGTCGAGGCGCTGCTCGCGCGCACCGACGCCGCCGTTACGGTCATCGACACGGCCTGGTTCGGGAACTTCCTGCCGGCCGATCCTCGCCTGACCTTCGCGCCGTTGGACGTGCGTGGGATCGACACCTTCGATCTCGCGCCGTTCGACACGATCGTCCACCTCGCCAACATCGCCAACGATCCGGCGGTCGAGCTCAATCCGTACGCCTCCTGGGAAGTGAACGTGCTGGCGACGATGCGCCTGGCCGACAAGGCGGCGCGTCAGGGCGTCACACAGTTCATCTACGCGTCGTCGGGCTCGGTGTACGGCGTGCGCCACGAGCCCGACGTGACCGAAGACCTCGACCTCGTGCCGATCTCCGAATACAACAAGACCAAGATGGTGGCCGAACGCGTCGTCCTGAGCTATGGCGACGCGATGGTGACGACGATCGTTCGGCCGGCCACGGTGTGCGGGCTGTCGCCGCGCATGCGGCTGGATCTCACCGTCAACCTCCTCACGATGCACGCGCTCTCGCGCGGCAGGATCACGGTCTTCGGCGGCACGCAGGTGCGGCCGAACATTCACATCGACGACCTGGTCGATCTCTATCTCTTCCTGATCGAGCGGCGCGTCGGGGGCGTGTTCAACGCGGGATTCGAGAATCTGACCGTGCGCGAGATCGCGGACCTCGTCGCCGGCCAGGTGCCGGCCGAGGTCGTCGTCACGGCATCGGACGACCCGCGGTCCTACCGGCTGTCGTCGAAGCGTCTGCTCGAGACCGGATTCCGGCCGACGCGGACCGTCGCGACCGCCGTCGGCGAGCTGGCCGCCGCGTATCGCGCCGGCGCCCTGGCCGACGATCCGCGGTGGCACACGGTGAAGTGGATGAAGGAGCACAACCTTGGGTGAGTCGCGTGAGTAACAAGAAGATCCTGATCCTCGGCGGCGGCGTCGCCGGCGCGTCGATGGCGTACTACCTCACGGAGAAGGGCTACGAGGCCACCATCCTCGAAAAACACGGACGCGTGGGCGGCCTGGCCCGGACGTGCACCTACGGCGGGCATCCGTACGAGTTCGGGCCGCACATCTGGTTCTGGCCCGGCGGCAAGGACGACCCGATCAACGCCACGATCGTCACGCTCACCAACGACGAGCTCTTCTACATCGATCGCAAGCTCTTTACCTACGTCGAGGCCGACCGGCGGAAGTACCGCTATCCCGTCCACTACGAGGACGTGAAGCTGATGCCGGAGCACGCGCAGATCGAGCGCGAGCTGCGCGCGAATCGCGACGACAGGATGAAGCTCATCGAGAGCCGGCTCCCCGTGCTCGGCGAGTGCAAGTTCGGCGACTACTTCACGGCGGCGATCGGCGAGACGCTCTACCGGAAGTTCATGGCCGACTACACCTGGAAGATGTGGAACATTCCCGGCGGCGAGCTCGAGACCTCCATGGTGTGGGCCGATCGCTTCCAGGGCGAGAAAACCGGCGCGCCGAAGACGACTGGCGTCCAAGGGTACGACCCGCTGAAGTTCGAGAGCTTCACGCTCGGCAAGGGCCTGAAGTTCCAGATCTATCCGAAGCACGGCTGGGCGTCGGTGTGGGACGCGATGGCCGCGCGGTCGACCGTCGTGAAGGACACGGTTGTGGGAATCAAAGACGAGCACGCGAAGCCGTACGTCGCGACCGAGAGCGGCACGAAGTACTACTTCGGCGACTACCACACGGTGTTCTGCACGATCGACCTCGACCTCCTCTGGGGCGAAGACACGCTGCCCTACACCGGGCGGATGCTCGTGCCGCTCGTCATTCCCGACGTCGGCGTCGCGTTTCCCGAAGGCGCCGAGTCGCTGCACTACTCGGCGTGCGAGTTTCAGACGCGCGTGACCGAGATGAAGGTGATCACCCGGCACGAGAGCCCGGACACGCTCATCCTGATCGAAATTCCAATCCTGCCGGGCGCCGGTGCGTTCTTCCCGAAGAACACGATCGACTTCGCCCGCGCGAACAACCTGTACGCCGACAAGGCGTATCCGCAGCAGTCCGAGCAGGGCTTCGCGCGGTATCACGCGTACGTCGACCGCGGGAAGAAGATCCCGAACCTGCGCTACGTGGGCCGCCACGCCGAGTTCAAGTACTGGGGCATGGCCGAGACGGTGCATTCCGCGTATCAGAAGTCGCTCGGGTTCGAGCGGGCGTAGCGACCGGGCGCGTCCGCCATGTCCCCCGCGCGCGTCATCCCCTCGACCACCTCGCACAAGCGCGAGCCGGTCGAGACGACGTTCGAGGTCTTCGCGCGGCTCGGCTGGCGCGACCTCGACGTCAACCTCTGGCCCTTCATGGAAGAGGGCGTCGCCGTCGAGACGGCCGCCGGCGCGGCCGCCCGTCACGGCCAGCGCGTCGACATGTGCTCGGGCGGCTGGTGCGATTTCTTCGAGCCGGCGCCGGCCGCCGACGCGACGTGGGCCTCGGTGGCGCGGCAGGTCCTTTTCGTGCGCGCCCTGGGGGCGACGCACCTGCGCCTGTTCTTCGGCCGCGTGGGCGCTGCCGAGTACTCGCGCGTGCACTTCGATCGCGCGTGTCAGCACCTGCGCCGGTTGTCAGAGGCCTACGGCGACATCACGTTCGTCTTCGAGAATCACGGCCGCGGCGCGTCCGGCGACCCGCGCGTCTGCGCCGAGATCCTGACGGAAGTGGATCGCCCGAACGTCCGCATGAACTTCGATCCGATCAACGCCGAGCACGCCGGCACCCGCGCGATGGACGCCCTCGCCATCGTCCGGCCGCTCGTCGCACACGTGCACCTGAAGGGCCTCGCCGGGCCGGGGGAGTACTGCGAGTTCGGGGACGGGCTCGTCGATCTCAACCCGGTCGTCCGGTCGCTCCTCGACAGCGGCTACGCGGGCCGTTTCACCGTCGAGTACGAAGGCCCGCACGACAGAACGCTGCGGCTGTACCGGGGATATCAAAACGCGATTCGCGCGATCGGCGCCCAAACCTAAGAGCGTTTATCACGAAGGGCACGAAGGGCCACGAAGACGGATCGGCTCGTTCGACGTCGATCAGGCGTCGGGCTGCCGCCGCCGACGGCGGCGCTGGGACGCGGCGAGCCGCGGGTGAAAGACGATACCGGGAGTCTTTGATGACGGGCTCGCGCCATCCGGTATCGTCTTTCACCTGCGGCTCACCGCGTCCCAGCGGCCCGGCCGCGTCGCGGCCGGCCGGCAGCCCGTCGTTGTGAGATTCCGAGGCTCTCGTTCGGCCTCGATGCCCGTTCCGTGCCGAAATGCCTTCGTGCGCTTCGTGTCCTTCGTGATGAAGATCCGAGGTTTTTGAAACCGCGGGTTGACGCGACCTGTATCGACGCGACATTGTTATCAGTCGCGCATGACTCCGCCCGCATTTGAGTCTGCCTCGTCCGGACGCCTCCAGATCGTCGCGCCCCCGGATCCGTCGGTCGCCGCTGACGCCGCCAGGGTCCTGACGCCACCGGCGCTGGCCTTCGTCGAAGACCTCGTCGTCCGGTTCCGTCCCCGCATCGACGAGCGCCTCGCCGCGCGTGCGGCGCGCAAGCCGCGGTTCGCCGCCGGCGAGCGTCCGCGCTTTCTGCCCGAGACGGCCCCGCTCCGCGCCGGGGACTGGCGCGTCGCGCCGACGCCCGCCGATCTCCAGGACCGCCGCGTCGAGATCACGGGCCCGACCGACCGCAAGATGGTCATCAACGCCCTGAATTCGGGCGCGTCGGTGTTCATGGCGGACTTCGAGGACGCCACGTCGCCGACCTGGGCGAACCTCGTCGCCGGCCACGGCAACCTCATCGACGCGGTCCGCCGCACGATCACGTACACCGCGCCCGACACCGGCAAGGCCTACGCGCTCTCGGCCACGCCCGCGGTGCTCATGGCGCGGCCGCGCGGGCTGCACCTGCTCGAGCGCCACGTGCACGTCGACGGCCGCCCGGCGCCGGGCTCGCTCGTCGACTTCGGTCTCTACGTGTTCCACAACGGCGCCGAGCTCGTCCGCCGCGGCTCCGGCCCGTACTTCTACCTGCCCAAGCTCGAGAGCCATCTCGAGGCGCGGGTCTGGAACGAGGTCTTCGTGCGCGCCGAGCAGGTGCTGGGCCTGACGCCCGGCACGATCAAGGCGACCGTCCTCATCGAGACGCTGCCGGCCGCGTTCGAGATGGACGAGATCCTCTACGAGCTGCGCGACCACGCCGCCGGCCTCAACTGCGGGCGCTGGGACTACATCTTCAGCTCGATCAAGACGCTCGCCACCGATCCCGGCTTTGTGCTCCCCGATCGCGGGCAGGTCACGATGGAAGCGCCGTACCTGAGCGCGTACGTGCGGCTGCTCATCAAGACGTGCCATCGCCGCGGCGCCCACGCCATGGGCGGCATGGCGGCGCAGATTCCGATCAAGAACGATCCGGCCGCCAACGACGCCGCGATGGCGAAGGTCAAGGCCGACAAGCTCCGTGAAGTCCGCGCGGGCCACGACGGCACGTGGGTCGCGCACCCCGCGCTCGTCCCGGTGGCCAAAGCGATTTTCGACGCGGGCATGCCGGCGCCGAACCAGCTCCTGGCCGGCCTCGACACCCCGGAGGTGACCGAGGCGATGCTCGTCCAGCCGCCGCACGGCACGCGCACCGAGGCGGGGCTGCGCCACAACCTCCGCGTCGGGCTGCAGTACATCGAGGCGTGGCTCGGGGGGCTCGGCTGCGTCCCGATTTACCATCTGATGGAAGACGCCGCGACGGCGGAAATCTGCCGCATGCAGGTCTGGCAATGGGTCTTTCACCACGCGGCGCTCGAGGACGGGCGTGCCGTCACGCCCGCGCTCGTGCGCGACTGGACGACCGAGGAACTCGCGCGCGTGCGCACGGAGATTGGCGCGGCGCGGTTCGACGCGGGCCGCTTCCGTGAAGCGCGCGACCTGTTCGAGCGCCTCGCCCTCGGCCAGACGACCGAGGAATTCCTCACCGTCCCCGCGTATGACGCGCTCCTGGCGCATGAAGGTGCATCGTGACCGAGACGTTACTGGATCTGCTCCGGCCGGAGTTCGACGCCCACACCGCCATCATCGTTCCGGAAGACAACCTGAAGATCACGTATGCCGAGCTGAAGCGGCAGGTCCGCGACGTCGCCGAAACGCTCGCCGCGCTCGGCATCAACCGCGGCGACCGCGTCGGACTCGCCCTGCCGAACGGCCTGCCCGTCATCGTGACGTTCCTGGCGGCGTCGCTCGCCGGCACCGCGGCGCCGCTCAACCCGGCGTACCGCGAAGAAGAGTTCAAGTTCTATCTCGACGACACGAACGCGAAGATCCTGCTGCTCCCGCCCGACGGCGCCGAGGAAGCGCGCAAGGCCGCCGGCACGGCCGTGCCGATCGCGAGCGTCGCGTTCGCGAACGGCGTGGTGTCGATCGCCGGTGTGCCGGCGCGCAAGCCCGTCGTGCCGCCGGCCGAGGGCGAGCCCGCGCTCATTCTTCATACGAGCGGCAGCACCGGCCGGCCGAAGCGCGTGCCGCTCGGTCATTCGAATCTCCGGATCTCGGCGGGCAACGTCGCGAAGACGTACGCGCTCGGCCCGACGGACGTCTCGCTGTGCGTGATGCCGCTGTTCCACGTCCACGGGCTGGTCGCCTCGACGCTGGCCACGCTCTCGACGGGCGGCACGGTGGTCGTCCCGTCGAAATTCACGCCGCTGTCGTTCTGGCGCATCGCGCGCGATCACGGCGCGACGTGGTACTCGGCGGTGCCGACGATTCACCAGCTCCTGCTCGCACGCGCCGACAAAT
>Ga0134128_10004371_pt1 | contig 17298 bp, 17 predicted proteins | sample KB31754_FD_96462 | JGI IMG/M metagenome (GOLD analysis project Ga0134128, IMG submission 96462) | Terrestrial soil microbial communities with excess Nitrogen fertilizer from Kellogg Biological Station, Michigan, USA - KB3-175-4 | ecosystem: Environmental > Terrestrial > Soil > Unclassified ... | reverse complement strand
TTCCTCGTCCTGGTTGTAGAGCGGCAGCGCCGCGATCGGCACCGGCTCGAGCTTCATGGCGGCCGGGGCCACCGAAGCCAGCGCCTGCGCCAGCCGGCGGGAGAAGGACTGCCGCCTGAGGCTTCCGATGATGACGGCGACGTCGATGTGATCAGTCATGTTCGAGCTCCCCATGGGCATGAGCCTTGCGGTTTCATTGCGGTGCTTCGGCCGCCAGAAGGTTTGCCATGTCAGCCACCAGAAGTATCGCCCGTCTCAGTTGCCTGATGAGCCTCAGCGCTCTGCTCGCAAGCTGTGTCTGGGTCCCGCGTGATGATGGCGGGTACCACGATCGGGACCACGACCGCTATCCAAGTGAAGGCTACTACGACCGGGATCACGGGCGGTACTATCACGACCGTTCCTGGCACCGGTGCCGCGACCGGGACGATCCGCACTGCCACTGAAAGCCGGCGGCACCGTGAGTGGCGCCGCAGTCAGTCTCTTCCCGAGTGCCCGAAGCCGCCCGCGCCGCGGGTGCTGTCTTCGAACGAGTCGACGATCTGCAAGGTCACCTGCACGACCGGAACGACCACGAGCTGCGCGATGCGCTCGCCCGGCCGGATGGTGAAAGGCTCGCGGCCGCGATTCCAGCACGAGACCATGAGCTGACCCTGGTAGTCGGAGTCGATGAGGCCGACGAGGTTGCCCAACACGATGCCGTGCCGGTGGCCGAGGCCCGAGCGCGGCAGGATCACCGCGGCCAGGCCGGGATCCTCCACGTGAATGGCCATGCCGGTCGGGATGAGCTCCGCCTGGCCGGGCTCGAGCTCGAGCGGCGCATCGAGACAGGCGCGCAGATCGAGGCCCGCCGAGCCGGCGGTGGCATAGGCCGGCAGCGGAAACTCACTGCCGATGCGCCGGTCGAGGATCCGCACCTGAAGCGGTCGCCTCGCGTTGCCAGGCCCAGCCCCTGCCCCTCGCCCTCCGGGGCGGCTATCGTCCTCCGGAATCGCTCCAGACGATTTTGTCACGCCTGCGCCTGCGCGTGCACGGTGTCGCGCGCGCCGCCCTGCGAGGCGTAGGACTCCGCGATCAGGCGGACGAGCTCGCGCGCCAGCGACAGCTTCGAGCCCTGCCCGAGATCGCGGCGGGCGTTGCGCCAGAGGACGATCAGGTGGTTGTCCTCGCATTCGAAGACCTTGTTGTCCCCCACCTCATTGGCCGCGATCATGTCGAGGTTCTTCTTCAACAGCTTGGCGCGCGCGTTCTGCTCCACGGATTCCGTCTCCGCGGCGAAGCCCACCACGAACGGACGGCGGGCCCGCGCCGCCACGGTCGCGAGCACGTCCGCCGTGCGCTCCATGTTGAGATCGAGGGTGTTGGCGGTCTTCTTGATCTTCTGGCCATGGGGGTTGGCCGGACGGTAGTCCGCGACCGCCGCCGTCGAGATGAAGATGTCGGCGCCCTCCACCTCCGCCAGTACTGCCGTCAGCATGGTCTCCGCGCTCTCCACGTCCACCCGCCGCACGCCGGCGGGTGTCGCCAGGCTGACGGGACCTGCGACCAGGACGACGTCGGCCCCGGCTTCGCGCGCAGCCTGGGCGACGGCGAAACCCATCTTGCCGGAGCTGCGGTTGCTGATGAAGCGGACGGGATCGATGCGCTCGCGGGTGGGACCCGCAGTGATCAGCACCCGCCGGCCCTGAAGCGGCCCGCTGCGCGGCAGCAGCAGGTCGACGCGGTCGGCGATCTCGAGCGGCTCCAGCATCCGGCCCTCGCCGACCTCACCGCAGGCCTGCTCGCCCTCGGCGGGGCCCAGGACCTGAACGCCCCGCTGCCGCAGAGTCGCGACGTTCGCCGCGGTGGCGGCATTGGCCCACATGATGCGATTCATGGCGGGCGCGACGGCGATCGGAGCCTGCGTCGCGAGGCAGAGAGTGGCCAACAGGTCATTGGCGTGCCCGCCGGCCAGCCGCGCGAGGAAGTCGGCGCTCGCCGGCGCCACCAGCACCAGCTCCGCCCAGCGGGCAAGCTCGATGTGCCCCATGGCCGCTTCCGCCGCCTCATCCCAGAGCTCATCCCGGACCGGTCGACCGGAAAGGGCCTGGAAGGTCGCGGGTCCGACAAACTCCCGCGCAGCAGCCGTCATCGCGACCTGCACCTCGGCGCCGCGCTCGCGCAGCCGCCGCACCAGATCCGCCGCCTTGTAGGCAGCGATACCCCCGGTCACGCCGAGCAGAATGCGTTTGCCTTGCATGGGCGGATTATCGGTCGCCACTCACCGACGACGCAAACGAACGCTCACGAAAGCGGAGTTTCTGCACAAAGACCCGCCATTGAGCCCCTCGCGGCGGCCGCTTTCCAGGGGTCATCATGGCCCCCGGATCGTCAGCGGGTCACGCAGGAGCCCTCATGGAACGCACAGCGGTTACCGCCGGTGAAACCGGCTTTTCGGCCGGGGCCGGCGCCCTGACCATCCGGGAGTGGCCCGAGACGGAGCGGCCCCGGGAGAAGCTGCTCGCCCGCGGCGCCAACGCCCTTTCCGATGCGGAGCTGCTCGCGCTGCTGCTCGGGTCGGGCATCCCCGGCTGCTCGGCCGTGGCGATGGCCCGCTCCCTGCTCAAGGACTTTGGCGGCCTGCGGGAGCTGCTGCGCGCGCGCCTCACCCGCTGGCGGCGCAAAGGGATCGGAGAGGCCCGTTACGCCGCCGTGCAGGCCGCCGTGGAGCTGGCGAAGCGGCACCTCCACGAGGAGATGCGCGTGCGGGCACCGCTCACGACCGCGCAGGCCACCTATCGTTTCCTGCACGCGCAGCTTCGCGATCGTCCCTACGAGATCTTCTGCTGCATTTACCTGGACAGCCGGCAGCGGCTGATCGCCTTCGAGGAGCTCTTTCGCGGCACGGTCGACTGCGCGCAGGTCCACCCCAGAGAGGTGCTGCGCCAGGCGCTGCTGCATAACGCCACGTCCGTGATCCTCGCGCACAACCACCCCTCCGGCGCTCTCGAGCCGAGTCCCGCCGACGACTTCATCACGCGCCGCCTCAAGGACCTCCTGGCCCTGATGGATGTGCGGATCGTCGATCACATCATCGTCGGGGAGAGCCGCTGCTATTCGTTCGCCGAGCACGGACTCATCTGAGCTCCCCCGGCTGCGCTGGAGGGACGCGTGGACTACCTTGGCCGCAACGACGGCCATGACTCTTTGACGAACCGACGGAACCGGCGGACGCCCTCTTCCAGACGACCGCCATCGACCGCCAGGCACCAGCGCAGAAAGCCGGACGCCTCCTCGCCGAAGGCCGAGCCGGGCGCGAGCCCCAACCGGCCGACAGAGACCAACTGCCTGCAGAATTCCAGGCTGTCCTGCAGACCGCGGACGCGCATGAAAAGATACATGGCGCCGCTCGCCGGCTCGCCCAGCTCGATCTCCGGCATGTCGGCCAGCAGCTGCCGGACCGTCAGTTGATTGGCCGCTATCCGGTCGACCAGAACCGCGACCTCTGCTTCCCCGAGCCGCAAGGCGGCGCTCGCGGCCCGCTGCACGAATGGCGGCACGCAGGAAGTGTTGAACTCGATCAGCTTCTCGAAGGCAACCGGCAGCTCTCCCGGCAATACCGCCCAGCCGATTCGCCAGCCGGTCATGCGCCACGCCTTCGAGAATGAATTGCAGCTCACCACCCGGTCCGATTCGGCGGCGATGTCGAGGAACGAAGGTGCGCAGGGTCCTCGGAAGAACAACCGCTCGTAGACGTCGTCGGCTACGATCCAGGCGCCGATCTCGCGGCAGCGCCGCAGCAGCGCCTCCTGCTCGTCACGATGGATGGTCCAACCCGTTGGATTGTTCGGGCTGTTGATGAGCACGGCCTTGATGCCGGGCTCGAGCGCCTCCAGCAGCCGGTCGAGATCGAGCGCCCAGCCGCCAGGCCCGAAACGCAGCGGCGCGCAAATGACCTCTGCGCCCAGGATTCGAGGCATCTCGAACAGGTTGGGCCACACGGGAGTGACGACGATGACCCGATCCCCGGGCGCGATGAGCGACTGCAACGTCAGCATCAGCGCCGACACTCCCGAGCTCGTCACGGCAATCCGCTCGGCCGCCCTGCGGCCGTGCAGCCGGGATACATAGGCAGCGATGTCCGCGCGCAATGCCGGATGACCCAGATTCGGCGCATAGAAGGTCTCGCCCGCTTCCAACGCGGCGATACCCGCCTCCCGAATGGCTGCCGGCGTGACCATGTCCGACTCGCCGAACCAGAGCGGCAGCAGGTCGGGCGTCCCCATTGCCGCGTTCGCTATGTCGCGTATCTGGTTGCTCCGTAACCGCTGGACGGCCGGCCTGGCGCGAAGGCTGAGATCACTCACGGGCCACCTCGCAGAGCGCGGCGGCCGTGGCGGCGCCCGTACACCCCATATATCAGGAAGCCGATTGCCGTCCACAGGATGAGGCGTATCCAGGTATCCCGCGGCAACGCCAGGATCATGGCCGTACAGGCGCACGCGCCGCAGATACAGGTGAAGCGCGGCCACGGAACTCTGAAAGGCCGCGGCAGGTCAGGCCGTGTTCTGCGCAGATAAAGGACACCGATGCAGACGGTGATGAAGGCGAGCAGCGTCCCGATCGACACCAGCTCGCCGAGAATCCTGACGGGCAACAGGCCGCCGATGATGGCCGCCGCAAGGCCCGTGACCCACGTCCCGTTCGCCGGGGTCTTGAACCTCGGATGTATCCGGGAGAACCATGACGGCAGGAGCCCATCCTCTCCCATTCTCATGAATATCCTCGCCTGTCCGATGGTCATTACGAGCATGGTGGATGTCATGCCCAGGATCGCGCCGAGCTTCACCGGAACGCCGAGCCAGCGCAGTCCCGAGTACCGGTCGAGCGCCAGCGCCACGGGCGCGGCCACATCCAAATCGCGATACGACACCATGCCCGTCAACACCACCACGGTGGCCATGTAGAGCACCGAGCAGATGCCGAGGCTGGCGAGAATGCTGAGCGGCATGTCGCGCTCCGGACGCTTCGCCTCCTGCGCGCAGGTCGAGATCGTGTCGAAGCCGATGTAGGAAAAGACGATCACCCCGGCGCCGGCGAGGACGCCGCTCCAGCCGAACTGCCCGAAGTGACCGGTATTCGGCGGAATGAACGGGTGCCAATTGACGGGCTGGATATAGGACACGCCGGCGAGGATGAAGAGCGCGATCACCGCGATCTTCAGGGCGACGATGATGGTATTGGTCCCGGAGGATTCGCGGATACCGACATAGCACAAAACGGCGATCGCCGCGACGATGAGCACCGCGGGAACGTTCAGCCAGGCGCCCGTGGTGATGATCTCGTAGGCGCCGGCGCCGCGATCGAACGGCGCCTGCGCCAGTGCGGGCGGCAGATGCAGGTTGAACTGCGCCAACAGGCTCGCCACGTAGCCGGACCATCCGACCGACACCGTGGCGACCGAGAAGGTGTACTCCAGCACCAGGTTCCAGCCGATGAACCAGGCGATGATCTCGCCGAAGGCCGCATGCGCGTAAGAGTAGGCGCTTCCCGACACCGGAATCATCGCGGCGAGCTCCGCGTAACACAGCGCCGTGAGAGCACAGCCGCAACCGGCGATTGCGAAGGAGAGCACCAGCGCGGGACCGGCCTGATTGGCTGCCGCGGTGCCCGTCAGCACGAAGATCCCGGTCCCGATGATGGAGCCGATGCCGAAGGCGGTCAGGCCCACCACGGTGAGCGTCCGCCGCAGCTCCGGCGCCGCGCCGGCGGCGGTGCCTCCGGGCGCGGGTGGCGCGGCGGGAAACGCAGGCGCCACGGGCCGCTCGACGCTCACGGCACGAGCACGATCTGTCCGGTGGTGGCGCGCGACTCCAGCCGCACGTGCGCCTCCGCCGCGCGGGACAGCGGCAGCCGCAAACCAACCTCCGGTCGAATGATCCCCTGGTCGATCGCCTCGAAGCTTTCTGCGGCCATGGCCTCGAGTGCGGCTCGGCCCCTGATGTAATGAAACAGCATCGGCCGCACGATCGTGTTCGATTTTGCCGAGAGCCGTGCGATGGCGAACGGCGCCACGGGCCCCGACGATTGCCCGAAGTTCACCAGCGTCCCCAGGTAGTCCAGGCAGTCGAGCGACCCCGAGAAAGTGTCTTTGCCGACGGAGTCGTACACCACCTCGACTCCCCTGCCGCCCGTGATCTGCGCGATGCGGTCCACGAAATTCTCCCGCCGATAAAGAATGACGTGATCGGCGCCGCACTGGCGCGCGATTGCGGCCTTCTCCTCGGACCCGACAGTCGCGATGACCGTCGCGCCCAGATGCTTGGCCCACCTGACCAGGGGCTGGCCCACCCCGCCGGCGGCGGCATGAATCAACAGCGTCTGGCGCGCGCGCACCGGATGAACCTTCCGCAGCAGCATGCACACCGTCAGACCCTTGATGAAGAGGCTCCCGGCGGCCTCGTCCGTGATGCTGTCCGGCAGGCGCACCGCCAGCGAAGCCTGAAGGAGGCGCCTTTCCGAATACGCGCCGTATGCCGTATCGATGTAGGCGATCCGATCGCCGGCCGCGAATCCGCGCACCCGCGCCCCTGCTTTCTCGACGACGGCGGCCGCTTCCAGTCCCGGGATTCCCGGCAGCTTCAGCGTATCGTAGAGCCCGGATCGCACGTAGGTATCGTGAAAGTTGACCCCGATGACCGTGTGCCGGATCTGCAGCTCATCGGGTCCCGGAGCGGCGACATCCACGGGCTCGTACTGCAGCTTTTCCGGACCACCCGTGTCTCGGAGGACGATCGCATGGCTCATGGTTTCCACCCTGGCGTCCGTCGTCAATTCAATGCCAGCTCTTGCGTCCACCCGAACGGGTCGGGCGCACGCCGCTCCTGGATGGCCAGCAACGACTCGCGCAGGCGCTTCGCAACGATATCGGTTTCGCGCAGCCGGTACTCGCGCCCATCGCTCTCGACCAGGGCCGCGATCGGGCTGACTATGGCGGCCGTACCGCAAGCGAACAACTCGCTGACGCGGCCGCTGCCGATGCCCGCGAGCACCTCATCGAGGGCTATCCGACGCTCGTGCACCGTGTACCCGAGAGTCTTCGAGAGCGTGAGCAGCGAGTCGCGCGTGACTCCCGGGAGGATGGCGCCGTCGAGCTGCGGCGTATGCAGCTCCCCGTCCAGCACGACGAAGATGTTCATTCCCGAGAGCTCCTGGAGGTAGCGATGCTCGTTTGCATCCAGCCACAGGGCTACGCTGCGACCGCTGAGCACCGCTGCGTTGGAAGCGCGCATGGCAGCGGCATAGTTCGCGGACGCCTTAGCCTCGCCGATCCCGCCGACTGCCGCGCGCACTTCCGCGCGCTCGATGGTGACCTGCATCGCTGCCGAGGCGTAGGCCTCCACCGGATTCGCGATGACCATGAAGCGGAACGTGCGCGAGTTGCGCAGCATGTAGCCGCTCTCGGTTCCAAACAGGAACGGTCGCAGATACAATGAGCGGCCGGTCCGAGTCGGCATGATGTCGCTGCACGCGCGCACCACCGCGCCGAGCCCCTGGTAGAAGAGCGCCTCGGGCACCGTGGCCAGCGACAGGCGCGCTGCCGAGCGCGTGAAGCGGCGGCAGTTGGCATCGGCGCGAAAGAGATTGGGCCGGCTCTGCCCGACCCGATACGCCTTGAGCCCCTCGAAGACCAGCTCGCCATAGTGCAGCGCGCGCGCCCCCGGCCACAGCGCGATGGGGCCGTAGGGTAGCAGGCGTGCGCGCTGCCACGCCCCTTCCCGCCACTCGGCATCGAACATGACCGGGGCATTGATGTCGCCGAAGCCGAGGCGCTCCGGCGGCCTGAAATTCGCGATCGCCGGGGCGACTCCGGGGTCGATGTCGTAGGCGTCCATTCAGCCTCGCAGATAGGCGTCGGTGCCGGACAGCCAGTCTTGACGAGGCGGACAGAAGACATCGACGTCCAGGGTGTCCTCGAGTGCCACGGCCCGATGCGGCAGGTTGGAGGGAATGACCACCACCTCGCCCGCGCGCACGGTGATTTCCTGCTCGCCCTGGGCTCCGAACCAGAAATGCAGCGCCCCGCTGAGAATATAGGTGAGCTGCTCGTTCTCGTGCGAGTGCCGCGGGACCTCCTCGCCGCTCTTGAAATACACGTGCGCGATCATCATGCGCTCGCTGGTGATCAGCTTGCGGCTGAGGCCCTTCTTCAGCTCCTCGGCCGGCATGTCTTCCCAGCGATAGTGGCGAACGGGTGTCCCGGTGCTCGATGTCATGGAGGTTCCTTCGCTTTCGATCAGGTTTCGGTGAATCTCGCATCGACCGGTACGTCATAGCCGGTGGCGAGCCTGTTCGTCTCGTTGGCGAGACCGATGACCGCCATCAGCTCGGAGAGCTGCTGCTCGCTCATGCCCTTGCTGCGCGCGCCGGCGCCATGCGAGGCGATGCAGTAGCGGCAGCCGTTGGTGACGCTCACCGCGAGATACACCAGCTCCTTGGTCAGCGGATCGAGCGCGCCGCCGGGCCCCATGACCTGTTTCAGGTTGCCCCAAAGACGCCGCAGGGTCGGCGGATCGTGGGCGAGGACCTTCCAGAAGTTGTTGACCCAGTCGACGCGGCGGGTCGCCATGATGTCGTCGTAGACGGCGCGCACCTCGGCCGAAGCGTCGGCGTATTCGATGGGTTGGCGTTGCGGGACCATGTCATTTCCCCGCGGGCACGATCGCGATCACGCGCGCCGGAAAGCCGGTGCCGTGAGCCGGCTTCGGAAAGGTGACCATGACGAGCGCGCCGGCATCCGGCACCTCATCGAGGTGAGCCAGCATCTCGATCTGATAGTGGTTCGTACCGAGCACGTAGGATTCCATCGAATAGTCGTTCTTCGAGGCGAGAATGCCGCCATCGGTGTCCGTGGTCTCATGGCCCGTTGCCGTGACGTGACGCTGCTCGTACAGGAACTTCAACACCGGCATGCTCCAGGCTGGATAGTGCCCCACGCCGTGCGCGTCGACGTTCTCCATCGCCGCCTGGTTGGGCCAGCGCTTCGACCAGTCGGTGCGCATGGCGACGAACGCATGCGCGGGGATGCGGCCATGGAGTCGCTCCCAGTCGCGGACGTCCTGCATGCTGATCGCATAATCGGGATTGCGGGCCACCTTCCGATGCACGTCGAGCACCACGAGGGGCAACAGCATCTCGCTGGGCGCGATCTGATCCACCGTCCTCATCCCCGTATGAAAATGCGCCGGCGCGTCCACGTGCGTGCCCCACTGGCCGACGTGGCAATAGCGGTCCACGTGAAAGCCATCCTTGGGAATGGTGTAGAGCGCGGTGACCGTCATGGACCCGAAGCCTCGCCAATGGGGCGTGTTGGGTCCAAAGGTGTGTGTCAGGTCGACGTAGCGTGCGCCGGCGAGCACGCGCTCGTAAACGGACCACAGACCCACTGCATGCACCCCTGGCTCCGCGGCGGATGCCGCGCGCATCGAAGCCGGGGCAGCGTATGCCGCACAGGCGCTGCCGAGTGAGGCGCAGGCCAGCGCCGAGGCGATCAGCGAAATCGGAAGTCGCATGGAGAGTCTCCTACTGGAAGCGGTAGCTCCACTGGGTGCCGATGGTCAGCGGCTGCATCGTGGAGATGCGAGTCAGCGGCCCGATGTTGAAGCTGAAGCTGGTGTTGTTCGCCGACACCCACGGCACCTTGTTGGTGAGATTGGTCACGAACAGTGCCCCGGTCCAGCGCGCGGTGGCGAGCCCGATGCGCAAGTTCGCCATGCCGTAGCCGGGCAGCTGGATCACCGAGTACGCCTCGTCCCAGGACGAGCCGGTATAGGTCCCATCCAGCCGCGCCGTCAAGGTCATCTCCCCGAGCGGCCGCGCATACTCGATCGCCGCGCTCGCGGTCTCCTTCGGCACATTCAGGATGGGGATGCTGCTGCAGGCGCCGCCGATGGAGCAGGTGGGGAAGCTGTAACCGGAATTCGCCAGCGACCCGAGGTAGCCCGCGGTGGGACTGGTGATCTCGGCCCGGGTCCAGGTGCCGGCCAGGTAGACCGTCCACGCATCGGTGATCCGCGCGGCCAGGTCGATCTCCGGCCCATAGCTGTGGCCGTCACCGGCATTCGTCGTGTACTGCGTCCCGCAGGAGAGGAGCGCGGTCTGCTGCACCTTGCTCCACTTGATGTAGTAGACGTCCGCATTCAACCTGACGCGGTTGCCGTCGAGCAGCGCCTTCTCGCCGGCCTCGTAATCCCATACCGTGTCGGGATCGAACGAGGCGGGCCCACCGCTCGGGCAGGCCGTGAGCGGGATGGTCATGTTCGCACCCCCCGGGCGAAAGCCCTTTGACGCCGACAGGTAGGTCGTGAGCGTCCGGTTCGGCAGATAGGCGACATCCACACGCGGGATCACGCCGCTCGCCGAGGAGAAGTTACCCGGGGGATTGGCGAGCGGCGCGGCCTGCGGGGTGAAGAAGTAGCCCCACTCGTTGTTGAAGGCCGAGGTGTCGTAGCGGAACCAGCGCAGGCCCCCCTCGAGCTTGAAGGTGGGCAGGAACCGCCAGGAGGCATCCGCGAAGGCCGCCTTCTGCGAGATCTGATACAGGTTGTCGATGCCGAAGGTCAGGCCCGAGGGGTTGCTCATCGGCGGGCTGAGCAACTGCGAGAGCTGCGCGATGTAAGGCGCGTTCTGCCGCTCGACGAAGGCGGAGTTGAGCTTGCTGTAGAAGAGCCCGGCCACCCAATGCAGCGTGGTGCTGCCGGTCGAGTTGAGCCGCAGCTCCTCACTGAACTGGTGCTCCGGCTCCGCCTCGTAGATCGGGGTGTCGATGTAAGTGGGCATACCGATCGCGGCCATCTCCGCCGGGCTCACCAGGAACGACTCCAGCGTCCAGGAGGTCGCCTCCGAGGCATCCTGCAGCTGCCACGATCGCCGGTCGAAGTAGCCGGTCGCGCTCGTGAGCTGCGCGAAGCCGAGGTCCGCCTCGATGGTGGCGGAGAAGAAGCTGGCGCGGTCGTGCACCTCCTCGCCGATCGGGTACGGCTGGAAGTGTGTCAGGTATCGGGGACCGGGAGGCAGATCGAACTCGTCATAGCCGCCGAGCTTCATCTGCTGCCCGAGCGCGAGCAGATTGATGCGTAGCTTATCGTTCGGCTTGATGAGCATTTCGATGCGGCCGGAGAGCTGCCGGTCGATGTTGACGTCGGGCGTGACGCTCTGCACCGGAGCACCCAGTACATCGCCGCGCGTGAAGGGCGGACCATTGGGAGCCAGCACATCCGCCGGGAAGGGGTTGAGCACCGTGCGACTGATCCAACCGCTGCGGTAACTGTCGGAAACCACCGCGCGCAACGCCCAGTAGTCGCTCGTCGAATAGTTGAGCATCGCATCGGCGCCGCCGTTGGTGCCCCCGCCATCGGTGTGGGAAAGCGTGGCGTCCGCCGAGCCGGTGATGCTGTCAAGCGCCGGCGGGTGCGGAATCAGTTTGATGGTGCCGCCCATGGAGCTCGCGCCGTAGAGCGTCCCCTGCGGTCCGCGCAGCACCTCGATACGGTCGAGGTCATAGAGGTTCGGGTCGATCACCACCTTGCCGACCTGTCCCATCGCGGGCGGTAAGAGGGGAATGTCCCCGAGATAAAAGCCCACGGTCGGAGAGTTGCCGCCGTTCGAGGCGATCCCCCGGGCCTCGAACTCGCTCTGGCCCGGGCCGGCGCTGCGCATCGAGAGACCGGGCACGTCGCGCGCCACAGCCTCGAGCGAGCCGATGCCGCGGCTCTCGAGCTCGCTCCCGGTCAGCGCCGAGACGCTGATCGGTGTGCTCTGCGCCGTGGAGGTGTAGGTCTCTGCGCTCACCACGACCTCCTGCAGGGTGGAGCCGGTATCCGCCGGCTGCGTGGCGGGTGCGGCGGGATCCGGTCCATCCGCTTCAGCGGCCAGCGCACAGGGACTGCCGAGTGCCAAGCAGAGCGCGGCAGACGCCCAGACTGCCGGTCCGCCGGTCGGGTAGCTCTTTTTCGACATTGTTACCCCCTCTGTTGCGCAAAATGCTAGTGCGGGACCGACCGAATGTGCTTTTAAAGGGAGGGCTTGGCGGAGGCCTCGGCGAAAGGACCTTCTGTCGCAAGGTCGTTTCGTGGTAAATACTTCGACAGGCTCTTCGCTGTCCGCCACCCGCCGCATGACCCCTCCCACGACTCCTGCGACCCCCGCGACCGCCGCCGGGTCCGCCGCAGCCGGCACGCACCGGTTCGATGAGATCGACCACCGGATCCTGGCTGAGCTCGCGCGCGACGGCCGACTCTCGAACACCGATCTGGCGCACCGCATCGGGCTTTCTCCCTCCGCCTGCTGGACCCGCGTGCGCGCTCTGGAAAGCAGTGGTGTCATCAAAGGCTATGCGGCGATCATCGATCGCGCGGCCATCGGCCTGCCGGAGACCGTCGTGGTCGAAGTGACGGTGGACAAGCAGAAGCACACCGGCGACGTTCTGGAGGGATTCGAGGCCGCCATCCTGCAGATGCCCCAGGTCATCGAAGCCTCGCTGGTCGCGGGTGATTTCGACTACTACCTGCGGGTCGCGGCCTCGAGCACGGCCGACTACGAGCACTTCCTGCGCGAGAAGCTCTACCGCATTCCCGGTGTGCGCCAGGCGCGCTCGATCTTCATCCTGCGGGAGATCGCCCGCCCGCTGGCGATATAGGCTACGGTCCGCAGCCTGAGGGTGCCGCCGCGGGCTTGTTCCGGGTGCCTGAGGCTGGTATAAAGCTCGGCTCCCGCGAGGCAGGCAGCCACGCCGCCTCGCGCCCAAGTAGCTGAATTCAAGGTCGATTCATATGTCGCGCGTCTGCGAGATCACCGGGAAAGGCCCGGCCGTCGGAAACCGCGTCTCCCACGCGAACAACAAGAAGCGCCGCCGCTTCCTGCCCAACCTGCACACCCAGCGGTTCTGGCTGGAAACCGAGAAGCGCTGGGTCTCGCTGCGCGTGTCCACCCATGGCATGCGCACCATCGAGAAGAAGGGCATCGACAAGATCGTTGCCGAGCTGCGTGCAAAGGGCATGAAGGTCTGAAGGAGCTCCCATGCGCGAGAAGATCAAGCTGCTCTCCTCGGCCGGCACCGGCCACTTCTATGTGACCACGAAGAACAAGCGCCTGCACCCGGACAAGCTCGAGGTGCGCAAGTTCGACCCCGTGGCGCGCAAGCACGTCGCCTACAAAGAGACCAAGATCAAGTAGCCGGACGCCCTGCGGCCGCGCCGCGCGCCGCCCTCACGCGCTCGGCGGTGACCAGCGCGCCGTGATTGCCCCACGATGAGCGCTCGTGGTTGATGATGTCCGCAATCTGCGCATCGTCGAGCGCACTGGCGAAGGGCGGCATCGCGCTCGGGTAGACCACCCCAGCCACATTCTCGCCATGCAGACCGTGCAGCACCACGTCGATCTGCTTCGCCGCATTCGGATCCTGCACGACTGCATTGTCCTTGAGGGGCGGGAACGCGCCGGGAAGGCCCGTGCCGGTGACCTGGTGGCACGCCGCGCAGTTCGCTGCAAAGAGTGCCGCGCCGCGCGATGCGTCGAATCGATAGGGTCCCGCGGAAGCAGCAGACACGGGCGCCGCAGCGGGCGACGGTGCCTCGGCTGGCGGCGGCGGGGTGGCGGGTGTCCCCACCCTGAGGATCCCCTGGGCCCCGAGCATGGCATGCGCCATGTCGTGGTCCACGAAGGCGTAGTTGCCCGCCTCGGGGATCACGAGATCGAATATCGCGCCCGCCCCGGGACCGACGCTGTAGGTGGAAACACCACTCAGGGCATGCGCGGCGTCACCATCCGGATAGACCTTGTCGAAGACCGCGCCGATCACGTGGAACGAGGTCCACAGGTCCGGACCCGCGTCGACCACATAGATGCGTACGCGCTCCCCCGGGGCGGCGGCGAGCGGATGATCGCGGTACTGGAAGGCCGCGCCGTTGAAGACGACCTCGGCCGGCCGCTCCTCGCGCATGGCGTCGTAATCGGCACCCAGCAGCCGGCCGGAGATCTGCTGCGTGTACCACTCGCTCTGCACCAACACATAACTCTCCGCTGCGCTCGGCAGCGGCGTTGCGGGATCCACGATGAGCGCGCCGTACATCCCGTTGCCGATGTGCAGCAGGACCGGCGCCGTGCCGCAGTGATAGAGGAAGGCGCCGGGCACCCGCGCCACGAACGAGAAATGGATCGCCTGCCCGGGCATGACCTCGATGTAGTCCAGGCTGGGCGGCGTCATGGCGGCGTGGAAATCGATCGAGTGCTGCATCGTGCCGCGGTTGGTGAAAGTCACGCGCACCGTCTGCCCCTGGCGGACGTGGATGATCGGACCCGGAACGCTGCCGTCGAAAGTCCACGCCTGGTACTGCACGCCGCTGGCGATCGTCACCGTGCGATCGGTCGCCACCAGATTGACGTCGATGTCGGGACCGGGCTGCAGCGGCGGCAGTCGGGCGTCGCGCGCGCCGACGATCGGGCTGCTGGACGCCAGTGAAAGCGGTGTGACCGCGGCGGCGGCGGCGAGCGGTGTCGGCGCCCTGACGTGCAGCGTGCTGTGCAGCCCGCCCGCGAGGAAAATCACCAGGATCGCGATGCCGGCCAGCGCGGGAACCTGCACGCGCCAGGAGAAGGGAGCCGGCGCGCGGTCGAGGCGGGCCTCGCTGCTCCAATCCGCGAAGCGCCGCCAGGCGGGCCAGCGCCCCTCGATGAGGTAATCGAGGCTGTACGGGCTATAGCCTCCGCGGCTGCTGATGCCGATGAGCGCGATGAAGAGCAACACATAGCTGATGGCGGCGCCCATGTTGTTCGCGCCGAGCGTGTAGGGGCCGCCGAAACCCTCCGCGGTGCTCCAGATCAGGAGGGAAAAGAGCGCGCCGCCGACGTAGAGGATCTTGCGCGCGAAGCCCAGGAGCAAAGCGAGGGCGATCGCGCTCTCCACGATGCGCGTCAGCCAGATGAAGAGCGCCGCGTGGGGCGTGACGACACCGATCCAGACGGCGAACCAGCCGGCGAGCCAGGGAGGCTGCCCGTGCGCGGCGTTGTGCAGATAGCCCACATAGTGCGCCGCGAACGGCGGCGACCAGGTGAGCGCCGCATCCCCCACCCAGACCAGGCCGAAGGCGACGCGCAAGGCGGCGGTCGCGAGCGCCGGCCAGGCTTCGAAGAATCGATCGCGGCTGCGGACCTGCTGTTGCATGGAATCAGGCTCCTGGGTCGATGCTGCGCAGGTGGCGATGGGCGGAGATCCACGCGCCGAGCCAGCCGAGCGCCATGCCGCCGCCGAAGACCGCACCCAGCACCTGTCCCGACGGTCCCTGCAATGCGTAGCGGCTGCCGTAGAGCTGCGCGAGGGTCGCCACGGACGGGTCGAGGACCAGCACCGCTGCCTCCAGGATCGCCGAGGCGAGCAGCGCTCCCCCCACGCCGTAGAGCAGGCCGGTATAGAGGAACGGCCGGCGCACGAAGGCGTTGGAGCCGCCGACGAGCTTCGTCACCTCGATCTCCGCTCGGCGGTGGAGGATCTCCAGGCGGATGGTGTTGCCGACGACGGCCAGCACGCCGGCCCCGAGCAGGACCGCCGCAATCAACACCAGCCGCCGCAACAGCGCGAGGATGGCGTTGAAGCGCTGCACCCACTCGGTGTCGAGCTGCACGATGTCGACTTCCGGCCAAGCCGCGAAATAGCGCCGCAGCGACTCGAGCTTGGCGGCGCCGCTCGCCCCGGCGCGAGGCACCACGTGCAGCACGTTGGGCAGCGGGTTGGACTCGAGCGCATCGAGCGCGGCGCCGAAGCCCGAGTACTTGCGGAACTGCCTCAGGCCCTCGTCCGCCGGAATCACCGTCACTTCGGCGACGCCGGGCCGCCCGCGCGCGCTGGCCGCGAGCTGCTGCGCCTTGGCGACCGACACGCCGGACTTGAGATACACCGACATGTCGACGGCATTGCCGAAGCCGCCCGTCGCGGCCTGGGCGTCGATCACGAAGAGGCCCAGCGCCGCCGGCAGCGCGAGCGCCAGCCCGATCACCAGCAGCGTCAGGGCGGTGGCGAGCGGGTTGCGCGCCAGGCGTCCGCAGGAGCCGAGCAGCGCCTGCACGTGCCGAGCGCCGAAGACGCCCGGCCTCACCGCGTGGCCACCACGTGCGGCAGCGAGTCGGCGCTGCCGCCGTTGCCGTCCGCCTGGCTCAAATCCTGGATCTCGCCGCTCGCGAGCACGATCTCGCGCTTCGCGAGGTCACGCACGATGTGTTGGTCGTGGGTCGCGACGAGCACCGTCACCCCGACGTCGCTGAAGCGCCGGAAGAGGCGCATCACCTCCAGCGACAGATCCGGATCCAGGTTGCCCGTGGGCTCATCGGCGATGATGAGCGGCGGCTTGCTGACCACGGCGCGCGCGATACCCACCCGCTGCTGCTCGCCCACGGAAAGCTCCGCGGGCAGCAGCCGCTCCTTGCCGAGAAGACCCACCTGGTCGAGGGCGGCGCGCACCCGCCTGTCGGCCTCCTTGAGCGGTGCACCGGCGACGACGAGGGGCAACGCAACGTTATCGAACACCGGCCGATCGGCCAGGAGCTTGTGATCCTGGAAGACGACGCCGATCTGGCGCCGGAAGGCCGGGATGTGGCGGGCCTTCAGGGTGCCGGTGCTCTTGCCGTTGACGGTCACCGTGCCGCGCGTCGGCCGCTCGAGCAACGCGATGAGCTTGAGCACGGTGCTCTTGCCGGCGCCCGAACGGCCGGTGAGGAACACCATCTCGCCGGCCTCGACACGGAAGCTGACGTGGGTGAGGGCCTCCCGCCCGTTCGGATAGCGCTTGCTGACGCGCTCGAAGCGGATCATCGCGTTGACGGCTCGCGCGGACCCTCGACCAGCGCGGCGGCGAAGGCGCGGGCGTCGAACTCGCCGAAGTCCTGCGGCTGCTCGCCGATGCCGATGAAGCGGATCGGCAGTCCCAGGCGACGCGCGATCGCGACCACGATGCCGCCCTTGGCGGTGCCGTCTAGCTTGGTGAGCGCAATGCCGGTCACACCGATCGCCTCGTGGAACTGGATGGCCTGTGAGAGCGCATTCTGGCCCTGGTTGGCGTCGAGGACCAGCAGCACTTCGTGCGGCGCGGACGGCTCGACGCGCTGCACGACGCGCTTGACCTTCTTCAGCTCCTCCATCAAGTGTAACTGGCTGTGCAGGCGTCCGGCCGTGTCCGCCAACAGGATGTCCGCCCCGCGTGAGCGGGCCGACTGCAGCGCGTCAAAGACCACGGCACCGGGATCGGCGCCCGCTCGCTGGGCGATGAAGCC
>Ga0134128_10004368_pt1 | contig 17306 bp, 16 predicted proteins | sample KB31754_FD_96462 | JGI IMG/M metagenome (GOLD analysis project Ga0134128, IMG submission 96462) | Terrestrial soil microbial communities with excess Nitrogen fertilizer from Kellogg Biological Station, Michigan, USA - KB3-175-4 | ecosystem: Environmental > Terrestrial > Soil > Unclassified ... | reverse complement strand
TTGATCGACGCACTGCACGCGCGGAACGCGCTCGTCGTCGCCGCGGCCGATCTCCTCGCGCTGACGCTGGTCGCACCGCCCGGCGAATGGGGCGCCGACGTCGTCGTCGGCTCGTCACAGCGCTTCGGCGTGCCGATGGGTTACGGCGGCCCGCATGCGGGCTACATGGCGACGCGCGACGCATTCAAGCGCGCGCTGCCGGGACGGCTCGTCGGCGTCACCGTCGACGCGGCGGGCGCGCCTGCGTACCGCCTTGCCTTGCAGACGCGCGAGCAGCACATCCGGCGCGAGAAGGCGACGTCGAACATCTGCACGGCGCAGGTGCTTCTCGCCGTCATGGCGAGCATGTACGCGGTCTACCACGGTGCCGAAGGCTTGACGGCGATCGCGCGCCGCGTTCACCGCCTCACGGCGATCCTGCGCGAGGGCCTGCTGCGGCAGGGCTTCGACGTGCCCACATCGTCGTTCTTCGATACGCTGGTGATCGCGACGAACGACGCAACCGATGCGATCGTCGATCGTGCGCTCGCGGCCGGCTGCAACCTGCGCCTTCGCGACGCCGCGTCGCTCGGCGTTTCGCTCGACGAGACGACGACGCGCGACGACGTCGAGGTGCTGTGGCACGTCTTCACGGGACGCGACGCGGGCCTCGATGTCGATGCGATCGACGCAACCATCGACGATGCGTTTTCGCCGGCGCTCGCGCGCACGTCGTCGCTCCTGACGCATCCGGTGTTCCGGACGAACCGCTCGGAGACGCGGATGCTTCGCTACCTCCGCCGGCTCGCCGACAAGGATCTGGCGCTCGACCGCACGATGATTCCGCTGGGCTCGTGCACGATGAAGCTGAACGCGACGTCCGAGATGCTGCCAGTCACGTGGCCCGGATTCGCGTCGCTGCATCCGTTCGCGCCTGCCGATCAGGCGCAGGGCTACCGTGAGCTCGTCGACGATCTCGAGCGCATGCTCTCCGCGATCACCGGCTACGACGCCGTGTCTCTGCAGCCGAACGCGGGATCGCAGGGCGAATACGCGGGGCTTCTGATGATCCATGCGTATCACGCAAGCCGCGGCGAGGCGCACCGCGACGTCTGCCTGATTCCCGCCTCCGCACACGGCACCAATCCCGCATCGGCGCAACTCGCCGGCATGAAGGTCGTCGTCGTCGGCTGCGACCGCGACGGCAACGTCGACCTGTCCGACCTCGAGGCGAAAGCCGTGCAGCACCGCGACCGGCTCGCGGCGATCATGGTGACGTATCCGTCGACGCACGGCGTGTTCGAGACGGGCATCGGGCACGTGTGCGACATCGTGCACGCGCACGGCGGCCAGGTGTACGTCGACGGCGCGAACCTGAACGCGCTCGTCGGCCTCGCGGCGCCGGGCAGGTTCGGCGCCGACGTCTCGCATCTCAATCTGCACAAGACGTTCTGCATTCCGCATGGCGGCGGCGGGCCGGGTGTGGGACCGGTCGCGTGCAGGCGGCATCTGGCGGCGTTTCTGCCGGGGCATCGGTATCTCGATCCTCAGCGGAGAACCCCTCACCCGCCTCGCGGCCGCTCGGCTCCCTCTCCCCGCGAGCGGGGAGAGGGTTGGGGTGAGGCGAACGCCGTCAGCGCCGCACCCTACGGCTCCGCATCGATCCTGCCGATCTCGTGGATGTACATCACGATGATGGGTGCATCGGGACTTCGCGATGCGACCGAGAGCGCGATCCTCGCCGCGAATTACGTCGCGAAGCGTCTCGCGCCGCATTACCCGGTTCTCTACAGCGGTCCCGATGGACTCGTCGCGCACGAATGCATCCTCGACCTGCGGCCGCTGAAAGCGCTCGCCGGCGTCGAGGTCGAGGACGTCGCGAAGCGCCTGATCGACTACGGATTCCACGCGCCGACGATGAGCTTCCCCGTCGCCGGAACGCTGATGGTCGAGCCCACCGAAAGTGAGCCCGCCGGCGAGCTCGATCGCTTCGTCGCGGCAATGATCGCGATTCGCGACGAGGTGCGCGCGATCGAGCGCGGCGCGTTTCACCGTGACGACAATCCGCTGAAACACGCGCCGCACACGGCGGCGGCGGTAACGAGCGACGCGTGGACGCACGCCTACACGCGCGAGCGGGCCGCATGGCCGGTCGCATCGCTTCGCGGCGACAAGTACTGGTGCCCGGTCGCGCGCGTCGACAACGTCTACGGCGACCGCAACCTGTTCTGCAGCTGCGTGCCCGTCGACGATGCCGGCGACGTCGCGCCGATTCCGCTGTCGCCCGCGCTCGCGTAATGCGCATCCTCGTTCTCGGCGGAGGCGTCGTCGGCGTCACCTCCGCGTGGTACCTCGCGCACGACGGCCACGAGGTGGCGCTCGTCGACCGCCAGCGCGGACCCGCGCTCGAGACGTCGTTCGCGAACGGCGGACAGATCTCGGTCTCGTATGCCGAGCCGTGGGCGAATCCCGGCGCACCGCTCAAGATCCTGAAGTGGCTCGCGCACGACGACGCGCCACTCCTGTTCCGGCCCCGACTCGACTGGCGGCAGTGGCGCTGGGGTCTCACGTTCCTGCTCGAATGCCTGCCGTCGCGCACGAAGCGCAACACGATCGACTGCCTGAACCTCGCCCTCTATTCGCGCGACTGCCTGCGCGCGCTGCGCAACGAAACGGGCATCGCGTACGACGAGCTCGAGCGCGGCATCCTGCAGTTCTACACCGACCACGGCGAATTCGCGCGCGCCGTCGCCGCGGCCGAGCTGATGCGCGCCTACGGCTGCGACCGCGACGTGAAGACGCCGGACGAATGCGTCGCGATCGAGCCGGCGCTTGCGCAATGCCGCCCGCGGCTCGCCGGAGGCATCTACACGGCGAGCGACGAATCGGGCGACGCGCAGCGCTTCACGAGCGAGCTCGCGCGCATGGCCGGCGAGCGCGGCGTCGCGTTCGAATGGCACACCGAGATCCAGGCGCTTGCCACGCGCGGCGATGCAATTGACGGCGTGCGCATCGTGCGCGACGGTTCGCGCTTCGACGTGCTAAAGGCCGATGCGTACGTGATGGCGCTCGGCAGCTACAGTCCGTTCCTGCTGTCGCCGATCGGGGTGCCGTGCAACGTCTATCCGGCCAAGGGGTATTCGGCGACGATCGACATCGGCGCGCATCGCGGCGCGCCGACGGTGTCACTAACGGACTTCGACTGGAAGATCGTGCTGACGCGGCTCGGCAAGCGGCTGCGCGTTGCCGGCACCGCCGAGTTGAACGGATGGGACCACTCGCTCAATCGCACGCGCTGCGAGGCGCTCACGGCGCGAACGTTCGAGCTCTTCCCCGATGCGGGCGATCGTGCGAGCGTCCGCTACTGGACCGGCCTGCGACCCGCGACGCCCTCGAACGCACCGCTGATCGGCCGCACGCGTTATCGCAACCTGTTCCTCAACACGGGCCACGGCACGCTGGGCTGGACGATGGCCTGCGGCTCGGCACGCGCTCTCGCCGACATCGCCGCGGGTCGCGCGCCCGACGTCGACTTTCGCTTCATCGGCAGTCGCGCGCGCCGCCTGCATCATGGGCCGTAACCACCGCCATAACCCGGCATCATCGGCGGCGGATCGGCCGGGCTTGCGGTGCATCCCGCCGGCGTCGGTCCTACCCGCGTCAGATTGATCGCGCCCGAGTGACCGGCGTTGCTGCCGCCGGTAAAGTTGAATTGCAGTTGTGCCGTCGTGCAACTGGTGAAGTCGACGACCGCCGTTCCAACGGCGACGCTCGCCTGCGACGCCGGTGTCGCCGTATCGAAGATGCCGCCGGTCGTTTCGAACAGCGTCAGGGTCATCATGCGGCTGCCCTGCACGAACGCCGCCGACCCGGTGAACCACCGCTGCCCGGAAGCGCCCGCCGCTTGCCCCGACGGCGCGTACGTGTACCACGCGAAGAACACGATCGGCGACAGCGGATTCACTTCGAAGACGAAGCCCTGTCCCGACGTGGCCGCATCGAACCAGTTGCCCGACAGCGCGAAATCGGCGTTCGTCGTCGGCGCAGACCCGACGACGGCGCAGGTGACGTTCGGCGTGATCCGCGAAATCGGAATCGTGCCGCCGCGGCCGCTGCCATCGTTGAACGCGTAGGTCAGTGATCCGGTGGTGCACGTCTCGAACGACAGCGTGCCCGAGCCCACCGCGACCGGATTGGTGATCGGCGCTGCGTCGAAGTTGCCGCCGGTATTCTGGAAGATCCTGACCGGCACGTTCGCCGCTCCGCGCGTCGCGTTGCCGTTGAACGTGTACCAGCGCTGATGATCGGCGCCGCCCGCGGGCGCCTTGTCGAACGTGAACCACGCGCCTTGCAGCAGACCGGTGCCGGCCGCGACGAAATCGGGGTAGATCTCGATCTCGAATCCCTGTCCGCTTTCCGCCGCCTCGTACCAGGAGCCGGTCAGTCCTTGCTGATCGAGGTCGGGTGTCGTCGCTGGCGGTGGCGGTGACGAGGCCATCAGTGTCGTCGTCGCATCGGCGAAGTTCTTCGGCGTGGCGGCTACGTGATTGCCGTTGCGATCGATCGCCGTCGCGCCGTCGGTCGGCAGCGCCGGCAACGCGATCGAATCGACGCCGCTCGCGTAGGAAAGCGTACCGCCGCCGATCGGGATGAAGCCGGCGGGAATCGTGTAATCGGGCGTGACGAGATTCAGCGCCGCGAATCCGCTCGTCGCAATCAGCACGCTCTTGCTTGCCGTATTGCTTGACGGCAGGTTCGACGGGAACTGGATGTTCTGCATGCCGGCGGGTCCCGTCGTCGTCAGGAAATTGCCCTGCCAGAGATTCTCGCCGTTGCTGCCGGTCGATTCGCGCATAACGACGTATTGCACGGTGCCGTCGGCGTTCGAGTAGACCTGGTCGATGCGAAACAGATGAAACGCGGCCTGTGCCGGCATGGCGCAGACCGCGACGATGAGTGCGACCAGAAGGTGCAGGTGTTTCATGGCAAACCTCGCGGACGAAGCCATGGCCCGCTAACAAGGTGTCGGGAGTCGCTATTCCCCTTACGGAAGGGCCACGTCGTACGCGAGGCGCCACTCGCCCGCGCGATCGCGAAGCCACAGGTGCGCGTAATGGCCGCGGCGCACCTGCGCATCACGGCCGGTTGCTTCGTAGCGGCCCCACGTCACCGCCATGTCGGCCGATTTCGCGACGCGAGCGCCGATCGGCATCCATCCAATGCGTCGTGTGCGAAGCGCGATCGACCGTGCGATGGCGCCGCGCGACGCGAGCGGCGGTTCACCGTTGACATGCAGCCGCGCGTCGTCGGCGAGCAGCTTCGCGTAATCGTTGGGTGCAAGCGACGATTCGCCGTTGCGCGTCTCGAGTGCGAGGAGGTCGCGGCGCGCGACGGCCGCACCCGCGTGGCCGCGGAATGCGGGCCGCGGCGATGCGCCGAGCGCTGCGAAGTCGACCGCTTCCGGCGACGACGTCCCCGCGTCGAGGATCACCTGCCATCGGCCGTTGGCATCGCGCTGCCAGACGGAGAAGAACGTGCCGTGACGCACGGTCTGCGGCTGCGCCCTGGTGCTCAGCGTGAACGGACCGGTCGTGTAACCGAAGTCGTGACTGCGGGCGACACCCGCCTGCGCGGGCTTCCAATCGAGGTGGATCGCGAGCGGATCGGCGGGCGCCGGACGCGAACGCCACACCTGTTGCACGCGCACCGGCTCGGGTTCGAGCGCGAGGCCATCCGGCGCGAAGTTCGCGAGAAACGCCGCGCGCACGCCTTGCTGCGCGGCCATCCGTGCGAAGGCGAGCTCCGCGTCCACGAGCGAACCGAGCGCGATTTCCTCGGCGTCGGGCTCGTGTGGCGTTGCCGGCGGCGCGACGAAGAGGCTCGATGCGCCGATCCAGCACGCGACGAGCGCGCGCGCAACCGAGGCGCGGCGCAGCACGCGATTCGTCGTCGAGATCCGGGGCGCAAAGGGCGTGCAGAACACGATCGCGTGAGTATAATGCTCCGTTTCCTGCCTGCACTTCATGCACTCGCCACTGCTCCTCCGCGCGCTCGTTGCCGCGGTCGTCGCCGTTTCCGTTTCCGTCCAAGCCACCGCGACCGCGCAGACGCCGCGGGTCGTCGCCGCGAAGTCGCGGACCGCGCCGCGCCAGTCCGCGCCGCCGCCCGACGTGAGCGATGCGCCGGCGAATCCGCCGGTAGTGCTGCAGACGCCGGGTGCGCCGGCAGCGCCGACGGTGGCGGCTGCCGCCTGGGTCGTCGTCGACACGCTGTCCGGCCAGACGCTCGGTGCGGCCAATGCCGACGAGCGCCGCGATCCGGCGTCGCTCACGAAACTGATGACCGCCTACGTCGCATTCGAAGCGCTTCGTGCGAAAACGATCGCGGCGTCGCAGATGGTGACCGTATCGCCGCGCGCCTGGAAGGCCGGCGGCTCGCGGATGTTCATCGAGCCGCGCAAGGCGGTGAGCGTCGACGACCTTCTGCACGGCGTGATCATCCAGTCGGGCAACGACGCGTCGATCGCGATTGCCGAGCTCGTCGGCGGCACCGAGGAAGCGTTCGTCGACAAGATGAACCAGGAAGCGGCGAAGCTCGGCATGACGGGAACGCATTTCACCAACGCCGACGGCCTTCCCGATCCGCAACACTATTCGACGGCGGCCGACATCGCGAAGCTCACCGTCGCGCTGATCCGCGATTTCCCCGAGTACTATCCGCTCTACTCGCAGAAGGAATATCGCTACAACAACATCACGCAGTCGAACCGCAACCGGCTCTTGTGGACCGATCCCTACGTCGACGGCGTGAAGACCGGCCATACCGATGCGGCCGGCTTCTGCCTCGTCGCGTCGGCGAAACGTGGCGACCGCCGCCTCGTATCCGTGCTGCTCGGCGCCGCCTCCGATTCGGCGCGCGCAACCGAGAGCCAGAAGCTTCTGAACTGGGGCTTCCAGGCGTTCGACACCGTCGCGCTTTATCAGTCTGGCAAGCCGGTGACGACGCTGCGCGTGTTCAAGGGCGCGAAGCGCGACCTCAATGCCGGATTCCTCGCCGACCGCTACCTGACGCTGCCGAAGGGCAAGGCCGACAAGCTCGCGCTGACGATGGAATCGAAGGAGCCGCTGATTGCACCGGTGTTGAGCGGGCAGCAGGTCGGAACAGTCAAGGTGGCACTCGAAGGCAAGCCGGTCGCCGAATTTCCGCTGATCGCGCTCGAGGAGGATCCGCTCGCGAACCTATGGGGCCGCGCGGTCGACACGGTTCGCCTGTGGTTCACCCATCACCAGGGGAAGTCATGATCGATGCCGATCGTATCGTTTATCTGAACGGCGAATTCCTGCGCCTGGCGGATGCGAAGATCTCCGTACTCGACCGTGGCTTCATCTACGGGGACGGCGTCTACGAGGTCGTGCCGGTGTACCGGCGCAAGCCGTTTCGGATGCCCCAGCACCTCGCGCGTCTTTCGCACAGTCTCGCGGGCATTCGTCTCGCCGATCCGCATCCCGGACGGTGGGACGCGCTGATCGGCGAGCTGATCGCTCGCCAGCCGTTCGACGACCAGGCTGTCTATCTGCAGATTACGCGCGGTGTCGCAAAGCGCGACCACGCGTTCCCGCAGAACATCACGCCGACCGTCTTCATGATGAGCAACCCGCTTGCGCTGCCTTCGCGCGAGCAGGTGGAGCGCGGCGTCGCCGTCGTCACCGCCGACGACAACCGCTGGCTTCGCTGCGACCTGAAGACGACGTCGCTCGTCGGCAACGTGTTGATGCGCCAGTTCGCCGCTGACCACGACGCGATCGAGACGGTCATGTTCCGCAACGACCATCTGACCGAGGCGTCCGCCTCGAACGTGCTGGTCGTGCGCAGCGGGACGCTGATCGCGCCGCCGAAGGACACCCTGATCCTGCCGGGCATCACGTACGACGCGACGCTCGAGATCGCGAAGGACGCGAAGGTTGCGCTCGAAGTGCGGCCGGTGCGGCGTGACGAGGCGCTTTCCGCCGACGAGATGTGGCTTTCGTCGTCGTCGAAGGAAGTGCTGGCAGTGACGCGCGTCGACGGCAAGACGTTCGCCGGCGGTTCGCCGGGGCCGGTGTTCCGGCGGATCTACGAAGCGTTCCAGGCGCGCAAGCGTTAGCTACTTTTCGTCGATCGGCGTGGTGGCCGCGAAGCGGCCGTGCTGGAACACGAGGCCGGCTCCCGGCGCGCGCTCGACCGTCATCACCTCGCCGATGAACAGCACATGGTCGCCCGCGCGATACTTCGCGTGGTGGCGGCACTCGAACCATGCGACGCAGCCGTCGATCAGCGGCGCGTCCGAGGAGCCGAGGCGAAACGACACGTTGGCGAAGCGGTCGGCATGCGGCCGGGAGAAGCGGCGCGCGATCTCGACCTGCCCGGCTCCCAGCACGTTGACCGCGTAACGCGGACTCGCCTCGAACGCGGCCAGGCTCGATGAGCGCTGCGCGAGCGTCCACAGGACGAGCGGCGGAGCGAGCGACGCCGAGCTGAACGAATTCGCGGTGAAGCCGACGTAGCGCTGGTCGGGCGCACGCGCGCAAACGATCGCGACGCCGGTCGCGAATTGCGCGAGCGCGTCGCGCAATTGCCGTTCGCTGAAGGCCGTGCCGCCGCCGCCCGCGTGGCGCCCCGTTCGTGACATGAAACGTTCCCCCACGCTCGCTTCGCTCGCTGCCGCGCACTCTACCGCAAGCGGACGAGCGTACGTCGGCGCGGCTCGCGCAGGCGGCTTGCTAAACTTGAAGCTCCCGCGTGAACTTGCACCCAAGAACAAGATGCCGGATACCCTCGAGAGGCTGATCGCCAACCGCTACGCGAATCGCGACCTCCCCGTCGCGCTCGTGCTGCCCGACGGTGCGCGCGTACCGCTGTCGCCCGAGCCTGAGGTCGACGTCATCGCCCGGACGCTCGCGGGCCTGCGCGCGCTCGCGACGCCGGCGATGGGCAGGCTCGCGCGTGCTTACGTGCACGGCGACGTCGATTTCACCGGCAGCGCACGCCGCGTGCTGGGCATCGCCGAGCGGATGGTCGGCGACATCGCGCACGGCCGGGAGGGCGCGCGGGCGAAGGTGCTTTCGTACCTGCATCACCGGCGCAGCAACCGGCGCAACATCGCGCACCACTACGACGTGTCCAATGCGTTCTACCGGATGTGGCTCGATTCGCGGATGGTCTACTCCTGCGCGTACTTCAGGCGCGCGGACGACACGCTCGATACCGCGCAGGCGCAGAAGATCGATCACATCTGCCGTAAGCTTCGGCTTGCCAGGGGCGAGCGGTTCCTCGACATCGGCTGCGGCTGGGGCGCGCTGATCTTCTGGGCGGCCGAGAACTACGGCGTGCAGGCGACCGGCATCACGCTGTCGCACAATCAGTTCGAGCACGTGCAGCGCGAAATCGACGCCCGCGGCCTGGCCGGCCGCGTCCGCGTCGAGTTGCGCGACTACCTCGATCTTCCGGACGAGGAGGCATTCGACAAGATCGCGAGCGTCGGCATGTTCGAGCACGTCGGGCCGCGCAACTACGGCCGCTATTTCGGCAAGATCCGAAGGCTTCTCGTCCCCGGCGGATTCGTGCTGAACCACGGCATCACGCACAATCAGCTGACGGGACGCGCGCTCGGCAGCGGCATCGGCGAGTTCGTCGAGGAGTACGTCTTCCCCGGCGGTGAGCTCGCGCACGTGTCGCGCGTGATGGAAGGACTCGCCGCGCAAGGCCTCGAAGTCGTCGACGGCGAGGCGCTGCGCGAGCACTACGCGAAGACGCTGTGGCACTGGGTCGATCGGCTCGAAGCGAACGCCGAGGCGGCGCGCGCCGAAATCGGCGAGGAGAAATACCGCGTGTGGCGGATCTACATGGCGGGGTCGGCGCACGCGTTCGACCGCGGCTGGCTGTCGCTGTGGCAATTGCTGGCCGGCAAGCCGCTGTCGAATGGCCAGTTGCCGCATCCGTGGACACGCGAGTACATGTACCGGGACGCTGCCGCGTAGCGGGCGGTTGCATCGGGGCAGGGCGGCCGCATATTCCCCGGGATCCGCATCCAATCCGCCCATGGAGCCGCGTTATGGATTCGCCCACCGGAGTACCCGTCGTCGCGCAGGTGAGCGCGCTCGAGTTTCCCTGCACGTTCCCGATCAAGATCATGGGCCGTACGCGCGATGGCTTCGCGCAGGGGGTCGTCGACATCGTGCGGCGGCACGCGCCCGATTTCGATCCGGCCACGCTCGAGATGCGTTCGTCGGGCGCCGGGAACTACCTGTCGATGACCGCGACGATCAACGCGACGTCGCGCGAGCAGCTCGACGAGCTCTATCGCGAGCTCGTCGCCGATCCGATGGTGGCGATGGTCCTTTGATCACCCGCGCGCTCGGCCGCACCGACTATGCGACGACGTGGCGCGCGATGCAGTCGTTCACCGATGTGCGCAACGCCGAAACGCCCGACGAGCTCTGGCTCACCGAGCATCCGCCGATCTACACGCTTGGACTCGCCGGCCGGCGCGAGCATCTGCTGCGCGACAGTGCGATCCCGGTGATCAAGGCCGATCGCGGCGGGCAGGTCACCTACCACGGACCCGGCCAGCTCGTCGCCTACCTGATGTTCGATTTGCGCCGAGCGAAGCTCGGCGTGCGCGAAATGGTCCGGCGCATCGAAGGCGCGGTGATAACATGGCTTGCTGGCCATCGCATTCGCGCGTACGGCAAGATGTCGGCACCGGGCGTCTACGTCGAGCGCGAAGGCCGCGAAGCGAAGATCGCGGCGCTCGGCCTTCGCGTGCGCAACGGCTGCACGTATCACGGTGTCGCGGTGAACGTCGACATGGATCTCGCGCCTTTCCTCGACATCGATCCCTGCGGTTATCCCGGGCTTGCGGTCGCGCAGCTCGCCGATTTCGGCGTGCGCATCACCGTGGACGATGCCGGGGGCGAGCTGGCGCCGCTGCTCGCGTCGCAGATCAATCAATGAGCGACGTGCCGGGCGAGGCCCGCAATACCGCCGGCGTCAAGCAGAAGGCAGGCGCCAAGACCGCACGTATCCCGATCAAGGTCGTCAGCGCCGAGCGGCTGCGCAAGCCCGACTGGATCCGCGTGCGCGCGCCGTCGTCGCCGCGCTTCTACGAGATCAAGCAGATCCTGCGCGACCATCGGCTGCACACGGTCTGCGAGGAAGCGTCGTGTCCGAACATCGGCGAATGCTTCGGCAAGGGCACGGCGACGTTCATGATCATGGGCGACATCTGCACGCGGCGCTGTCCGTTCTGCGACGTCGGCCACGGTCGCCCCTTGCCGCTCGACGCCGACGAGCCCGTCAATCTCGCGAAGACGATCGCGGCGCTGGCGCTTCGCTACGTCGTCATCACGAGCGTCGACCGCGACGACCTGCGCGACGGCGGTGCACAGCATTTCGTCGACTGCATCCGCGCGGTGCGCGAGCGGTCTGCGAACACGCAGATCGAAGTGCTGGTGCCCGATTTCCGCGGCCGTCTCGACCGCGCGCTCGACATCCTGTCGCAGGCGCCGCCCGACGTGATGAACCACAACCTCGAGACGGTGCCGCGGCTGTACCGGCAGGCGCGTCCGGGGTCCGATTACGCGCACTCGCTTACGCTTTTGCAGTCGTTCAAGGCTCGCCATCCCGACGTGCCGACGAAGTCCGGGCTGATGGTGGGTCTCGGCGAAACCGACGACGAAATCGTGCAGACGATGCGCGACATGCGCGCGCATCATATCGACATGCTGACGATCGGGCAGTACCTGCAGCCGTCGGCCGCGCATCTTCCGGTGCTTCGCTACGTGCATCCCGACGCGTTCGCGCGCTTCGAGCGCGACGCGTACGCGATGGGGTTCCGGCACGCGGCCGTCGGCGCACTCGTCCGCTCGTCGTACCACGCGGACAGGCAGGCGGAGGACGTGCTGCACGCGCCGTAAGGCTACGATGCAGCGAAGCGGACGTCAGGACGCGCCGGTCGAATTCGGAAGCGGCGCGCCATCGGGCCACAAAAGCCACATCGCGCCCTGCTCGCGCATTTTCCCCGCCTTGCGCCCGGCATCGTCGCCGAAGCCCCAGAAGAAGTCGGCGCGAATCGGTCCGCGAATCGCCCCGCCGGTGTCCTGCGCCATGACGAGGCGTTGCAACGGCGCGTCGGACAGCGGTTGCGTCGTTGCGAGAAAAACCGGTGCGCCGAGCGGAATCGAGCGGGGATCGACGGCGATCGCGCGTCCGGCAAGAAGCGGCACGCCGAGGCTGCCGATGGGGCCGTCGATTGCCGCTTCGATCGAGCCGGGTGCAGGCGGCGGCACTTCGCGGAAGAACACGTAGCTTGGATTCTCGTCGAGCAGCGCGGGCAGTTGCTCGGGATGCTCGCGGCCCCATTCGCGAATGCCCTGCATCGACGCCTGTTCGATCGTGAGTTCGCCGCGATCGATCAGCACGCGCGCGACCGAACGAAACGGCTGTCCGTTCTGATCGGCGTAACCGACCCGCATGGTGCTGCCGTCGTCGAGCGCGACCCGCCCCGATCCCTGGATTTGCAGGAAGAACGCATCGACCGCGCTGCTCACATAGACGAGCGCCTTGCCGTCCGTGTCGGCCTTCCCCGCGTCGATGTCTGCACGCGGCCAGTACGGCACGACGCGCCGTCCGTCGAGGCGCCCGCGCACGCGCCTGCCCTTGAGTTCCGGATACAGATCGGCGAGATCGACGATCAGCAGGTCGTCAGGCGTTGCGTAGAGCGGCTGCGGATACTCGATGCTGCGCGTATGCGAGCCGTGCAGCAGCGGCTCGTAATAGCCGGTGACGAGCCCGCGGTCGCTGCCGTCGCTGCCGGTGATGCGATACGGCGTAAAATTCTGTTCGAAGAAGCGTCGCACCGCCTGCGTGTCGTTCGCATCGACGTCTTCGGCGGCCGCGCAGGCACGCTGCCAAAGCGCCTGCGTGCGCGCGCGTGCGACGAGCGCCTTGCAACCGACGCGAAACGCCGGCCAGGCAGTCGCGATGAGATCGTCGCGCCACCCGGGCAGCGCCGCATACGTGGCCGGCGTGAACACGGCACGCACGGGTGCCTGCGGCGTCACCGCGGGCGGCGGAACGCATCCGGCCAGCGAGAGCGCGACCGCGACGAGCAATGCCTCGGCTCCGCGAACGATCGGCCGCGCGGTCGTATGCATGAGGAGTGAACGCGATGGGCTGGCTGCTATTCGAATCGGGTGTCGCATTTCTGATCCTGATCGGGATCGTGGTCTGGACGATGGCGCCGAGCCGCAAGCGGCCGCCGCCGGCCGACGAGGAATGAGGACCGCTTTTGGCGCGCGTCAATGCAGCGTGCGCGGCACCGACAGCGTGAACGTCGGGATGGGCACGTCGAACGCGAGCCCGTCTTCGGCGACCATGTGATAGGACCCGCGCATCGTGCCGACGGAAGTCGGTATGCTGGCGCCGCTCGTGTACTCGAAGCTCTCGCCCGGCCGAAGCACCGGCTGCTTGCCGACGACACCCTGGCCCTTGACTTCCTGGACGCGATGCTCGGCATCGGTGATGATCCAGTGCCGGCTCACGAGTTGCGCGGTGACGTCGCCAGTGTTCGTGACCGTGATCGTGTAGGCGAACACGAAGTGGTTCTTGTCCGGGTCCGATTGGTCGGAAAGGAAGGTGACCTTCGGCGCTACGGTGATCTCGTAGCGTTTGTGCTCCGCCATGTCGCTGCTGCCTGATCTTTTCGGATAATTATAGTCCCCGATGCCGCGCACGATTCGCATTGCTCCCTCGCTGCTGTCCGCCGACTTCGCGCATCTCGCCGACGAGGTGCGCGCGGTCGTCGACGCGGGTGCCGATTTCGTGCACCTCGACGTGATGGACAACCATTACGTGCCGAACCTGACCGTCGGGCCGCTCGTCTGCGCGGCGATCCGCCCCTACGCCACCGTACCGATCGACGTGCACCTGATGGTGAAGCCGGTCGACCGGATCGTGCCCGATTTCGCGCAGGCGGGTGCGTCGTACATGAGCTTCCATCCGGAAGCGTCCGAGCACGTCGACCGCACGATCGACCTGATCCACGATCACGGCTGCAAGGCGGGCCTCGTCTTCAACCCCGCGACACCGCTCGACTGGCTGATGCATACACTCGACAAGCTCGATCTGGTGCTCATCATGTCGGTCAACCCGGGCTTCGGCGGACAGTCGTTCATCGCGCATGCGCTCGACAAGCTGCGCGCCGCGCGCAAGCTCGTCGACGCGGCGATTGCACGGACCGGCCGCGAGATCCTGCTCGAGATCGACGGCGGGGTGAAGGTGGACAATATCGCCGAGATTGCCGCCGCCGGCGCCGACACGTTCGTGGCGGGAAGCGCAATTTTCGGCAAGCCCGATTACCGCGCGACGATCGCCGCGATGCGGGCGGCGCTCGCGAGCGCGGGGGGATCATGCTGACGGAAAACGAGTTTCGCGCGCTCGCTGCGCACGGTTACAACCGCATCCCGCTGGTGCTGGAGTCGTTCGCCGACCTCGACACGCCGCTGTCGCTCTACCTGAAGCTCGCGCAGCAGCGCTACACGTTCCTGCTCGAATCGGTCGTCGGCGGCGAGCGCTTCGGCCGCTATTCGTTCATCGGCCTGCCGGCGAAGGTCCGCATCCGCGTCAAGGGTACGCACGTCGAAGTCGAGGATGCCCGTGGCGTGATCGAGCGCCACGAAGGCGATCCGCTCGCGTTCCTGCGCGAGTTCCTCGGCCGCTTTCGCGCCGCGCCCCAGCCAGGGCTGCCGCGCTTCTGCGGCGGGCTCGCCGGCTATTTCGGCTACGACACCGTGCGCCACATCGAGCCGCGGCTCGGGATGCGAAAGCGCGACCACGACGACGCGCTCGACGATCTGCCCGACATGCTGTTGGTGATGACCGACGAGCTCGCCGTCATCGACAATCTCGCGGGAAAGATCTACCTGATCGTCTATGCCGATCCGAACGAGGCCGACGCCTATTCGCGGGCGCAGGAGCGGCTGCAGCAGTTGCGCCGCGCGTCGCGGACACCGGTTCCGATACCGTTCCAGACCGCGACCGAAGTCACGCGCGCGCAAAGCGAAACGGGCCCCGACGCTTTCCAGGCGGCCGTGCGCCGCGCCAAGGATTACATCGCGGCCGGCGACATCATGCAGGTCGTGCTGTCGCAACGGATGCAGCTGCCGTTCGCCGCGTCGCCGCTGTCGCTTTATCGCGCGCTGCGCTCGCTCAATCCGTCACCGTACATGTTCTATTACGATTTCGGCGATTTCCACATCGTCGGCGCGTCGCCCGAGATTCTCGTGCGCAAGGAAGGCTCGACCGTCACGCTGCGGCCGATCGCCGGCACGCGTCCACGCGGCGAGAATCGCGACGCCGACGAGCGGCTCGCGCGCGAGCTCGCGTCCGATCCGAAGGAGATCGCCGAGCACGTGATGCTGCTCGATCTCGGCCGCAACGACGTCGGCCATGTCGCCGCGACAGGCACGGTGCGCGTGACCGAGCAGATGGCGATCGAGCGCTATTCGCACGTGATGCACATCGTGTCGAACGTCGAGGGCAACCTGCCAGCGGGCACGACGAGCTTCGACGTGCTCGCAGCGAGCTTTCCGGCCGGCACGGTCAGCGGCGCACCGAAGGTGCGCGCGATGGAAATCATCGACGAGCTCGAGCCGACCGGCCGGGGCGTTTACGCGGGCGCCGTTGGCTACATCAGTTTCCAGGACGACATGGATCTCGCCATCGCCATCCGCACGGCGGTGCTGCGAAACGGGGTTTTGTACGTACAGGTCGGCGCAGGCATCGTGCACGATTCGGTGCCCGAAACCGAATGGCAGGAAACGCTGAACAAGGCACGCGCGGTGCTGCGTGCAGCCGAGATCGTGCAACTCGGGCTCGACGCCGAAGCGTAGGCGTCATTTACCGCAGCGTTCGGCACGCCTGCGCAAGCTTTACCGGCGCAGGTAATTCCTGCCAGGCTCGCGTTCGGCGGTCGCGCGGGGCGCCATTGATTTGTCGTGACATTTGCGTGCGCTGGAACTGGCATGGCGGCTGCTCGCCCGCAAAGCGTCACCGACTCGCGACTGCCCGATGGACAAAACACAAATGCGCGCCGCCGCGCGCGCCTTCATCCGCTCGTCGCGGCCCGCGATGCCTCCGCTCGACGAACCGCCGCCGCGAACGACGCGCGAGCAGGCGAAGCTGCTGGAGGATGCGCTGTTTCCATCGCGCGGACGCACGCCGCCGCCGCTCGACAAGGCGCGCGCCCGGCAGGCGTGCGCGCCGATGGGTGCGCTGCATTCGATCGTCGTCACCGTTGACGTGAAGAAGCGCCGTCGCACCTGGTACATCGTCGATCCCGATCCCGCCGTTGCGCCGCAATATTCGGCAGCCGGCCTCGACCTGACGCCGGGATGCAAGGTGCTGGTCGACGCCGAAGTCATGCGTCCGGTCGCGCTGCTCGATTTCGATCCAGCCGTGAGCGCGCACGATTGCTCGCCGATGCCGCACGGGTTCAATCCGTATTTCGACCTGCCCGCGGGATAGCGCGAAGGTGAACGGCCTTGCCGCTGACGACCCCGCGCGCTTCGCGCCTGCGGGCTGATTCGCACCCGGGGCCCGCCGCGCTCATGCCTCACGAGCCGGCCGGCATCGCGGCCAGCAGGACGCGACTCGGTTACACGGTCGACCTGCACTACGACGTCTTCGCCGACGCCGATTTCATCTTCAGCATCCACGCGGCGCGCACCGAGCAGCAACGAGTGCTGCGCGAAGCCGTCGTCATCGAGCCGGGGGTCGATTGGCGCGTCGATACCGAGCCGCTGTTCGGGAACCGGCTGCTGCGGCTTCGCGCCGGTGCGGGAACGCTCGACGTCCGCTACATCGGCAACGTCGAGGTCGTGCACCATCTCGAGGAACCGCAACACGTCGTCGCCGGTGACATCGCTGATCTTCCGGCGGAGGTGCTGCCGTTCCTGCGGCCGAGTCGCTATTGCCAGGCGGACGCGCTGCAGTCATTGGCGTGGCGCGAGTTCGGCGACGTGGCGCCCGGGCATGCGCAAGTCGCCGCCGTCTGCGGCTACGTCAATTCACGCGTCGAATTCCGCGTCGGCAGCTCGACCGTCGCCACGTCGGCGCTCGATACGCTCGAGCTCGGCGTCGGCGTCTGCCGCGATTTCGTGCACGCGACGATTGCGATTCTCCGCGCGCTCAACTATCCGACGCGCTTCGTCACCGTCGTCGACTACGGTGCGCCGCGCGACCTCGGCCAACCCGACTTTCACTCGTACGTCGAGGCGTGGATCGGCGAG
>Ga0134128_10004367_pt1 | contig 17306 bp, 13 predicted proteins | sample KB31754_FD_96462 | JGI IMG/M metagenome (GOLD analysis project Ga0134128, IMG submission 96462) | Terrestrial soil microbial communities with excess Nitrogen fertilizer from Kellogg Biological Station, Michigan, USA - KB3-175-4 | ecosystem: Environmental > Terrestrial > Soil > Unclassified ... | reverse complement strand
GGTGCATGTCCGCGCCAGGCGTTGCATTCGCACGCTGGGGCCCACCGGCACTCCCGTCAGCTGGCCGCATGACCCGCCATACAGCGCTGGTCACCCCTTAAAGGTACAGGGGCCCCGCGCGGCATTAATTGGCGCGGGGCCTCGCGCGGCTATCGCCGCGCGACCCGCTTAGGCGCAACGCCGGAGTGGGGACCCCGGCAGCCCCTCTCCGGCGTTGCGCTAGCGTTGATTGGCGCGGGGCCGCGCGCGGCTATCGCCGCGCGACCGCTTAGCGCGGGGTATCGGGCTCGGTCGTCTTCTCACTCAGCGGCGGCAAGGTGTGGGTAGTGGCGTAGTCGTCGTGAATGCGGGTGAAACGGCGGGCCTGGCGCTGCCAGTACATCAGCTCGGCGTCATAACGGACCAGAATGTTGCCTAAAAAGTAGGGTGTGTTTTCCTGGAGCCATAGCGCGCGGTATTGATCCCGCAGTGACGAAGATCCGTCGCGGAGGTCCTGCAACAAGCCGTTGATGGAGTTGACCCGGCTCAGCATATTGTTGACCGCACGCCGGTTTTCGGGGTGAGCGGCGGCATCGTTGTAGAGCTGAGCGATGTAGGCGGCGTAAATCGCCTTCTGGCCGACATAGTCAAAGCGGCGCGCGCCGAAAGCCACTTCGTCGAGTAATTCCTGATTGCGCCGCGCATCCGCGCGATTGCCGGCGAGCGAGGCGATCACGTCTTCGGCTAAGAGCCGCACCTGATGTGCCACCGGTGCCATGCGTCCATAGAGGGCTTGGCCGGCGGGACTGAAGGCATCTTCCCAGGTCAGCCAATCGGTGGCGCCGTTGTGCATGGCGGCGCGCAGTTCGACCTGCAGCGTGGTCAAATCCTGAATCTGTTGGTTGAAGGCGTGGCCGTCGGACCGGTACATGGCCCAGTCGTAGGCTTGCTGGAAGCGCGCCTGGTCGGGCACATCCTCCCAGCCGACCGCGGCGCCGTCGGCAAAGCCGTACCAGGCGAAGGCGAAGAAGCTTTCGCCATCGTCATTCCAGTTGGTGTTGATCAGTCCGGTTGAACCGAGGCTGCGGCCGTCGCGCACGAAGTCGCGGATGTTGGGGACGGCGGTGGCGTAGTCGGGAAAAATTTGATTCCAGTTGCTAACGCCGGGCGCCACCCAGGTCTCGAGTCCGGCCCTGGTGAAGGGCTCGATCTCCTTGACGTAGGATTTTTCCGCGCTGTATACCCAGGGGACGGCGATCATGTCCTTGGGGAGTTGCGAGAGGAGTTCCGGATGGCCTTGCGCAATGTCGCCCCAGAACAACACCTTGCGGTGGTAGGGGGCAAGGCGCTGATCGATGGCTTTGAGATAGTCAAGGTAGAGCGGCCCCGGGCCTTTTTCGGCGAGCAGGGCCTGGGAGCGGCCGGTGCCTAACTCGGAGGTTTCATCGGCGCCTATGTGGAGAAACGGACCAGGGAAAATGGGCGCCAACTCGGCAAACATTTTGCCGATGAAGTCCAGCGAACCGGACGCGGCGGGCGAAAGCAGACCACCATAAGGAAGCTCGTTCAGATCCTGGTAGCGCTCGGATTGCAGACCCAGGTGAACGTGGCCGAACGCCTCCTGCTCGGGAATCACGGTGACATGGTAGGGCGCGGCGTAGGCGACGATTTGCGCCGCCTCGGCGGGCGTAATGGCGCCGCCGGGCGCGGCCCAGAGCGGCAGGGTGCGGTAGTCAAACGTATTCTCGAAGTACATCACGTAGACATTGACCTTGAACTCGGCCAGCAGGGCGATGTCGCGTTCGATGGAGGAGAGCTTCGAGATAGGTCCGCGGCTGAGGTCGATCTGAACGCCGCGCCAGCGCAGGGCCGGCCAATCCACAATGTTGACCGCGTCGATCGTCGCTTCGCCGGCAGCGAGCGGGTGGATCAGTTGGCGGAGCGTCTGGACACCATAGAATATGCCGGCATCGCTTTGGGCGATGACGGCGGCCTGCCGGGACGTGGCGAGAAGAACGTAGCCTTCGTCGCGCGCCGCGGCCGGAAAGGCGATACCAGCCGCGCGCAGCAGTTGCGCGCCCTGGCTCGAATCGGCGCGCAGCAAGGCCAAGGTGCCATTGGTGCCGCTGGTTTGGCGTGAATCCAACTGATCGATCGTCTTCAACTCAGAAGCCAGCAGGCCGGCGGCGAAGCGGTCGCTTGCGGAGTCCGCCTCCACAGTCACACTGACAACTCCGGTCAGATGCAGGCTCCCGGTTTCGGGGGTGAGCTGGCGGGGATAGGGAACCAAGGGCGGCACAGCCGCCGCGGCGGACAGCGTCAAAAACAGCAGCAAGCCGGCCGCGCGCGAGGTCACGAAGGGCCCTGGCGCATGAAGGCGGGTATGTCGAGATCCTCTTCCGTGCCGAGCGGGGATGGGGGAGCGGCGGGCACGGAGTTGTCCGGGAGGGGGAGCGCCACGGCGCGGGCGAGCGCGGGCTCTTCCCGGCGCTTCTGAATATACTCGGCGCGGAAGCCGGTGGCAATGACGGTGATCTTTACCTGGTCGCCCATGGCCTCGTTCAGCACCGCGCCGAAGATAATATTGGCGTCCTCGTGCGCCGCCGCCTGGATGACGCTGGAGGCTTCGTTCACTTCCGACAGCATGAGGTTGCTCGACCCGCTGATGTTGATCAGGATGCCGCGGGCGCCGTCGATCGAAGTATTTTCCAGCAGCGGCGAGGCGATGGCCGCGCGCGCCGCCTCGACCGCGCGGTGGGGGCCGGTGCCGACGGCGGTGCCCATGATGGCGTACCCCATGCCCGCCATGATGGTCTTAACGTCGGCGAAGTCGCGGTTGATGATACCGGGGATGGTGATGATGTCGCTGATTCCCTGCACCGCCTGCCGCAAAATGTCATCGGCGATGCGGAACGATTCCATGAAGGGCGCGTTCTGGGCGACCATCAAGAGGCGATCGTTGGGGATGGTAATGACCGTGTCGACGGCTTCGGCGAGCTCACGCAGGCCGCGTTCGGCCTGGGCCATGCGCCGCTTACCTTCGAACTGAAAGGGCTTGGTCACGACCGCGACGGTCAATGCGCCGAGCTCGTTGGCGAGGGAGGCGATGACGGGCGCGGCGCCGGTGCCGGTGCCGCCGCCGAGGCCTGAGGTCACGAAGACCATGTCGGCGCCGTCGAGGACTTCGAGAATCTTTTCGGTATCCTCGAGCGCCGCCTGACGGCCGACTTCGGGATCGGAGCCGGCGCCGCGCCCCTGGGTCAGCTTGGCGCCGAGCTGAATCTTGACTGGCGCCTGGGACAGCTTGAGCGCCTGGTTGTCGGTGTTGGCGACGATGTAATCCACGCCATCGAGGCCGGCGGAGATCATGCGGTTGACGGCGTTGCCACCGCCGCCGCCAACGCCGATTACCTTGATGCGGGCGGCTGAAATTTCATCTTCCTCAATCGAGACGCGGATAGGAGACAAGCGCATGGGAGTTTCGGAGTTCACCGTGTTCTCGATAGTATACTGACCGCATGGCTGTCCTCAAGAGCGGAACGATCTGGAAAAACGGAAAAATGCTGGCTTGGGACGAGGCCACGATCCACGTTCTTTCCCACGTCGTCAGTTACGGCTCGGCCCTGTTCGAGGGCGTGCGGTGCTACGCCACGCCGGATGGGCCGGCCATCTTCCGGCTGCGCGACCACATGCAGCGGCTGCTGAACTCCTGCAAGATCTACCGTATCGACGCCGGCTACAGCCGCGAGCAGTTGGAGCAAGCGTGTCAAACGGTAATCGCCGACAATCACCTGCCGCAAGCTTATATTCGCCCGATCGTTCTGCGCGGGTATGGCGCCATGGGGGTGGGGGTGAAGCCGGGTGATTGCCCGATTGACGTTTTCATCGCGGCATGGGATTGGGGCCAGTATCTGGGAGGCGCAGCGCAGTCGGAGGGGGTTGACGTCTGTGTTTCGTCGTGGCGCCGCATCGCGCCCGATACGCTGCCGGCAATGGCGAAGGCGGCGGCCAACTATATGAACTCGCAGTTAATCAAGATGGAGGCGTTCGCCAACGGCTATGCCGAAGGCATTGCGCTCGATATCAATGGCCAGGTGAGTGAAGGCAGCGGGGAAAACCTTTTTGCCTACAGCGGCGGCAAGCTGATCACGCCGCCGCTCAGCTCCTCAGCCCTGCCCGGCATTACACGCGACTGCGTGATGCGTATCGCGGGCGAGATGGGCGTCGCGGTGGCCGAGCAAACAATTCCGCGCGAGGCGCTGTATTTGGCGGACGAGTTATTCTTCTGCGGAACGGCGGTCGAGATCACACCGATTCGTTCCGTCGATCGCATTGGGGTGGGAACGGGCAAGCGCGGCGACCTGACCGCCGCCATTCAAAAGAGGTTCTTTGCGCTGGCCAAGGGCGAAGCCGATGACGTTTACGGCTGGCGCACACCGGTCGCGCAGACGACATCCTCTGCCCGGTAGTGGCTGACGACGTACTCCTCGATCATGGCGATGAACTCCTGGGCGAGGCCCTCGCCGTGCAGTGTCTTCACCAGCTTGCCGTCAACGTAGACGGGCGCCTTCGGCGCTTCAAAGGTTCCTGGCAGCGAGATGCCGAGATTGGCTTGCCGGCTCTCGCCCGGACCGTTCACCACGCAACCCATGACCGCCACAGTCATGGCTTCAACACCAGGCCGGTCGCGTTTCCACTCCGGCATGCGGCGGCGGATGTGACCTTCGATCTCTTCGGCCATAGCCTGAAAAAAGGTGCTGGTGGTGCGTCCACAACCGGGGCACGCTGTCACTTGTGGAGTGAAGGCGCGCAGTTCGAGCGACTGAAGAATCTGCTGCGCGACCCGCACTTCTTCGGCGCGGTCACCGCCAGGCGCGGGCGTCAAGGAAACCCGAATCGTATCGCCGATCCCTTCCTGCAGCAACACCGCCATGGCCGCGGTTGAGGCCACAATACCTTTTGTTCCCATGCCGGCCTCGGTCAAACCAAGGTGCAACGCATAGGAGCAGGCAGCGGCGAGCTTGCGGTAGACGACAATCAAATCCTGCACGCCGCTCAGTTTGGCGCTCAGGATGATACGGTTCGCCGGAAGACCGTGCTTTTCCGCCGCCCTTGCCGAATCAATCGCAGAGGCGACGATGGCCTCGATCATGACCGCTTTCGCCGGCAGCGGATCCTTTTGCAGGGCGTTGGCGTCCATCATGCGGGTGAGCAGCGCCTGATCGAGCGAGCCCCAGTTCACGCCGATGCGCACCGGCTTATTGTGGGTGATCGCGGTCTCGATCATGGTTTGGAAATTGCCGTAGTCTTTGCGGCCGATGTCCGCGTTTCCAGGGTTGATGCGGTATTTAGCCAGCGTGCGCGCGCACTCCGGGTATTTTGTCAGTAGCAGGTGGCCGTTGTAATGGAAGTCGCCGACGATGGGTACGGTACAGCCGGCTTTCGCCAAGCGTTCGGCGATGACGGGGACGGCTTGCGCGGCGGCTTCGGTGTTGACGGTCACCCGCACCAACTCCGAACCGGCGGCGGCGAGTTGCGCCACCTGCTCCGCCGTGCGCACCGCATCGGCAGTATCAGTGTTGGTCATTGACTGAACGACGACGGCGTGGCCGCCGCCGACCATTACACCGCCCACGTTGACGCCCAGCGAATGTCTGCGCACCGGTTCTAGTTCCTCGTCACCACGGCGCGCACAATATCGTTGTATACCACCACGGTCATGAGCACGAGTAGGAAGGCGAAGCCGACCTGGTAGATGCGTTCCTTCAACCGCAAGCTCATTTCATGCCGCATCACGGCCTCGATGAAAAGGAAAAGGATGGTGCCGCCGTCGAGCACCGGAATCGGCAGGAGATTGAGAATGCCCAGGTTCAAGCTGATCAGCGAGGTCAACGAAAAGAGCGGCAACAGCGTAGGTGAGCGCGCCGCTTCGCCGGCGACCGATGCAATACCGACCGGGCTTTGCAGATTTTGAATCGAGGCTTGGTGCGACACCATCTTGCCCACGAGGTCAAGGATGACCATGCTGAACTGCTTATTGTCGTCGAGCGATTTGCGCAGGGCCTGAGAGAAGGGCAGTTGCACGTAGGTGGTGTCGTTGGCGAATGCGGTTCCGATCATCCATTGCCGCTTGCCCTGCTGGGTGTCGAGTTTCGGAGCCAGCTCAATTTGGAGATTTTGGCCGCCGCGCAAAACAGACAACGTCAGCGGCACGCCCAGCGCCCCTAAACTTGCGCTCTCGGTGTTGGGCTCCGCGTCTTGAATTTGCTGGATCATGTCGCCGGGGTCAAGCACGGAATGGCGATTGACAGCCAGGACCTGATCGCCATATTGCAATCCGGCGTGCTCGGCGGGCGAGCCAGGGGAAACCGTCCCCAGTTTTGCCGGCTGCCGCGGCGCCATGCCCACTTCCGGCGGATTATCGGGACCATCGACGGACTTGGGCGTCAAGCGCAGGTGCAGTTCCCGCCCGTCGCGCGACACCGAGAGCGCAACCGGATGATCGGCCGAGATTGCTGTTTTTAGGTAGACGGTCTCCCAGGTCGGATTCCTGGCGCCGTCAATCGAGGTAATGCGGTCGTTGGGCCGAAGCCCGGCGCTGGCCGCGGGTGAACCCGGGTCCACTTCGGCCACCACGGCCGGTGAGTCGAGCACGGAGTTGCGCGGATATTGGCGCATATAGACCGGAATCAGCAACCCGACCGCGAGCACAGCGTTCATGAAGGGACCGGCAAAAGCAATGATGAAGCGCTGCCAGCGCGGTTTGGATAAAAACTCATCAGGATTGCCGGTGGGTTCGTCCAGCGGATTATCGCCCGCCATCTTGACGTATCCGCCGAAAGGCAGAATACTCACGCGGTAATCGGTGCCGCCATAGCGCACGCCAAATACGCGGGTGCCGAAGCCCAGCGAAAAGGTTTCCACCCGCACGCCGAAAAACTTGGCCGCCACAAAGTGACCGAGTTCATGGACAAACACGATGACGCCCAGAACGACGGCCACCGCCAGCGTGTTGACCAGAAGATGGTTCATAGGAGGGATTGAGCTACGCGACGGGCACGGGCGTCCGCTTCCAGCACGGCTTCAATGCTCGCAATCGGCGGCGCGCCAATTTGCGAAAGGGTTTCATCCACTACGCCGGCGATCCGGGTAAAGGGGATGCGCCCCTGCAAGAATGCCGCCACGGCGACCTCGTCGGCCGCGTTCAGGGCCGCAGGAGCTCCCCCGCCGGCTTGCAGCGCTTGCCGCGCCAGGCCCAGGCAGGGAAAACGACCGTGATCGGGCAACTCGAAATCAAGCCGACTCATTTCTTCTAAGTTTAGCCTTTTTCTGTTACTTGGGAGCCGATCGGGGTAGGTGAGTGCGTACTGAATCGGGGTGCGCATGTCAGCCGTGCCCAATTGCGCCAAAGTCGAGCCATCGCTAAATTCCACCATCGAATGAACAATCGATTGAGGATGCACCAGCACCGCCACTTGAGATTCGGCAACGGAGAACAGGTGACAGGCCTCGATCACCTCGAAACCCTTGTTCATCAGCGTGGCTGAATCGAGACTGATACGACTGCCCATATTCCAAGTAGGATGGCGTCGCGCCTGGTCCGGGGTTACTGTGGCCAACTGTTCCACTGAGTAGCGAAGGAAGGGGCCGCCGGAGGCGGTCAGGATCAAACGCGCCACTTCGCCAGGGCGGCTGCCTCGGAGGCATTGATGGATGGCGCTGTGTTCGCTGTCAATGGGCAGGAGTTGTGCGCCACTTTGGCGGGCGATGCCGAGTAGAAGCTCGCCCGCCACCACGAGCGCTTCTTTGTTCGCCAGGGCCACAGTGCGTCCACCGGCGAGAGCGGCGGCAATGGCGCCCAGCGCCGCCACGCCGACGGTGGCGGCGACGACCAGGTCCGTGGGCGCGGCGACGGCGGCCAGCAAGCCGGCCTCGCCGTGGGCGATTTCGGGGAGCGGCGCGACGCCGCGATCGGTCAACAGTTTTCGCAACTGGTCGGCGCCTTGGCTGGTGCGAACCACGGCCAGCTTCGGGCGCCATCTCTCGACCTGTTCAGCCAATTTGGCGATGTTGTCACCGGCGCAGAGAGCGTGCACGATGAAGCGGTCGGCAAAGCCGGCGATCACATCCAGCGTGTTTTGCCCAATGGACCCCGTGGAGCCGAGCAGTGCCAGCCTGCGGATGGTTGCGTCCATGTTTTAGGGCCGAAAAAACGCCAAATAGTACCAGAGGGCGGGTGCGGCAAATAGCATGGCATCAATGCGATCGAGCACCCCGCCGTGTCCAGGCAGAATGCTACCGGAATCCTTGAGATTGGCGCCGCGCTTGATCAGCGACTCGGCCAAATCGCCCAACTGCGCGGCTACGTTCATGACGGCCGCAACGATGAGGCAGGCCCAGCTCGCGTTCACAAACCAATGACCGAAGCTCCAGCCGACCGCCAGCGCGATGACCATGGAGGCGGTTGCACCCTCCCAGGTCTTGTTCGGGCTCACGCGCGGCGCCATGGCGTGCTTGCCCCAAAGTTTTCCTGCGTAGAGCGCCGCCGTGTCGCCGAGCCAGACCACAGCGAATAAGAACAAAATCCAGATCACGCCGGAGAGGCGAAGCCGCGCAAAAATGCCCATCAGCAACCCAAGATAGAGAACCCCGAGCAGCGTCGAGCCGGCATCGCCCGCGACCGTCGCCATGCGCTCAGGTTTGCGCAAACCGCGTATCAGAACCGCGAGCGGGCAGGCCGCCAGCACGGCAAACAGCAAGCCGATGCCGGCGGTCGAGGGCAGCGCGAAGAGCACCATCACCACCGCGGTCAAGACCAGTCCCAGCCAGCGGTAAGGCGCCAGGCCCTGGGCCTCGGCCAGATCATAGAGTTCGCGCAGAGCGAACAGGGTGACGAGAAGGGTGAGGAATACAAAGATTGCTTCCGGCGCCCATATGACGACGGCGACGGCGACGGGCACCAGGAGCAATGCCGTTACAACGCGCGTCATTGTTTGCCCGCCGCCCGAGCCAGACCGCCATAGCGTCGCTCGCGACCTTGGAAGTCTTCGATGGCGCGCATCAAATCGGGGCCGCGGAAATCAGGCCACAACACCGGCGTCACCCAAATCTCCGAATAGGCGCACTGCCAGAGGAGGAAATTGCTGATGCGCATTTCCCCGCCGGTGCGGATCAGCAGGTCGGGGTCGGGCAGGGTGGGCGCATACAGATGAGCCTGCAGGTCGCGCTCGGTCATGGACACGGTTTCGGTTTCGCCCTGGCGGCGGGCCTCCTCCCAGCGCGCATTGCAGGCATCGACAATCTCGGCGCGGCCGCCGTAGTTCAGGCCCAGCGTCAGCACCATGCCGGTTCCGGCGGCGGTGGCGGCGGTTGATTCCGCCAGATCGCGCTGCACAGCGGCGGGCAGGGCGGTCAGCCGTCCCATTCCCTGCAAACGGATGTTTTGGCGGCGCATCAGCTCGACTTCCTCGCGTAGAAAGCGCCGCAGGAGGCGCATCAGGAAACTGACCTCGGCCTGCGGGCGCTTCCAGTTCTCAGTGGAGAAAGCATAGAGCGTCAACGCCTCCAGGCCCAGGCGCGCGCAGGTCTCGACCGTATCGCGCACCGCGTCGACGCCGGCGAGATGGCCAGCCACGCGGGGCTTACCGAGTTTCTCGGCCCAGCGCCCGTTGCCATCCATGGTGATGGCAATGTGGCGCGGCAGGGCGGGTTTGGGCGCCACGTCGCGCTCTATTGTCTCCGGCTTGACTATTTTTCGCTTAACTATTTTTCGCTTAACCATGCAATCACGTCGTCCACGGTGACCACGCCGACCAGGCGCTGCTGTTCGTCGACCACGGGCAGCGCCAATAAATTGTACTTGTTAAATATCTCCGCCACGTCGCGCTCGCGGCGATCGCGCCCGACCGAGATGGGCGCCTCGGCCATGGGCTCGAGGCTGTGATCAGGCGCCGCCAAGAGCAATCGCGCCAACGGCACCATGCCGACCACATGTTGATGCTCGTTGACCAGGAAAACGGTGGTCACGTTTTCCGCCTGGCCCTCGAAGTTGCGCAGCGCCGCCACCGCGTCTGAAACGCGGGCCTGCTGGTGGAGGGCGATGAAGTCGGTGGTCATGCGGCCGCCGGCGACGTCTTCGCGGTACTCGAGCAGGTCGGCCACATCCTCGCGTTCGTCGGCCTGCATGTCCTGCAAAATCTCGTCGGACTTGGACTCCGGCAACTCAGCCAGGATATCGGCCGCCTCGTCGGGCTCCATTTCCTCTATGATGTCGGCGGCGTGCTCGGTCTCGAGGCCCTCGATGAGGGAGCGCTGCAAGCGGGGATTGACCTCGCCCAAGATGTCGGCGGCGACTTCGTTGTCGAGCGAGCCGAATACCGCCTCGCGCTCGGCGGGCGCCAACTCCTCCATAATGTCGGCGGCGTCGGCGGGATGGAGGCGGCCCAGCGAGCGGTAGTCAATCTGTAAACGAATGCGCCGGGCCGGGTCGGTTTCCACCAGGTCAAACGCCCGCCAGGGGATGGTGCGAGGCCGCGCCCAGCTTGACAGGCGCGACAACCAGGGCCGCGGCACCGCGCCTTGCAGCATGCGGCGCACGGCGCCGGCCAGGCCCACCTCGACCTGTTGGGCGCGCAGCTCGGGGGCAGCGCCATTCTGGCCGATGAGTTCCAGGCCCACATCATTCACCCGCACCACCTTGCGCCCGTTCACGTCAATGATTTGCTGATCGAGCACGTCGCGCCGCAGCAGCAAATGCCCGGAGTTGGTTTGCATCGGCACCGGGGCCGCGTATAGAGGCTCGACCGCAATACCTTCGAGATCCATGCCCAGGATGCGGACGGGCAACTGCCAGAGGTTGCGGTCGTGCAGGTAAATCAAGGTGGAGACGCGGTTGGGGTCTTTCTCCGGCTCGATCACGAACTCACGCAACCATCCGAAGCGGTGGCCGTCGCCGCCGCGCACCGGGAGGTTGATGAGTTCGGTTAAATAAAACATACACAGCAAGTTTGGCACCACCGCGAAGCTAAAATGGGAGAAAATAGCCACGGAGGCCGTCTCGCCCATGAAAACAGTACCCCCGGATCCGAATATTGTGGTGTGGTTTCAAGACAGCTATGTACGGTTGGGCGACGCCAACGTCAATATCCTGACTCACGGCCTCAATTACGGCACCGGGGTTTTCGAAGGCATTCGCGGCGGCTATAACGAGGAGGAGCGCGAGCTTTACCTGATTCGGGTGCGCGAGCACTACGAACGCTGGCACGGGAATTGCGGCATTGTCGGCATCAAGATACCGGCCGACGTGGAACAGCTCTGCGAAATTACGGCTGAGCTGTGCCGCAAGAACAAGTTCCATTCGGGTGTGTATGTGCGTCCGTTGGCGTACAAGGCCTCAGCGCGCATCGGCGTGCATGCGGACGAGAACGACGCTTATGCGATTGTCGTCGTTCCGTTTGGCGATTACTTCACGGGCAAGCGGGACTTTAAGGCCGGCGTGGTCACCTGGCGCCGGGTAGACGACAACGCCATACCGGGACGTTCAAAAATTTCCGGCGCCTACGTCAATAGCGTGCTGGCCGGGGGCGAGGCGCGCGCCAATGGCCACGATGAGGCGATTTTCCTGACGCAGGACGGCCACGTCGCCGAGGGCGCCGCGTCGAACATCTTCATGGTGCGAAAAGGCAAGCTGATCACGCCGCCGGTGACCGACAACATTCTCGAAGGCATTACCCGCGACTGTGTGATGGAGTTGGCGCGACGCGAGTTGGGCCTGGAGGTGATCGAGCGTTCGATCGACCGCAGCGAGCTTTACATCTGCGATGAGCTTTTCTTCTGCGGCACGGCGGTCGAGTTGATCAGTGTGACCCACATTGATCACCGCCTGATCAAGGACGGCGCGCCGGCCACGATAACGCCGAAGTTACAGCGCCTCTACGCCGACGCCACGCGCGGACGGATGCCGGCATACCGGCACTGGCTACGACCGGTGCATGCGGCAAATAAGACTGAGGAGCGGCATGCCCTCAGCGTCTGACGCGCCGGAAACCACCGAGGCGCCCGCCACGCCGGAGGCCGCGACCGAGGCAGCCCCGGCAACCGCGCCTGAAACAACAACAGACGCGAGCGCCGCCGCGGGCGGCGAAACTCCGGATGCGCCGGGAGCACAGGCGCGTGCTCCACGGCGGCGGCGGCGCCGGCACCGGCGACCAGCAGGAGAGCTCCGCCGCCCGTCGAATCCGCCCAACCCGACGAATTCGGCTGCCCAACCGGTCGCGCGTCAGGACAGTCGCCCTGCCGCGGCAGCGCAGAACCGCGCCGAGATGCCACTTCCGCGTTGTGATTGGCAGCGCGTGGCGCGCGTCATGCTGGTTTCGCGCGAGCTCGATCGCATTGAGGAAAGTGAACTCGTCCCCGCTAAGAAGGTTCTCTATCAGTTTTCCGCGCGCGGCCATGAGCTGGGCCAGGTGCTGCTGGGGACTCTGCTGAACCGTCCGCACGACGCAGCCAGCGGGTATTACCGCAGCCGGCCGCTGCTGTTGACGCTTGGGCTTAGCGCGGCCGACGCTCTCGCCGGGGGCATGGCGAAAACGGGTAGCGTGAGCGATGGGCGGGACATTGGCGCCGTCTACAACTTGCCCAGCCGATCGGGAGGGCCGGTGGTGCTGCCGATGGCGGGCGGGGTCGGCACGCAGTACACGACGACCGCGGGCTGGGCACGATCGATCGTCTACCACCGCGACCAATTGGGCGATAGCAGCTATAAAGGAGCTGTCGCAGTGGCGCTGGGGGGCGAGGCCTCGGTCGCGACCAATGGGTTCTGGTCGGCGTTGACGCTGGCGACCACCTTGCGGCTGCCGATGCTGTTTTTCATCGAGGATAACGGCTTCGGCATTTCCGTTCCCTCGACCCAGCAAACGCCGGGCGGGAACATCGCCGCCAACCTGGCTTCTTTCCGAAACTTGCGGATTTTCGAAGGTGACGGCACCGATCCGGCGGCGGCGCTGCGGACGGTCAGTGTGGGAGTGGCCGCGATCCGCGCGGGCGAAGGGCCGGCGCTCGTACGCCTGCGGGTGCCGCGCCTGAGCGGGCACTCGGGGCAGGACACCCAGGCATACAAGAGCCCCGAGTTGCAGGCCGAGGAGCGCGCCCGCGATCCGCTGCCCAAGCTGAAAAAGTTTCTGGTACCGGGGCGCGTTTCTGAATCCGCCTGGGAGGCGCTGGAGAGCGCCGCCGCAGCCGAAGTTGCGGCCGCGCGCGAGGAAGCGGAACGCCGCCCCGAGCCCGATCCGCAGACAGTGCGCAGTTTCGTTTTCGCCAACGAACGTCAGCCGGCGGAGCCCATCGCCGCCGTCATTGGCGCGCGGTTGAACATGGTCGCCGCCATCCGCTCGACGCTGGAGGTCGAGCTGCGGCGTAATCCGAAGCTGCTTGTTTTCGGCGAAGATGTCGGACCCAAGGGCGGCGTTCACACCGCGACGCAGGGCCTACACGCGACGTTTGGCGGGCAGCGCGTGTTCGACACCAGCTTGTCGGAGGAAGGCATTATCGGATCGGCGGTCGGCCTGGCGCTGGGCGGATTGCGTCCCGTGGCTGAAATACAATTTCGGAAATACGCCGAACCGGCGACAGAGCAGCTCAGCGATTGCGGAACGCTGCGCTGGCGGACCGCCAACAGGTTCTCGGCCCCGATCGTGGTGCGGATGCCGGGGGGATTTTTCAAATGCGGCGATCCCTGGCACAGCCTTTCAAGCGAGGTCACGTTTGTGCATTCGATCGGCTGGCAGGTGCTCTTCCCTTCCAACGCCGCCGACGCGGTTGGATTGCTGCGGGCAGCGCTGCGCAGCCAGAACCCGAGCATCTTCTTCGAGCACCGCAATCTGCTCGACGCGGCCAGTGCGCGCCGCCCTTATCCGGGCGACGATTACGTTCTGCCGCTGGGCAAGGCGAATATCGTGCAGCGCGGATCGGGACTGACGGCGGTGACCTGGGGGGCGATGCTGGAACGCGTGATCGAAGCCAGCCAGGCGTTTCCCGGCGCCGTCGAGGTGCTGGACCTGCGCACGCTGGTACCGTGGGACCGTGAAGCGGTGTTGGAGTCGGTGCGCAAGACGTCGCGCTGCCTGATCGTCCACGAAGACACGCTGACGGCGGGATTCGGAGCTGAGATCGCGGCAGTGGTGGCGCAGGAAGCGTTTCTGTCGCTGGACGCGCCGATCACCCGGCTCGCGGTGCCCGATGTGCCGATGCCCTATAACGTTGGCCTGATGGAGGCGGTACTCCCGAGCCCCGACGACATCACCGCAACCATGCGCAAACTGCTCGAGTTCTGACGCGCAGCCGGGGTAATAACGAAGCATCGGGCAGCTACAACTCAGCCAGTGAAATTGTGCACGTTGATTGGCGCGGAGCCCCGCGCTGCTGGCGCCGCGCGACGCGCTTGAGCGCTTACATCCTGAGCATTGCGGCTGCGGCCGATCCACTGCTCGGAATCGGGAGGGTAACCATTATTTGCGGCATCGGCGCGATAATGGTGGCGTGAACTTGACTATTAAGCGGTTACCGAACGAGGTGTGCGCGACGCTTCTGGAGGCGGCAGCCGCGAGAGGCCGCAGCTTGAACGAATATGTCATTGAGCTTCTGGCTTGCGCAGCAGCGGAGAGAGAACGCCTTAGGGCCCTACGCGCCGAACGACCAAAACTCGAGGCGTTTGTTCGTGGGCTAAAACCGATGCCGAATAGCGCACGCCTGATTCGCAGGGAGCGGGAGCGGCACTAATCGCGCCAGAGGGAGAGCAGCGATGCGCGGAAGAGTGGAGTCATGATCTAAGGCTGCGCTGGCTTTTCGACTTGCTTGATCGTGTAGACCGTATACGTACCGCGGCCGCGCGTGAGATGAAGGCCGAGTTGGGTTTTCAGAGCGTCGGCGATGGCTGGTTGGTCGGAGGGATCCTGGGTGGCGCCGGCATCGAAATGCAACGTGAAATCGAATTTACCTTGAAGTGCCGTGTCATCACTGACGGGAGCCCCAAGGACATTTGCAAGTTGGCCGGCTAGATCCGCCATGGTCGCTTGCGTGCCGAGAAAGGCTTGCGATGGTGTCACGCTGCTGGTTTCGCCGTTGTCGCCGTAGGTCCTCCGGTTGAGATTATAGGTGACTATGGGGAGTGTCGTTCCCGCGGGAAGTTTCATCAGCGCTGAGGGGAGCGAATTGTCCGTTGGCTGATGGCCTAGCTTGGAGCCGCCCTCGGCGACCTGCAAGGAATAGACTGTTCCGGTGTGGGCCGTCGGGGTTAGCACCAGTTGGAATTTGTCGGCGAGGGCCTGACGCAGCATCAGCATCATACCGGCATGGCTAGTCGGCATTTCGACGCTGGCCTCAACGTCGAAACGATCGTTGCGGACCCATTGTGGGCCGCCCGCGAGCTGGAATTTGCTGAGATCGTAGGCGTTGCGGATCAGGGCTTCCAGTGCCATACCTGTGATGTGGACGTGAGTCGGGTCAATTGTGTAAGCAAAGTGGAACCCGGCGCTTCTTGCTTCGGTCTTGATCGTGACAGCATCGAATTTCGGCAGCGCGGTTTGCGGGGAGTCGGCGGCAGGTTGGGACGGAACGAGCCCAGCCAGCGGCAGGGAGCCAGCACACGCCAGCGCCGCGCACAATACGAAGAGGAACTTTGTCGAGGTGCTCACTCGCCTCAACAGTATCACTGCCTAGGTTTCACAGGCGGCGGCGCCGATGGTGTGGATGTGGCAGATGGCGACGGCCAGGGCGTCGGAGGCGTCGAGGGAGTCGGGGTCCTCGGTTAGGCGGAGGAGGGTGCGGACCATGTGAAGCACCTGATTCTTGTCGGCGCGGCCATAGCCGGTTACCGCGCTTTTTACTTCGAGGGGGGAGTACTCCATTACCGGCAGACCGCGGGCAGCGGCGGCTTGCATGGCCACGCCGCGGACGTGGCACAGCTTCAGAGCCGTGCGGACGTTTTGGGAGTAGAAGACCTCCTCGATCGCCACGCAGTTCGGCTTGTGGGTGTCTATGAGCTCGGTCAGCTTGCCGTGGATGGTTTGCAGGCGCTGGGCGAAGTTGGTATCGGCCGTGCGACTGAAGCGGATGGTTCCGCTGGCGAGTGTGGTGTGGCGGCGTCCGTCGCTGGAGACCAGGCCGAAGCCGGTCGCCACTGATCCGCAATCTATTCCCAGAACTAGCATTGCCCCAGTTCGTTTAGCAGCGCGGCAAGAAGGGCTACGCGGTCTTCGAGGGCGCTGATTTCGATGTGTTCGTGGGGGGCGTGGGCGCCGGCGCCGACCATGCCGAGACCGTCGAGGGTGGGAATTCCCAGGGCGGCGGTGAAGTTCCCATCGGAGCCGCCGCCGGTGCGGGTGCTGGTGAGATCGAGGCCCAGGCGCCGGCCCAGCGCGTGGGCGCGCTGGAAGAGACGGTCGCCGCCTGGTGACGCTTCAAGCGGGGGGCGGTTGATGCCGCCTTCGATCATCAGGCGCACACGATCATCGGTGGGGCGCAGGGACCTAATGCGCCGGTCGGCGGATTCGAGATCAGCCTGGGTCCAGCCGCGCACATCTACTTGAGCGGTCGCTTCGGCCGCGACTACGTTGCCGCGGGTGCCGCCCTGCACGATTCCGGGGTTGACGGTAAGGCCGGCGGCGGGAGCTGACCAGGAAGCCATCTCGACCAGGTTGCGGGCGAGCTCAACGATGGCGCTGGCGCCGCGCTCGAAATCAACGCCGGCGTGAGCGGCTACGCCATGCGCGGTAACCCGGTACTGGGCGATGCCTTTGCGCTCGGTCTTCAGCTTGCCGCCCTCGGCGGCCGGCTCGAGCACCAACACGGCGGAGGCGGTGCGGGCCAGGCGTTCCGTCAAAGAGCGCGAGCGCGGGCTGCCGAGCTCTTCGTCGTAAACGAAGAGGAAGCGGACGCGCGCTTTCGGGTTGACCGAAGGCACCGCAGCCAGCGCCTGCACGATGCCTCCTTTCATGTCAAACGTTCCGGGACCGTAGGCGCGGTCGCCATCTATCCGGAAGGGCATCGAGGCCAGGGTGCCGCAGGCGTAAACGGTATCCAGATGGCCGATGACGAGTACGGGCTTGGCGCCGGAGTCGGTAGTAGGACCGAAATCTAGCTGCAAGGCGTCGGGGTGCCGTTGAGCGCGGCAGCCGGCGGCGGTAAACGCATCGGCGACGACATCGGCAAACGCGGCCACGCGGGCGGGTTCCAGACTCGGCGTCTCGAATTCAACCCAGCTCCGCAAGAGCGCGAGCATTTCGGCCACAGGCACTGTACGATTGTAGTGCAATGTCGGACCTAAAATACGC
>Ga0134128_10004366_pt1 | contig 17313 bp, 19 predicted proteins | sample KB31754_FD_96462 | JGI IMG/M metagenome (GOLD analysis project Ga0134128, IMG submission 96462) | Terrestrial soil microbial communities with excess Nitrogen fertilizer from Kellogg Biological Station, Michigan, USA - KB3-175-4 | ecosystem: Environmental > Terrestrial > Soil > Unclassified ... | reverse complement strand
CGGAGCAGGCTGGGCTGTATGCGGCCGTGGCGATGGTAGGCCGGGTTATTTTCTCCTTCTCCTCCGCGGTCGTGAACAGCATGTTTCCGCTGGTGGCGGGCACGCGCGAAGAAGAAAGAAAGGATCTTACCGTCATCGCCACCTCATTATTGCTGGTGCTGGGGATTGGTTCCGGCATCGCGCTGGTTCTGCGCTTCGCGCCCGCCGGGGTCTGGACCTTTCTCTTCGGAGCCAGATTTCAAATCACCGGAAAATATGATTTGCCGTATCTGCTGGCGCTGTACGCAATCACCACGGTTATCTATTCGCTGAGCGCGGTCGTGATCACGTATGAGATGTCCTACAAAATCGCCAACACCAGTTGGGTCCAATTGGGGATCAGCGGTGTGGTAATTGCGGGAATCTGTCTCTTTCATTCCTCCCTGCGGGAAGTCATCCTGGTGCAATTGGTGTTGATGGCGGTTCTGCTGGTTTCAGTAGCGTTGCCGTTCCTGATCAACTCGCTGACCGATTCGTTCACCATACAGCAGGGTGGAATATTTCGACCCGGCAAGCTGATCCGGCGTGTCTCGGAAGATGAAGTGATCGCGGAATTTTTGAGGAGCGACTTTCACGATCCTGCCTTTCGCGATTATCAGGAATCGATGAGGGAACTTGTGCTCCAACCGGACTTCGAGGATGCCAGTCAATGTGCGAAGCGGCGCGCCTTGTTTTTCATCCGGCATCTTGCCCTGTGGAATGAGCTGCCCGCGGGCACGGAATGGTATGAACTGGAACTAACCGAAGCCAACCTCGCCCAGATCCGGGTCTTTCCGCGCGCCCAGTGGCGAAAAATCGCGGGGGGGGATTTTTCCATCAGCCGGATCGTCGAATGCATGAGCAAACACCAGGACGAAATCGACGATTCATTTCTGACAAAAATTGCTGAGATCGGTGAACGGCTGGGCCAGGATGAACCCGGTATAGGCCCGGTCGTTCTCATCGGCGTCAATGAGAGTGAGCCGCTGACGATTCTCGATGGAAACCATCGCCTGGTGGGCGCCATCCTGTCATCGCCGACGAGAGTAAATAAATTGCGGTTCCTCTGCGGGCTGTCGCCACGGATGATGGAGTGCTGCTGGTACAACACGAATTTCGGGACGCTGTTCCGCTATGGAAGAAATGTGCTGAAGCATGGTGTTGTACGGCGTCCGAAGGCAGAGTTGGCGCGACTTTTGCAGAGTTCCGGATAACTCAAAACGCGCGAGTGCGATCCAAAGACGAAAGGATGGATAGAGATGACAATTCCAGAGAGAACAGTGACGGTGAAGCAGATTCCTCAATCAATGAGCGAGAGTCAAGGGCGTATATTTCTTCGAGAGATCGAGAGCTCGATGGAGGCTCATCGTCCTCGCATGGTGCTGGATTGTTCCAATCTGCCCCAGTTGGATATGCCGGTCATCCACCTGCTGTTAGGCTGCCTGGAGGAAGCGATGAAGCGCAATGGCGACATCAAACTTGCGGCGTTGCCACCGGGCGCTGGAGCAGTATTGAAGCAGACTGGGGTGGGCCGTCTTTTTGATATCTATGAAACAACTGCCGAGGCGGTCGACAGTTTTTATCGGCTGCCGACGAACATGGCTCCTCCGATTTTTGCGCCGGCGCCAGCTCGTCACGAACCGGAAAACGCAGCATAAGTTGAGAACCAATGTACGCGGGTCGAGAGGAGAACCCTTGAGAATTTCCGATCATTGGCTGGGGCGATGGATCGCTGGCTGCCTGGTGATGTTCCTGGCTGTCCCATTCGCGGGAGCTGCAGTGCAATCGCAAGCAGAGCCGGCAGCCCAATCGCAACAGGCCCAGCCGCAAGCTCAACCCGAGACTTCCGGCAGCGACACCACCCGGCCGGCAACGGGTGCAACCGCGGCCAGTCTCGCGGAACAGAATTCTCCACCCCCGCAAATCAGCGAAGGACCTCCGCCATCGGCTCCAGAACAACAGCAGCAGAACAACCCTACTGCGCCGGTTGGAACAGCGGCAGCCCCGTATGAGAAACCGTTGGGCACACCGGCTTCGCGGCCTGCAGGCGCGGTAATTGCTCCGGCCAAGCAAAAGCGGACCCGTTCCATTCTTATTCGAGTGGCGGTCGTTGTCGGCGCTGCCGTGGCCATTGGAACCGTGGTGGGATTGTCTAAAGCCAGTCCCAGCCGGCCGCAATGACTTTGTTATCGAAACATGCAACGAATCAGCGTAGGAGTACAGCAATGCAAATGAATAAAAAAAACCGGCGCGCGAAATTTGTAAGTTTTTCCGGCATCGACGGCGCGGGGAAGGGAACGCAGATTGAAGCTCTTACCGCCCGGTTGCAGCAAGCCGGGCTGCGCACGCGCCTGATTGCCTTCTGGGATGACGTCGCGCGATTGAAAAATCTTCGGGAAACGACCGGCCACAAACTGTTCAAGGGCGACAAGGGGGTGGGCAGACCAGATGCGCCTATCAACCGCCGGGATAAAAACGTCCAGTCCTTGCCGATGAACGGACTGCGGCTCGGCCTCTATCTGCTTGACGCCATCTCTCTGCGCATGGTGGTGGAGAAGGCGCTGCGCTCCGGGGCGGATGTGGTGATCTGCGACCGCTATGCCTACGACGAGCTGGCGAACCTGCCGCTGGACATTCCCGCTGCTCGCGCCTATGCGCGGATGATTTTGAAAATTGTTCCCCGTCCGAATGTCCGCTATCTGCTCGATGCCGATCCGGTCCAGGCTCGCGCCCGCAAGCCGGAGTATCCCGTCGATTTCCTGCACAAAAACCGCGCGTCGTATCTGGCCCTCAGCAAGATGGCAGGAATGACGGTCATTCCTGCCGTGTCGATCGACGAGGCAACGCGCGAGGTACTGAGGCATGCAACGGAAGTGCTGCCCGATCAAACCCAACCCACCACTGAAGTGTTTACGTAGATCGGATTTTCTGGATTTTTTACCAGCGATAAACGGTCAGATCTTTCACATACAAAGTGGTCGTTCCGCTCGCGCCCAACCCATCCACCTGAAAATTGACCGACAGATTTGGCCGCCATCCCAGCGCGCGAGCACCGAGCGCTGTCGCGTTCAGGCTGGATTGAGTGCCGTCGAGTGACACGGAGTTATATGTGACCACTCCCGAGCTGTCGCGGGAAAAGCTGATCTGAACGTGATGCCACTGGTCCGTACTCCATCGGCGCGGATTGCACTTCGCCTGCGAGCGCACCCAATTGCCTTTCGGCGTCCGCGGCGTGCCTTGATTCTCCGAATAATCCCACGTGTTCGAATAGCCGTCGCACTGAAATCCATAGATTACCGTCTGGCCGTTCGACATTCCTTGATTCAGGTCCAACTCCAGATTGGCGATGTGACCAGATGAATCCTGCGGAATGTACACCCAGGCGTCGTACACGAAATTCGTGGCTGCGGTATCGTTTCCAAAAAAAATCGAATATCGCTGGGAGCCGGAGTCCGTGTAGCTGGTGGTAAACTCCCGCACCGGGCCGTCATGGGTGGGCGAATCGACGATGCGTGTTTGGCCGCTGGAGTTTCCGTCGCTGCTGCTGTCGTTGGATGCAATCCAGTTCTCGTGCCGTTCCAGATTGCGAACCGAAGTTGCGTTCGCGGGAAAGAGGGAAGTCTCCGCTGTTGCAATCGATGCATTCTCCGCGGCATTTAAAACTGTGATGGCGACATCCGCAACGCAGACCGCTCCTTGATTGCCCCAGGCTTTGACATGCACCTTATGTGGACCGCCGGTGGAAGACGCGAGTTTCACGTCGAGAGAGGTCCCTCGCAGGATGGTGGTGTCGTGGCTGTTATCGATCGAATAGCCCATCGAGCGAGTGGGTTGAGACGAACACGATGAGGAAGAAGCGGACAGGGAGAAAGGCGAACTGACCGTTTCGCCGCTCGATGGCTGATTGATGGTGACCGTAGCAAATGCCGGCAGGTAGAAAACGGCGGATATCAGCAGGACGGAAACACAATTTCCCATGGGATAGTTTTGACGCATTGAATGCCAAAAAGTTTGATGCTGGATGTTCGGGAAAGGGAATTTCGAATATTTTTAGCCAAATGCAAATGTCCACCGATTTCCGGTGGACATTTGCAGATTGTCGTTCCGCGAAATGCTCAGGACAACAGCTTCATTACGATAGGAGTTGTTCTACCAACGATAGAGTGTCAGATTATCCAGATACACAGTCGACGATCCGCTTGTGCCGCGCCCGTCCACCTGGAAGTTAATTACGAGACTCGAACCCCATCCCATCGAGCGGGCGCCAAATACGGTGTGGTTCAACGTGTACTGGTGACCGTCGAGCCATACATACTTGTAGGTAATATGCCCGGTGCTGGTGCGGGAATACTCCATCTGCACGTGGTGCCACTTGTAGGCGCCCCAGTTGTGCAGGCTGCATGGCGAGCTGGAATGCGCCCAATGGCCTTTCGGGTTCGAAGCGGTACCCAGATTCTCCGTGTAATCCCACGTGCCTGCGACGCTGTTGCACTGGATCCCAAAGATCACCGTCTGTCCGTTGGTCATCGTCTGGTTCAAGTCCATTTCCAGATTGGCGATGTTGGTTAAAGAACTGGTGAGATATACCCACGCGTCATACATGAAGTTCGTCGCTGTTCGATTATCCCCGAAAGCAATCGAATACCGCTCCGCGCCGCTGTTCTTATAGCTGGTTGAAAATTTGCGCGCCGAACCGCTATGGGAGGGCGAGCTGACCATGCTCATACTTCCACTTGCGCTTCCACTGGCGCCGCTGTCATGGGTTGCTTTCCAGCCGCTCATGGAATCAAGGTTGCTGACCTTGACCGCGCTCGAAGGAACCACGGAGGTATTGGCCGTGACATCGTCGGTAACGGTTGTCACTTTAATGCCGACCTGGGCCGTGCATACAGCGCCGTTATCGGCCCATGCCTTTACATGCACGGTATGGGTTCCTGCCGAAGCCGAGACCTTGGTGTCCATGGATGTGCTGCCATGCAGTACGGTGGTATCGCCGTTATCGATCGAATAGCCCATGGAACTGATGGAGTGCGATGAGCATGACGAGGCATGGGCGGACAGAGAAAATGGCGAACTGACATTCTCACCGCTGGACGGGCTGCTGATCGAAACACTGGACGAACTGGACGAAGTGTTCGCCGTCGCGGCCTGGTCTGTGGCATTTGTCACTGTAATGGCGACATCCGTAACGCATACAGCCCCCTGATTGCCCCACGCCTTCACATGCACGGTGTGCGTGCCGTCTGAAGCCGATACATTCCCGGATATCGATGAGCTGCCATGCGCCCAGGTGGTAGTTGTGCTGTTATCGAGCGAATAGCCCATGGAATTGACTGGTTGAGATGAACAAGATGTAGCGTATGCGGATAGGTAAAAAGGTGAGTTGACGTAATCGCCCTTGGTGGGACTGCTGATGGTGACGCCCGCAAATGCGGATGCGATGGATGCGAAAAAAATCAGGAGTAAGGATAAACAATATTTCATTGAAACTGCCTCGGCACGTAGCTCGATCACATGCAAGTTGGGGGGTTGCGTGGGGCTCCTCCCGCTGCACAGTGCCGGTGCGGGGAAGTCGACTCGATTGCTGATTTTTGTCGATTGGGTCAATCTGAGCGGCCAGACGACGTGCACCTGGCGAAACTCGACAACCTCATTTGCAGTAGAGGAGTAACTTCTCTACCGATGAGCTGCCCCATTCATTAAGGTCGACTCAAGCGCGAACAAACGATTGCGGAACGCCAGTGAGCAGTTTTGCACACTGCATCTCTCCGCTAACGTTTCCCGCTTAAGACTTGCTTTGGGGGGCGTTAGGCAGAATTTACAAAACAAAAAACATGCCAGCGATTTCTATGTGAATAATACACAATTTGTTGCGGCTGAAAAGCCTTTTCCACACAAATTTGTTACAAATTTGTGGGTTGTGGGCATCCTTTCAGGAATCGTGCAAATTGTGCATAGGAGGGAAAAGAAATACCCAGAGCGGCTGGAGAAATTTACACACCGGGCGACGATTGGCGCGTGGCTCCGGGTTGCCAACCGGGTGCAAATTTAGGAGCTGCCGTAGCCCGGGCAGCTCCCTATTCGATAGACAAAAGTTCGTGAACAATAGCTGGAGCAACCATAAAGTTGGTATTCGCAACCAACTCCGTTCTTATGAAAAAGTAAGGCTCAGGTTGTCCAGATACGTGGTGTTGGGCGAAGGCTTGGAATTTCCATCCATCTGGTAGTTAACTGTAAGACCCCACCAGCCGGAGGACGCTTTGCCCGGACCGTACGTCGTATTAATGGTGTTAGTTACCCCATCCAGTTCGATCGACTTGTAGAAAAGGGTGTTGCCGGCCCCTCTCTGCACCTGAATCGTCAGGTGGTTCCATCCGTTCACCATTTTGCAGGGGAGACCTGTAGTCACCCACTTGTGGTTAGCGTTGTCGTAGATATCCCAGTCATGATCGCCGAAATGACTGCATTGCGTGCCAAAGATCATTTCGACGCCATTCATGTACATGGTGATGTCGAACTCCAGGGTTTGGGTGATGGAGATATCGGTCACATAAAAATCGGTGTCGTAAGTGAAATTGTGGAGTGTCGGCAGAAGTGTATGGTCGCTGTCCTTCCATTGTTGTGTCTTGTATCCGATCACCTCGGTCGTGAATAGCACGTCTCCGTAGGGTGTCGTTCCTCCGAGATTGAATTGGGTCGCATTGTTGCTCAGGGAGGGAAGTGTAATGCCAGGCTTCATCGACCAATTGATGCCTTCGCAAGGCGACGGACTACAGTCCACATAACTGGGTCCATGTTGCCCATAACTGTCCCACTTTTGGGAAGTCGTCTGAAGGTTCGAAACTACGGTGCCAATCGGCGCGCCGCCACCGTTGCCGGTGCTGCCTGTCGTCCCGGTCGTACCGCTGCTGCCTGTCGTCCCGCTTGTCCCGGTGCTGCCCGAACTACCGCTACTGACACCGGTTCCAGAGCCACTGGTTCCTGCGGTTCCCGTCGTTCCACTGGCGCCGCTCGTCCCTGTCGTGCTTGTGCCGGTACTGCCGGTTGTTCCGGCGCTTCCGCTTCCATCGGTTCCAGAGCCGCTGGTTCCTGTGGTTCCACTGGTGCCGCCCGTCCCTGTCGTACCTGTGCCGGTACTGTCGGTGGTTCCGCCGCCGCCGCTTCCATCGGTTCCGGTTGCACCTGTACTGCCTGTCGTTCCGGTAGTCCCTGCAGTGCCGCTTAGACCGGGATTCGAGGTGGAGGAGGCTGTCAGCGAGTTAGCGGCTCCCCCTCCGCATCCGGCGAGCCAGGCCGGAACGGTCAGAATCACCGCAATCCATAACAACCGTTTCACGTTTGGTGGAACGGACAGAAATATTCCTTCGCCGGGGTAGAAAAACGCCTGGACGCGACTCATCGATTGCTCCCTCGCCGCGTTTCGCCAAACAGTTCATACCCCTCCCCCCGGACGAATCAGAGTGAATGAGCGAACCGCGATGCCCCAAATTGCTCTGGGGTTGCTATCAAATAAAATTGAATTTGTTTCCATAAAATATCCCGGAAACGCGACGGAAGGTAATCTTTTTTTAGTTACTATTGGGCTGGGACCCTGGTTACTGTATTCCGAAAAACCGGGGGAATGCACTAGAAAAAGTGCTTTTTGGAGCTGGATTCACAATTGTATTGAAGGAAACCGTGCCGAGGAAAGTTCCCAGCTGGAGTCGATAGGGCTTGGCCCATCCTGCTAGGAACAGTGAAGTTGCGTCCAGCGAGAGCGCGCACCGACGTCCACGGCCAGCCCGTTTCTTGGCATTTCTAGAGGATGCAGTAGGCACGCGCAGACGAAGCCCGTTCAAGTCGTAGGGAGCATTTTGGATGTATCTGGTCGGTTACGAGAGGGACTCCGGAGGCTGTGCCTTTCAGCGTGTCGCCGGGTTTGATGTGGCGGCTGGTGTTGGTGTCGTGGAAGCGATCTGAGCCATCGGCAGATCGAGGGCATAGATTGAGCCGCCGTTCTGGTCCGCGCGCACCCACACGCCACGGAAGCCGGAACGCAGCTCCGGATGTTGCACCAGCAATGCCGTCATGATGGCTATCGCCTGCTTACGCGCCGCGACCGGATCATGCAGTTGGGCCAACTGCGCGGTACTGGGAATGTAGTGGACTTCGAGGTCGAATCCGCCAAATGCTTCCGTAATATTTATTGTCGTAAGCTCAACCGGGGAGCCCTGCACATCGAGCATCACGGGTCGCGTTGCTGCGGGAAGATTCGCCGGCCGCGCCCGGTCCGCTTCCTGCTGCAGCTTTTCAAAATTGGGACTGGACAGAAAAGGCGCCGGCTGCAGGAGAGCCGCGGCCGTTTGATAATAGAACCACGCGTTCCAGTCCATCTTTTTCTGTGCGTACTCGCGCGCCTGCTGCCAATACCACAGGCCGTCATGGCCGGCTTCAATCATGCGATTGCTGAAAAATCCGGCCAGCATCCAGCGGTTCTCGGCGTTCTCTGACAAGATCAATGAGAGCTGCTGCGGTTGCGGCACTCCGGTAGCGTGAAGAATGGCCAGCGCATATTTGCCCGAAGGTAGATTGGGGATGTCAATCGTCACGATCCGCGTTCCACAATAAAAATCCGTCCGAGCCGCGCCCGCTGATTGGTCCGAAGCGTCCAGCAGGTACAGTTCCTCGACCGTGATGGTCGCCTGCTGCATCAGCGGCTTCAAATTGTTGGCGGAAGCGGCAATTCCGCCAAAATCCGCCGCCACTGCGGGAAGGGTGTTATTGCGTAGGGCCTGCGTATCTCCACTTTGCACATCGCCGGCCAGGGTACGGGCCGTGCTCGATAAAGCATCGCGCTCGGCCGCGGTCATTTGCGAACCGGTCTTGCAGGAAACGGCGTTTGCGTTTGGCAGCAACAATGTTCCGGCAACAAGCAGAAAAAATAACCGGCGGCAAAGGCCGTCCTTGAATCTCAATTGCATCGCTATAAGGTCTTTCCGCGAATTTCGCGATTCATTTCCAAAATAGTTCAGGAAAAACAGTTGAGAAGGGAATAGCGTGCGGTTGGTTGCCTGCACCGAGAAAGGAAACGGGAATCAGGCAATCTAAAAGTTCTCAAGCGCGATGGCTACCGTTTCGAAGGCGCGCCGGTGGATCAGTGCAGGGAAGGTTCAGATCGAACTGTAAATCGTCGCTCGGTAGCTGGAATTGCATGGCTCCCCGGCGCAGAATTAGAAAAACGCAGCGAAATATGCTGCGCATTTTGCTCGCCTTTTGAGGAGTTCCGTCATGCGATACAACGTTCTCGGAAAAACCGGCCTGAAGGTCTCTAAATTGAGTTTCGGCACCGCGGCGCTCGGCGGCGTCTTTTACGATGTGGACGAAGCTGAGGCCATCCGGGCAGTCCATACTGCGCTTGACCTGGGGATCAACTATTTCGATGTCGCCCCAGCTTACGGTGGGACACGGTCGGAGACTGTGCTCGGCAAAGCCCTCAAAGGCATTTCGCGCGATCGATATTTTCTCTCCACCAAGGTCGGCAAATACACAAATCCCGAAAAATACGGGGACGACACGCTGGACTATTCAGAGGCGCGCATTCGCCGGTCGCTCGACGAAAGCTCGGCCCGTCTCGGTACCGACTATTTCGACATCATCCATCTGCACGACATTGAATACCACAATCGGAAGCACACTGAATGGGGGCTGGACGAAGGTCTTTCCACGCTGCACGCGCTAAAGCGAGAAGAACGTATCGGCGCCGTAGGCATGGGGATTTATCCGTTGGATCTGTGGCGCCGTATTTTGCGCGACTATGAAATCGACGCGGCTGTCATCCATAGTCACTACTGCCTCAATGACACAAGCTTGCTGGACCTTCTTCCTCTCGCCCGCGCGAAAAACGTCGGCGTTGTTGCCACTTCTCCTTTGGGTAGCGGCCTGCTCACCGATCGCGGGCCAGCGCACTGGCATGCGGCCACGCCAGAAGAGCGTTCCATCTTCAAGAAAGCCGCCGATCTTTGCCACGCGCAGGGAACGAACATCAGCAAGCTGGCAATCCAGTTTTCCAGCCAGCTTCCGAAAATCCCAACCGTCATGTTCAGCGCCGCCGATCCCGAACTGGTGAAACGGAATGTCGAATGGCACGAGGAGCCTTTCGACCCCGCGCTGCTGGACCAGGTCTCTAAAATCCTGGCGCCGGTATTCAACCGCCAATGGACCTATTGATCTACTCCGAAATTATCCCAATCGTCCGCAGCCACGTCTCCACTAACTCAGGTCATCGGGTCGCCGGAAACTTCGTGGGCCGCAGCCCGAACGCGTGGCCGCCGTGCGCGTACAAATGCATCTCCACCGGAACACCAGCCTTCTTCAGGTCAGCATAGTAACTCAGCGAATCTTCTACACGGTCCACATTGTCATCCTCATTCTGTAGCAGGAACGTAGGCGGCGTCCGGCTCGTGATATGAAGCGAATATCCGGATTCAGCTCAAAACTGTTGTCGGCCATCGACAGATGCCCCGGATAAATCGCCACCGCAAAATCCGGGCGGCAGCTTACTTTGTCGGCCGCATTGACAGCCGAGTACAAACGTTGCTCAAAATGCACGCTGATCGCGGCCACCAGATGTCCGCCTGCGGAGAATCCGAGCACGCCAATCTTGTGCGGATTGATATGCCACTCCGCGGCGTGAAAGCGCACCAGCCCCACAGTCCTCTGCGCGTCTTCTAACGCGACTGGCGAGTCCGGATATGGTCCTGATTTCGGATATCGTCCCTCTCCCGGCACTCGATATTTCAATAGAACACATGTGATTCCCTTGGACGTCAGCCAGTCGCAGACCTCCGTGCCTTCCAGGTCGATGGCCAGAATCTGATAGCCTCCGCCGGGAAACACGACCACCGCAGCGCCTGTATTCTTTCCCTTCGGCGAATAGACCGTCATCGCGGGTCGCGAGACGTTCTCCACCACAAGCCAAGACCTGCCAGCAACCAAGTCTTTATTGTCCGTCACCACATCTTCTGGCGCTGTCGCGGGCTGCGCATCCGGCGCCGCCCCTGGCCATATCGGCACCTGCGTATGTCCCGGCGACGGCTGCCATGCAGGCGTCTGCGCTCTCAAACCGCCAGCGGCAAACACAACACAAAAAGCAACGATCAAAGACTTCATCACAATCCTCACCGCTTTGAATTATTGATGGCAATTATCCCCTCGCGTCAAGTAAGCCCAGTTTGGTTATGCTTGGGGCATGTCTTCACGCTTCAAAAACAGCTGGAGCAGGCTTGATAGGGCGCGTTTGCACAGGAATGCATTTGAGAGTGAATGGGCATCCCTGTTTCAGGGAGAACGCAAGATTGTCTGTACTATCGACCATAAATATCCGGGGTGGTGGACAGTTAGTCTCGATCCCGGTGCCGAAGTAATTGCCAGGATTCAATCCAACCAACTTGCTCTCGAACTCGGAGAGCTCGCGTATCAGCTCCGAGCTGCTCTCGATGGATTGATCTGGGATGCTGTCACCTACACGCAGGGAGCCGAGACCGCCTCCGATGCAAAGGGCTTGCATCGTTTGGAATTCCCTCTCTCTCCTGAATGGAAGGCCAACGACGTTGACAAGGACCGTTTCCACGGATTCCCATTCCCTCAAAAGCTCATAGATTGGATGAGGACGATACAACCGGGCACGGCTGATAAACCTGCTGGTCACCCGGATTTCGGGCTGCCGAACACCTTGAAGGACGTTCATGACTTGGCCCGACTTGATCATCATAGAAGATTGCGGGTAGTGGGTATGATTCCAACCAATCAGCGAATCGACATTATTGAAACCGAGCCCCCGGGAGGGGGAGCCATTTCCCACGAGTGGCTGGGCTGCGACCCGCTCGACGGAAAGTACGACGTCATCCGAATAAAAATCATCTGTCCCGGAGGCCTTTTTCCATACAAGGTGAATTTCAAGCCTGACTTCACCTTCACAGTACGTGCGGAAGGCATTCGACTCTATGGGGGCGATCATATCGGGATTCAGCTCGACAGATTCATCGGAGCCGTGCACCACGTTATCAACAGGTTTGACGCAGAGTTCTCTTGACAAAATTCTCCTATCTTCGCCTGTGATAAACCGAAAGGAGGACTTTGCTTAAAAGGGAAAATGGCAGAATTGAATACGGTCCAGTAGGCTTTGGGCGGGACAATGAAACTTCTACCTGCGCTTAACAGAATCCTCATTATCGGACATTATTAGATTAATCAGCTCTATTTATTCGGTATTTTTCATTAATATAGCGATCTTTTCTGAAGTATTAGATGTCATAACAATTATCAGACTCATCGGAGCCGAACTGGCTTTTGAATCTGCACTTTCCTCCTGGCGAATTTTTCCTGCCTACCGGTCTTCCGGCCTTCCTAGCTCTTCTTCCGACAGAAGCGCCGGCAGAATACGCCGCAATCCTTCCACCACAATATCCGTCATCCCAATGTCGTGCTTTTTCGCAGCCCGGCGCAGCTGGCGATGAATCCCTTGCGGCATCCGCAACGACCAGGCAATCAGCGTCGGCCGGCTTTGTTCTGCCGCGTGAGTCTTAGCCTGCAGACTCCCCAACAGCTCGGATGCAAACGTGGCCGAAGCCAGGGAGGTCTTCGGTGTCGAGACCCTCGATCCTTCATCCTGCATAACTCACCCCTCTAATTCTCAATCCATCCAGCGATCATACTGTATAGCATCACTATATTGTTGATCACACTCCAGTCAAACATGTTTTCGCTGAAATTCGCGCTTTTACTGATAAAACCCCTACCTCAGACATGTAAAACTATACAGCGTAGCTATACATTAAACAGGAAATCCCTGTGGATCGGATGTGGAAACCCTTTGAAAACCCAGGAATATCCCTGCTCTTCGCAATGGGCTTGGTTTAGCTAATTTTGCTAACTATATAAAAGTAAATAGAATAGCGGCGTCCCGTTTCACGAGTACCTCTGCGGGTCTCCGTACGTTTCTGCACAGGCTGCCGTTCGGCGGAGCCCTTCCCTACTGCAGACTCGCGTACGGCGCAACTGCGGGTCTCCGTACGCATATGGTCCTTCTCTGCGGGTTCGCGTACGAAAAACTGCGGGTCTCCGTACACTTAATATAAGGAAGCAGTATCTACAAGACAATCTGCAAAAAGAGATAGCAGAACTAGTAGGCGCTACGCGCCGTCTGCGACGACAGCTCATCAAACTTGGGATGATCCGTAAAAAACGATGTTCCTGCCGGAAGAGGTTCGATCCGCAACCCCTGAGAGGTTGCCACGGCCTCAATCCGGTTGAACGGCGCCGGAAGCGTCTTCAGAACTGTGATGGCTTTCCGAAACATCTGCGGCCACCGGCGTGGGTTCGAATCGTCATCCGCGAACTGGTTCCGGAGCGCCGTCCATGGGATCAGGCTCGATTCCCTTCCTGCGAACGACCGCCAGTAAATAAACAAGGCATAGTCCTGGATGCGCGGCGACCCATGAGTCACGCGAAGCAACTCGATTGGCACCGGCACCGGCTTCCGCAACAGCTTTTCATAGAACACGTGGCCGACCCGCGCGGTACTCGAGTTCGACAGCACCTTCGACATCGACTCCATCGGCACCCAGTTCCCTTGCTCGTCCACATCCCCGCTCACCCGCGCCCCTTCGATCAGCGGCGCCTTCAGCAGCGAGAGCTGCCTTCCCACCTTGTCCAGGTACTCGACCAGAATGTCCATGTAGGCGACGCGGATGAACCGCTCCTGCACGGTGCGATAATTCCAGCCTGAGGATTCGTGCAGCCCGAACAGCGCCAGATATTCGTTCACCCGCTCCCAATGCAGCATGGGAGATCTCCTGGTCACGGCACGGTGCGTCAAAAAATGGACCATGGCGCGGTCCTGCCAGAATGGGAGAGGAACGTGCGGCGCTCCGCGGCTGAAGGTTACCTTGATGAAGCTGCCGTCGGAAAGCCGCGCCGAGCGTACCGCATGTGTGGCCGCGCTGTTTTTCAGCGGCAGCCCGCAGACGATCAGGCATTGGGCAACATAGACCGCTTCGCCACTCAGGCCCGCGTTCCAGGTCTCCATCAGGCGATCGACTTTCCGCGTAATCGCCGACTCGCGCTCCAGCCGGTAATCCCGGATCGTAGGCAGCAACGGCTGGGCGAGCTCTGTATCGGCTTGCTCCCTTGCCGGCTCTTTTTTTCGCGACCGTGGCATGTCTAACAATCTACATTACAGCCTCAAGGATAGAAGCGGAATTGAGTGAAGTTGCGTGTCCCGGCAGCTCTATCCCTGCCACGGGTTCAGTAGCTCAACCCCTGTGGATTTAAAGTCGCTTACATTTCTCGTTACCACCGCCATTCCATGTACAAGCGCGGTCGCGGCGATCAGGGCATCCCGGTCAGAACGTGGATTCGGTACATGGAGCGCCGCGCACCGTTGCGCGACCGCCGTGTCTACAGGCAGGATACGGTTGTAGAACGCGGGTAGCACCTGTTCTTCCATCCAGCAGCGAAGAAGCGCTCCTTGCGCCGCATCCCGTTTTTCAACCAGCAGAATCCCGGTCTCGAGTTCCAGAATTGATATGGCCGACAGGAACAACGTTGTTGCCGAAACGCTATTCGCCCAAATTTTGATGTGACGATCGATTTTGCCGGACTTCGCCTTGCGCAGTTCGGAAACGACATTGGTGTCGAGCAGATACATTACGACAGATCCGCCGCACGATGCAGATTGCCTTTCAAACGTGGCGGCTCAAATTCAACTTCGTTCGCATTCGGCATTGTCAGCAGATCCACAATACTTTCGCGCTTATCCGCAATCTTCCGATACTCCTCGATCGTCAGCAGCACGTGCGCTGGCTTTCCCCGGTCCGTAATGAAGACAGGTCCGCGCGTCGCCGCTTTTTTTGCCCGGCCAGTGTCCTGGTTGAATTCTCGACTGGAAAGGGTCGTAATAGCCATCGGGGTCGCCTCCTGGTGCTTATAGCAACGTTCCTACATTATAATGCTTTCGGAGTCTCTCCCCATCTTGTATTCGGAAGACCTTGCTCCAGGCCAGAAATATGGAGCCATTCAGGTAATTAATCCATTATATTAGAAATATTCTATAAATTATTAAATATAAACGGATATCAAAGAAGCAATCTTTTGTCCCACGCAATTTCCTGCGGCTCTCCCGCTCGGATGCGGCGAAACTCTGAATGTTCCGGATTGATCAGCACATTGCGTTCGTGTCCCCGCGTCACCATGCTGGGAACCAGCAGCACCGCCGACCTGCGCTCCGTCAGCCACTGGTCCCCGAAAGCGCGGCTTGTGATCTGGTCTTCCGCCTCCCATCCGGGAAGCGCATCGCCGCTCAGGGCTTCCACTCTCAGCGTGTCTGGAATGACAATTTCAACCATCGCCTGCGTCTTTGGCACCCGCCCCAGGTTGGCGTGGACCAGCACTTCGAGTAGCGCTCCCGCAAAGGTTTCCGCGGCATAGATGACCGGTCTACCGGGTGAATTCCACCGGCCCCCAATCAGTCGCGCTCCGGTTCCATCGAAGATGGGAAAACGGCGGTCTGCGATGCGGAAGGCCAACATCAGGCGGGAATGCCCATCATGCAGGGATCCCATAGACCAGGCGGTCCAGAAGCTCTTCCGCCCTGCGCGCTCCCAACTCCGTCATCGCGGACTCAAGCGGAGTGCGTTTTCCCAGTTCAGGATGCGGTCGCGTCAGCCACGCGCGCGCGTCCTCGCGGTCATTCCATGCGTGCTCGGCGGCGGCAATCACCCGCGCCAGGCGCTCGGTCCGCTCACTCTCTGCTGGAGAAAGCCGGGTGCGCCGTTTGAACGTGGCTTCCGGAACGATCGAAAACATTGCTCGTCGCGCGTCTCCGGCGGAAGAATAGACCCGCTCCACCGTGATTCGCAGCGCGCGTTTAGGAATCCCGCGAGAGATGGTTTTTTCGAGATCGGCAATCGAACGGACACGCTGGCCCAGGATCGCCGCCCCGCCCATCACGTTCGCGATGTTTTCGACTCGAATCATTGTTTTTCTCCTGGGATCATTATAGCCGAAATCATAGCTCAAATGAGCCAAATTAGAAAGAGGGGGCATCCCTTGCAGGCTTCTCTCGCCCACCCATTTATTCCGGACTCGCCTGAAAGAACCGCACTCTCCAGCGCAATTCCGCCGGCGTCAGTACGACGATATAGCGCGTGCGCACGTGCTCGGTCGCCAGCACTTTGTCTTTGCTGAGTACCTGCTCATCGTATTCGACATTGTCGATCAGTTGAACCGACAGGCCTTCCGGCGAGTAGAAAACGATCTGCAGATCGTGCGCCCGATCTTGATAGCGGGTATGGATTCCCAGGCTGGCCTGGTCGTGTACCGTGTCCGCCAGCTTGTCGTGTGCAACGCCGACAAATTCAGGATCAAGCAGGTCGGCGCGATTCTGCTCCAGCGCGGCTCGCATGCTTTGCCAGGATTGCAGATAGTCGCGGACCACGGCGTCGGCGGTCTGCTCCCGCAGCGGGCGCGGACCATGCAGGTTCACGGGCGCCACGCGCACCGTCGGCTGCTCCGCCTTCAAAACAAGCGGCAGCGCGAAGACAGCGATCGCGAGAATAATCGGCAGGCGCTTCATGAAATTATCTTCCCCAATGGATCTCATTTCCCAGCACAACTCCGCTTGCCACGGAGATGGTCGCGCCGTCGTGCGCTGGCATATCCGCCTGCGCGATGCCGCGCTTCAGCGGCGCATCGACCGTCGATTGCGTGCCGCCATAATTTTCCGTGAAGGTCACGATGGTCCCATCCGGCACTGCATTGCCGCTGCAGTCGCGCACCGGATAGGTTTTCAACGCTATCTGCTGGCCTGACGGCTGCGCGCTCATCTTCAACCCGCACGGATCGCCCGGCACCTGCTCAATGACGCGCATGCCGGTCACTCCACCGGCCTCAGCCACAAATTTGGCCAGTCCTTCTTTTGCGCTCGAATTCATCTCCGTCGAGGCGACGCCATTCTGCGTAACCACGGTGCGCTTCTGCACCGGGCTCGACGGATTTGAAAGTTCAAAGGACACCGGTGTGGGCGTCGTGATCAGGTTGCGGTACGCATCGAAGACATACACCGTGCCGCTGATGCCGTTGTGTATGCTGACGGAAAGCCGCGAAGGCTTCGCCAAAAAGCTCAGGTTCGCCGGCTGGCGCGCCGGCACAACATCGAAGGAACCCGACTCCACTACACTACCGCCCGAAGCTCCGACCAAAACCGCAACATAATGTCCGGCGTTATAGAGCGACCCGGCAGCAAACGCAACTGTCTCT
>Ga0134128_10004365_pt1 | contig 17313 bp, 16 predicted proteins | sample KB31754_FD_96462 | JGI IMG/M metagenome (GOLD analysis project Ga0134128, IMG submission 96462) | Terrestrial soil microbial communities with excess Nitrogen fertilizer from Kellogg Biological Station, Michigan, USA - KB3-175-4 | ecosystem: Environmental > Terrestrial > Soil > Unclassified ... | reverse complement strand
TCGGCGCGCCATCGCGGCTCCATGGAATCGGGGCACGACTGAAGTAGAGCGCCCTGCCCTTGTCGTCGGCAACCACCTTCACCGCGTTGGGATCCAAGAACTCAGCGAGCGACTCTACCGGCGTTGCCAATGTCGCTATCGCGGCCGGTGGGTCAGACTCCAGCAGGGTTGCGACCTGGCGGATGAGCGCCGGCGGAATGAGCGGCTCATCTCCCTGTACGTTCACCACGATGTCGGCCTCGGGCCAGCGCTCGATCTCGGCGAGCTCTGCAATCCGGTCGGTGCCGGAAACATGAGCGGCGGATGTCATGCGCGCTTCAGCGCCAAACGCGCAGGCGGCGGCCGCGATCCCGGCATCGTCGGTCGCGACCAACACGTCGCGAGCGCCTGAGGCGCGGGCACGCTCATAGACCCACTGCAGCATCGGCTTGCCCCGGATCGGGGCGAGCACCTTCCCCGGCAGCCTCGTCGAGCCGTGGCGCGCAGGGATGGCGACGTGAAATGAGCAGGTCACGCGAGGCCGGCGCGGATAGGCATCTCAGCGGTCGAGGAGCGGATCGTCGGCCTGGAGCTGCCGCGCCTCTTCTTCGAGCATGATCGGTACTTCCTCGCGGATCGGGTAGGCGAGCCGATCGAGGCGACAGACGAGCACCTGCTGCTCGCGCCGAAAGACCAGCGTCCCCTTGCAGACGGGGCAGGCCAGGATGTCGAGCAGACGGGCGTCCATTGGAAATCTAACCTCCGGCAGGGACAAAGGACTCGATCGTGCGCATCACGAGCCCGAGGAGCCGGCGCGAGTCGGCCTCGCTGAACGTCGCCTCCACCGGTACATACCAGAGCCCGGAGCCCGTGAGCGCCTGGCATTTTACGGCATCCTTCTCCGTCATGAGCACCGCACAGCCGTCGCCGAAGTCGAGGTCCTTGGGCGAGAAGGCATGGTGGTCGGGAAACGGGTGCTCGATGACCTCGAGGCCGCGCGCGCGAAGATCGGCGAAGAATCGCGACGGATTACCTATCCCGGCCACGGCGTGCACCCGCCGATCGCGAAAAGCCTCGAGTGGCTGAGGCTGCCCCGAGCCTCCGACCTGGCGCGCCTTGCCGGCAACGAGGCGCATCCGCAGCGCTACTGCCACGAGCTCCAGGGGAACACTGCGCGGCGGCTCGCCTTCGGCGCCACCATTCACTACCAGGACGTCGGCAGCCCGAGCCCGCGAACTGCTCTCCCGCAGCGGCCCTGCCGGCAGCAAGCGACCATTGCCGAACCCGCGCGCGCCATCGACGACGAGGATCTCGCAATCGCGCCGCATCCGCAGGTGCTGCAGGCCATCGTCGGCGAGGATGACCTCGACCCCGCGCGCAACCAGCTCCCTTGCCGCGGTAACACGGTCGCTCGCGACGACGGTCATGCATCCGGTGCGCTTATGAAGAATCAGCGGCTCATCACCGACTTGCTGCCAGCGCGAATCCGAGCTGACGATGCGCAAACCATCCTGCTCGCGTCCGTAGCCCCGCGACACCAGGCCCACCGTGAGTCCGCGCTGCCGCAGCTGATTGGCAAGCCACACTGTCAACGGCGTCTTGCCCGTGCCGCCAACCGTCAGATTGCCGACGACAATGACCGGTCTGCTGATAGCGTGTGATCGAAGCCAGCCTCGCGAATACGCCATCCGTCGCGCGGACACTGCTGCGCCGTACAGCCAGGAAAGGAGCTGCAACAGCGAGGGGCTGCCGGGCTGCTCATACCAGAGTCGGAAGAGCCGGCGTTGCATGGCCGCTCAGTCCGCGAACTGCAGTCTGTAGAGCTGGGCGTAGCGCCCATCGCGGGCCAGGAGCTCCGCATGCGTGCCGCTCTCGACCACCTGACCGGCATCCATCACTACGATGCGGTCCGCCTGCTCCACCGTCGAGAGCCGGTGCGCTATCACGAACGTCGTGCGGTTACGCACCAGCTGCGCGAGTGCCGCCTGAATATGGCGCTCAGCCTCGGTATCGAGCGCCGAGGTCGCCTCATCCAGGATGAGAATCGGCGCGTTCTTGAGCAGCGCCCGCGCAATCGAGATACGCTGCCGCTGGCCTCCTGAGAGCAACACGCCGCGATCGCCCACGACGGTATCGAGCCCAGCCGGCAGCGCCGAGACGAACTCCAGTACGTGAGCTGCCTCGGCAGCCTGCAGGAGATCGCTTTCGGATACCTTCCGGCCAAATGCGATGTTGTTGCGGATGGTGTCGTTGAAGAGCGTGACGTCCTGACTGACGACGGCGATCTGCGCCCGGAGGGCCCTTACGTCATAATCACGAACATCGCGGCCGTCGATGAGAATGGAGCCCGAGGCGACATCGTAGAATCGCGGCAGGAGGCTCACCAGCGTCGACTTGCCGCTGCCGGAGCGTCCCACGATGGCGAGGCTCGTGCCGGCTGCGACTTCGAGTGAGACGCCGCGCAGCGCCGGCCTGTCACCCTGTGGGTAAGAGAAGGCGACATCGCGGAACTCGACGTTGCCGCGTGCGCGGTCGAGTGCATAGCCCCCGCCGATGGGCTCGGGCGGCTCATCGATCAGCTCGAACAGGCTCTCAGCCGCCGTGATACCCTGCTGCAGCGGGTCGGCGACCTGCACCAGCTCCCGCAGCGGCTGCGCGATGCTGGTGAGCAGGGTGAAAAAGCCCAACAGATCCCCCGGGGTCATGCGCCCGGAGAGCGTGTCTCGAAGCGCGAGCCCGAGAACGAGGGCGCCGCCGAGCGCCGTGACGAGCTGCACGGTCGGGTTGGCGAGCCCACGGGTGAGGATCAGGCGCATGAAGGAGCGGCGGTTGTGCTCGTTGACCGCATCGAATATCGCTCGCAGGTGCGACTGCGCCTCGTACACCTTGACCAGCCGCGGCGCCTCGAAGCTCTCCTTCGCGATGCGCGTGACATCGCCCATCGAGTCCTGGATGCGACGGCTGTAGCGGCGGAAGCGCCGATTCACGACCGATACCAGCCATGCGGCGAGCGGCCCCGTGGTGAGCGAGATCAGGGCCAGCTGCCAGTTGAGCCAGAAAAGACCGGCGATCATCGCGAGCACGGTGAGCGCCGCACGTATCATGATGACCACCGAGTCGGTGGAGCCCTGCCCGACCTGCTCGCTGTTGTAGGTGAGCCGCGAGAGGAGCGTACCGGACGAGGTGCGATCGAAATAGGCTACCGGAAGATCGAGAATGCTGCGGAAGACCTCCTCCCGCAGGCGCTTGACGATGCTGCGGCCCACGTAACCCATGAAGTAGGTCTGGGTGAAGTTGCCGAGGCCGCGGCCGAGGAAGATGACCACGAGCGCAATCGGGATCAGGTAAATCATGCGCGGGTCGGGATGGGTGAAGGTGCCATCACCGAAGCGCTTGGCCAGCCACCCGAAGCTCGCCGTGGAAGCCGCGTAGATCGTGCTCCCCAGGATGCCGAGGGCGAATGCCCATCTATGGGGCTTCAAATACCCGAGTAGCCGCCGATAGGTGACCAGCACGCTCACCGGCTCGCTCGGCCGGCCGCAGGCCCGGTCGGACCCGGACCGTGCCACGTCGTTCAAGGCCCGCCCGCCCGCTCGTCCTTGATGGTCGCGATGTTGAGCCGAACGAAGCCGAGCTGCCCGAGCACGTCCATGGCCGTGACCACCGACTGTTGGGTGGCGCGGCCGTCCGCGCGAATCGTCACGGTCGTGCCGCGATTGGTCCCAGCCTGCTTGAGGAGTGCCGAGCGCAGCGTATCGGGACTGGAGTTGATGAGCTCACGCCCGTTGAGGAGGTAGCTCCCGGACTCCGTCACCGACACCACGAGCGGCTCGCTCTGCGGTGCGGCAGCCGGTACGGCGCTCGCCTGTGGCAGCTGCACGTGCAGCCGCCCTTCGTCCGTGAAGCGGCTCGACAGCATGAAGAACACCACGAGGAGCAACACCACGTCGATCAGGGAGACGACGTTGATCTCCGGCTCCTCGTGACGGCGCGGCTTGAGGTTCATGAAGGGCGATCAGGCGGCGGCCGAGCGCTCGCCACGGACACCGGCGGCCTCGACCGCATCGGCCATGCGCATGGCCTGCTTCTCCATCTCCACCACGATGCGCTCGACCCTGCCGCGAAGGTACCGGTAGGCGAAGAGCGAGGGGATGGCAACACAGAGGCCCGCGGCGGTGGCGACCAGCGCCTCGGCGATGCCGCCGGAAAGGACTCGAGGATCACCCATGCCCCCCGCCTGGATGGCGTTGAATGCGCGGATGATGCCCGTGACGGTGCCGAGGAGGCCGAGGAGCGGTGACACTCCGGCAATGGTGCCGAGCGTGTTGAGGAAGCGCTCGAGCTCGTAGACCACGTGCCGGCCGGTGTCCTCCAGGCGCTCCATGAGAATCTCCCGCGGCCGGTGGCGGTTGGCAAGACCCGCGGCGAGGAGTCTGCCCAAGGGCGAGTTCTGCTCGAGTGCGGCGATGACTTTATCGTTGATCTGGTTGGCTTCGATCAGCGCCCAGACCTTCTGCGGCAGCTCCCGCGGCATCACCCGCCGGTCCTGCAAGGTCCACAAGCGCTCTAGAACGATCGCCGCGGCGGTGATCGAGCAGAGAATGATCGGCCACATGAGCGGGCCGCCTGCCCGCACTATTTCCCACATCCAGCGACCCCGGGGGATGGAACCCAAGAAACTGCGACGGCGCATGATACCGGAGAAGCGCACCACCTCAACGAAAGCGTCTTCACATATTCCGGTGCACACAGGCCCTCCAGGAAAGGGGGTATGCCGGTCGCGAATGGCCCCGCCCGCGTCCCATTCGCATCGGCGCAGCCATCGATTCAGTGAATCAAGAGGCCTGCTGGACTACGGCCCGTCGCCAATCTGGTACAGTCCGCAACCCAATGCCCCGTCGCGTGCTGAAGAAACTGCTTCCGTCCCCCGGCCGGCTCCACGGCCTGCTGCAGGGCCACTGGCTGCTGCGCCACTTCGGGGAGCGGCTGCTCGACCCTCGTCTCTGGGCGCTGCACCGCCGCGGGATCACCGGTGCTTTCGGCGCAGGTCTGGCAATCTGCTTCATCCCGTTGCCGGTGCATCTCGTGGTCGCCGTCCTCATCGGGCTCGCCTGGCGGCTGAACATACCGGCCATCTACGGCACGACACTCCTCGTCAATCCGCTCACCATGGTGCCCATCTATTACATGGCGTATCGGGTGGGCGCGGTGCTGCTACGGATTGCACCGGAGAGGTTCTCGTTCCGTTTGAGCTGGGATTGGCTGGAGCACGGCTTGGGGCCCATGTGGCAACCGTTCCTCCTCGGTTGCGTGGCCTGCGCGGTGATACTGGGCCTGCTGGGCTGGGCGTGCCTGGAGCTCATCTGGCGCTGGCACGTCACGTCCCGGTATCGGACTCGCCACGTCGCAACGGCGGCGTGAGTCGCTCGGTCAGCTTCCCCTTCTCGATCTCGTAGATCCGCTCCATTCGGCTTGCCAGCCGGGCATCGTGAGTCACCACGACGAGGCTCGTACCACGCTCGCGATTGAGCTCGAGCATCAGCGCGAACACGGACTCCGCATTCGCACCGTCCAGGTTGCCGGTGGGCTCATCGGCGAGGACGATCTTCGGTTGCGTGACGAGCGCCCGAGCAACCGCGGCGCGCTGTCGCTCCCCGCCCGAGAGCTGGTGGGGCCGGTGATCGAGCCGCTGGCCGAGCCCCACCCGCTCGAGGAGCTCGCGGGCCGCCTTGCGCGCTTGGGCTACCTGGGTCCGACGCACCAGGAGCGGCATGGCGACGTTCTCCAGGGCAGAGAACTCCGGCAGCAGATGATGGAACTGGTAGACGAAGCCGAGCGCACTGTTGCGCAGCTCGCCCCGCTCCTTTTCGGAGAGACCGTGGATGTCGCGCCCGTCGATGAGAACCTTGCCGCGGGTGGGCTTGTCCAGTCCGCCGAGGATCTGCAGCAGTGTCGTCTTGCCCGAGCCGGAGGCGCCGACGATGGCCACTCGCTCGCCGGTTGCAACCGACAGCGCCGCACCCTGCAACACCTCGAGCGTCACCGGCCCCTGACGGAAGCTCTTCGAGACCTCCCGCGCCTCGAGAACTGAACCATCATTCATGGCGGAGCGCCTGCGCCGGAGCGGTGCGGCCGGCGCGCCAGGCCGGGTAGACGGTCGCCAGCGCACAGAGGAGGAATGCCACGCCGCAGACGCGCAGCACGTCCAACCCCTCCACGTAGGCCGGAAGATCGCTCATGTAGTAGACCCGCGGATCGAGGAACTGGGTATGCAGCAGCCGCTCGAGCCCGCCGACGAGCGCCTGCAGATTGTGCGCGACCAGGGTGCCGAGCCCGGCGCCGAGCGCCGTGCCGGCGAGGCCGATGATGATGCCCTGAATGGCGAAGATGACAAGCACGTTGCGCGGCCCAGCGCCGAAGGTGCGCAGGATCGCGATGTCCGTCTGCTTCTCTTTCACGATCATGACGAGCGTCGCGACGATGTTGAATGCCGCGACCGCGACGATCATCGAGAGCATCACGAACATCATCGATTTGGTCGTCTCGATGGAGCGGAAGAAGTTGGCGTGGTTGTCCGTCCAGTCACTGACATAGTACCCCGCCCCGCCGAGGTCGTAGGCGACCCGGCGCACCACCTTCGGCGCCTGCCACGGGTCATCCAGCGAGAGGCGCATGCCCGTGATCTCGCCGGGCGCGAAGCCAAAGAGCCGCGCCGCATCGTTGAGGCTCACGAGAGCGAGCCCCCGGTCGTATTCATACATGCCGGAATGAAAGAGACCGGACACCTCAAACCGGCGCATGCGCGGCATCACCCCCGTCGGTGTCGCCACGCCCTCGGGCGCGATCAACACGACCGAACCGCCGACCCGCACGTGCAGGGCCTGCGCCAGCGCACTGCCGAGAATGACCCGATACCTGCCCGGCTGCAGGTCCGCGAGGCTGCCGGCGGTCAGCCGCTGCGCGAGGCCGGTCGCGCGTCGCTCCTCCTCGGGCAGAATGCCGCGCACGGTAGCGCCGGTGATCTGCTGATCATGGGTCGCCATGGCCTGCTGCTCGACATAGGGAACGGCCACCCGCACACCGGGCTCATGCTCCACCCGCCTCTGCACTGCCTGCCAGCCGGGTATCGTGCCGTGCAGGCCCATGATGGTGGCATCCGACGTGACACTCAGGATGCGCGTCCGCAGCTCCCGGCCAAAGCCGTTCATCACCGAAAGCACCACGAGCAGGGTGGCCACGCCCAGCGCGAGCCCGCAGACTGACATGAGAGAGACGAACGACACGAAGCCGCGCCGATGAGTGGAGCGCAGATAACGGGTGCCGACCAGCCATTCGTAGCGTGAGCTCATGGCCGGCTACTCGTAACGCAGCGCTTCCGCGGGAGCGGTGCGGGCGGCCCGCACTGCGGGGTAGACGGTCGCCGCGGCAGTGAGCACGAGCGCCGCAACGCTGATCGCCGCGACGTTGCTCCACCTCACGATGGAAGGGACGGAGGTGATGTAATAGACGCTGGAGCTGAAGATCTGGAAGCCGAAGGTGCTCTGCAGGAAGGGCACTATGGTGTCGACGTTGAAGGCGAGCGCGAGTCCGAGCGCCACTCCCAGGGCGACGCCGAGCCAGCCGATGACGAGGCCCTGAGTGAGGAAGACACCCATGACCCTCCGGGGCGATGCGCCGAAGGTGCGCAGGATGGCGATGTCGGTGCGCTTGTCGGTGACCACCATGACGAGCATCGCCACGATGTTGAACGCGGCCACCGCCACGATGAGGAGCAGGATGAGCGACATCATGGTCTTCTCGATGCGGATCGCGCGGAAGTAGTCCGCGTTGTCCTGAGTCCAGTCGATGACCTCGAGCCCCTGCGGCAGCCTCGTCCGCAGGCTCGCGGAGAACGCGGGCGCGCCGAGGGCATCGCGATAGCGGACCCTGAGGCCCTGGTCTCCCTGCGCTGACGGACCGAGCGCCCGCACGTCCCCGATGTTGGCGAACACCAGCGTGGCATCACTGTCGGATAGGCCGACCTCGAACACACCCGCCACTTTGAACTGCCGCAGCTTCGGCGCAGGCACGCCACCTGTCACGGTCGGGATGAGGAGAGTCAGAGAGTCCCCCGGGGCGAGGCCGAGCTCCTCGGCAATCACTTCACCGATGATCACGCTGTCGGAGCCGGCCTTGAGATCGGCAAGCGTGCCTTCGGTGATGGCTTTGACGATTCGGGTGACGGAGGGCTCGGCCCTGGGATCGATGCCGCGCAGCTGCACGGGCAGCATTTCCGGCGTGCGCACGGCGAGCGCCTGTACTTGCGCGTATGGGGCCACGCCCACGACCCCGGGAGACCCGCGGATGGCCTGTGTTGCCGCCTGCCACTGCTCGGAGCTCAGCGTCCTCGCACCCGCAGCCTCAGTCGGTACGACCCGCGCATCGGCATCGAGAGAGAGGAGTCGCTGTCTGAGATCGCCTTCGAAGCCGTTCATCACAGAGAGGATGACGATGAGCGCCGCGACGCCCACGCAGACGCCGGCGAGGGAGGTCCAGGTGATGAAGGAGACGAAGAACTTGTGGGACCTGGCGCGCACGTAGCGCAGGCCCACGAAGAGGGACAGCGGATGAAACATCCCGGTCATTTAACCATATCGAGCCCGCGGACCGTCAGACCTTGATGGGCTTCACAGAAACGTCGTGGACCCGGGGGTGCAGGCTTTGACAGATTCCGGCTGGGTGTATAGTCACGCCGGATCCGTGGAGGTTCCGTATGCGCACGGGAAAACTACTTGCTTTGCTGATCGGCTGCGCAATCGCCGGGGGTGCGGCTGCGGAGACGGTATTGGTCGACGGGCAGGTGCAGCTCCAGCAGTCCTCGGTCTCACGGCCGGGGCCCGGGACCACCATGCATGAGGTGGAGGCGAAGTTCGGGGCGCCGGCAAAGCGCTATCCGGCCGTCGGCAAGCCGCCCATCACCCGCTGGGACTACCCTTCCTTCTCCGTATATTTCGAGTTCAACCGGGTCGTGCACTCGGTCGTGCACGGCTGACGGCCGGTCGCACACCTTACTTCCTGGCGGCGATGATCTCGTCCAGATAGTCCGGCGTGCCGTCGACGCGCACCAGGTGGGGATACTGCAGCCCCTCGTGGTAGTCGACGGAGACGGTCTTGTACCCGCCCTGATATTTGAGCAACAGCCGGATCGGCTCCTGGCTGTGCTCGGCTGCCAGGATCGCTTCCGTCATCACCTCGGCCGAGTAGTCGCGGCCGTTCACGGCCACCACCGTTGCACCGCTCGAAACCCCTGCCTTGAAGGCCGGGCCGTTCCAGCGCACATCGTTGATCTCACCGGTCTTGGTGAGCGTCAACCCGAGTGAGAGCGTAAAGCTGATCATGTGGCGGCTGGAGGCGCCGCTGTCGTATTGCTTCTGGAAGCTGCTCTGCTGATCGTTGTAGACCAGCTTCCAGCCACTGGCCTCGATACCGGCGCGCGGCGGCTCATGGGCATTGAGCCGCTCCTCGAGGAAGCCGGCCCAGTCGTACTTCACCACCCCGTTGAGCGCACGCACAAGGTCATCGAACGTGTAGGTTCTGGTGACGAAGCTGCCGTTGTCGACGCCGAAGAAATGGGCCGCGAAGGTGTCGAGGGACTTGCCGTCGTGGGTGAGTGAGCGGATCTTGGCATCGGCCTCCAGCCAGACCAGCGCACCGGCCATGTAGTACTCCTCGCTCATCTGCCAGCTGCGGTAGGGCAGCGGCTGCCGGCGCGCCGCGGTGGGATCGTTGGTCGTATCTTCGATGGTGCGCCAGTCGAAGCCTGGCCTGTTGCGGTCATAGTTGGCGGCCACCAGCGCGAGCGCATCGTGGAACTGATCGGCGGTCCACATTCCGGAGCGCACGGTCAGCACGTAGCCCCAGTACTGCGTCTGACCCTCGTATACCCACAGGAGCGAGTCCCCCATGGGCACGTTGAAGTTGGGCGTCCACAGGTCCGCAGGCCGACGGAACTTGCCGTTCCAGGAGTGGGTGAACTCGTGCGCCAGGAGGTCGCGCCCGGGGGCACTCTTGTCCCAGTCGACCAGATAGTTGGCGCGCGTGCCGTCTTCGCTCGAGCGATGATGCTCGAGGCCGTTGCCGCTCAGCTGATCGGAGAGCGAGTAGAGGAAGTCGTAGTGGTTGAAGTGATGCGAGTCGAAGAGCTTGAAGGCCTGCGTTACGAGGTTCCGGTGCACCTGCACCTGCTCGGGAGTCATCTCCAGATCCTTCGGCGTGTCGGCGACGATGTCCAGGTGCACGGGCACCGTGCCGCTCGGATCGAGGTCGACCCTCTTGAAGTAAACACCCGCGTACATCGGCGAGTCGACCAGCGTGTTGAAGGTCACCGGCTTGAAGGTGGTGGTATCGCCGGATTGAGAGGCCGTCTCCAACGCCGTGCCAAACTGCCAGCCGTGCGGCAGGGTCACGCTCGGCGCAAAGGTGATGTCACGCGAGTAATGCCCCGCCGGGTACAGGCTCACGTCGTTCCACTCCAGCGACAGCATCTCGCCGGTCATCTGGATGTGCTGGAAGCCGGAGCGGCCTGAGAGGTACTGGAAGTCGACATTCAGTGTCGATACGCCGCTCGGCACGCTGACATGGAAGGCGTAGACATCATACTCATCACGTGTCCAGGACACCGCCTTGCCGCCGGCCGTGATGGTCAGTCCCGCGACCATGGCTATCGGTCCGGTCGGGGAGTGATTGCCCGGAATCCACTGTGGATAGAGGAGCGTCAGCTCGCGCCCGTGCACAGGGACCACCTCGTGCACACGAAAGATCCCCTGTGCCGTGTCGCTGGCATCGACTGCGATCCGGATGGTCCCGGGATATGCCGTGTCCTTGGGCGATGGGACCCCTGCCTTGGCCGTGTCGGCCCAGCCGATGCCGGCGGTGCCGGCAATACAGAGGGTCATCACGGTCGCGAACCGGACGGACAACGAGGAGCTCGACCGATTGGATGTGGTAGACATGCGGCGGTTCGGTTACAAAAACGTCCTTGGCGACGCTAATACGCCGGTTGAACCGCTGCCACTGGCGCTACCGCATGGAGCAAACCGCTCGGCGATTGTCGTGCGGACCATGCGGGTGCCGGTCTGCCGGGCCACCCGGCTCCAGCACCACCCCGGGGCCTGCTGTCCGGCAGGGGGCTGTGATACCCTTCGGATTGGATGTGATAGAAGAATTCCGGGGATTAAAGAAATTGTCGGTCGATGAGCCCCTCAAGACCCGCATCGAGGAGCTGGTGCGTGCGGGAGCGGTGCGCCGCAAGCTCGCGGCGGCGCAACTCGAGGCAGAGATCCGGCGGCGCGAAGAGGTTTTGCGCCGCACGTTCCGCCGCTATCTCTCGCCGCGGCTTGCCGACAAGATCCTCGAGGATGCGCAGCTGCGCGACACCCTGCTGTCCACGCAGGATCTGCGCGCCCATGCGGTCGTCCTCTTTGCCGACCTTCGCGGCTTCACCACTATCTCCGAGCGGCTGCAGCCGGGCCAGGTGGTTCCGCTCCTCAACGAGTACTTCTCGCTCCTGACGGAGATCACCTTCCGTCACGAGGGTACAGTATTCCACATGGCCGGGGACTGTCTGATGCTCGGCTTCGGCGTCCCGCTCGAGCAGCAGGACAGCCCGGGCCGCGCAGTGCGCGCGGCACACGAGATGCTGGACAGCTTCAAGGGACTCGCCCTCTCGTGGAAAGAGCGCTATGGAGTCGATGCCGGGCTCGGCATCGGCATCAATGAAGGCGATGTCGTGGCGGGCAACATCGGATCGACCTCGTACATGAGCTACACGTTGATCGGCGACACGGTCAACGTTGCCGCGCGGCTCTGTCAGCGTGCGCGTGCGGGCGAGATGCTCTTCTCACGCAGCGTCAAGCAATCCCTCGATGCGATCGGATTCGATATCGGCGCGACCCCGCTGCCGCCGATGCAGGTGCGCGGCCGATCGGGCTCGATTGACATTTTCTGCGTGCCGGTCGAGCGGCGCCTGCAGGTCACGGAAGTTCCCGTCGCGATTTGAGAGTCCTCAATCCGCCCGTTCCGAGCGCCGCCCGGCGGCATCTGAGCTGGCATCAGCTCCACGGAAGCGCCCCGGCCCTCGCTCTCGCCGAGGCGACACACTCGGATCAACGGTTGTACGTGGTCGTGGCCGATGCCGCGCGCGAGCTCGATCGGCTGGCGGCGGAGCTGCGCTTCTTCGCCGGCGAGCGCCTGACGCTGCTCGCCTTTCCCGATTGGGAAGTACTGCCTTACGACCTCTTCTCGCCGCATCCTGACATCATTTCCGAGCGGCTGCGGACGCTCTTCGAATTGCCGCAGACCCGCCACGGTTGCCTCATCGTAGCGGCGGACACGCTCATGCAACGCCTGCCCCCGAGGCAGTACGTGCAGAGCCGCGCCTTCGAGCTCACCCGGGGACAGGCGCTGGCGCTCGATCCCTTCCGCCGGCGGCTGACGGATGCCGGGTACGCGAGCGTCAGTCAGGTGACGAGCCCCGGCGAGTTCGCCGTGCGCGGCTCGCTCTTCGATGTCTTTCCCATGGGTGAGGGCGCGCCCCTGCGCATCGATCTTTTCGATGAGGAGATCGAGGCCATCCGCCGCTTCGATCCGGAGTCGCAGCGCTCGCTCGATGCGCTCGAGAGCGTGCGCCTTCTGCCCGCCCGCGAGATGCCGCTCGATGCAGAGGCCGTGCGGGAATTCAGGCGCCGCTTCCGTACGCACTTCGAAGGGGACCCGAACCGAACCACCATCTACCGCACCGTCAGCGAGGGTCTCGCACCGGCAGGCATCGAGTTCTATCTGCCGCTCTTTTTCGAGCAAACGGCAACGCTGCTCGATTACCTGCCTGCCAACGCAGTCATCGTGCGCGATGCCGCACTGCCTGCTGCGCTGGAGAAGGCCTGGAACGGCATCGCGACACGCTACGAGGACCGCCGCCACGATATCGAGCGGCCCGTGCTCGCGCCCGCAGAGCTCTTCGTCGAGCCGGCGGAGCTCGAAGCCAGGCTCGCAGGCTTCTCGTCCGTCACCTTGGAGGCATTCAAGGCCGATACCACCCTCGGCGCGGCGACTGACGGCGTACGCAACTTTCCGACGGTCATCCCGCGGGAACTGAGAGTGGACCCGCGGGCAGAGCAGCCGCTCGCCGCGCTCGATGGCTTTCTCGCGGAGTTCGACGGCCGCGTGCTCATAGCCGCCGACTCGCCGGGCAGGCGGGAAGTGCTGCACGACCTGCTCCGTGGACACGGTCACACCGTCGATACGGTTCAAGGTTGGGAGGCGTTCTCGGACGGCACCTCGGCGCTCGCTCTGACGGTTGCAACGGATCTCGGCGGCCTGACACTCACGCAGCCGCGCATCGCGATCATCTCGGAGGCGCAGGTCTTCGGCGCCCGGGCGAGGCAGGAGCGGCGGCGAAAGCGTGCGGCGGTCGATCCGGAGGCCATTCTCCGCGACCTGCAGGATCTGAACCCCGGGGCACCGGTGGTGCACGAGGAATACGGCGTCGGACGCTACGTCGGCCTGCAGTCGATGGAGGTTGCGGGACAGCCCGGCGAGTTTCTGGTCCTCGAGTACCTCGACGGCGATCGCGTGTACGTCCCGGTGCAGGCGTTGCATCTGGTAACTCGCTATACGGGCGCCGCACCGGAGAGTGCGCCGCTGCACAAGCTGGGCACTGATCAGTGGGCGAAGGCACGCAAGCGAGCCGCGGACCAGATTCGGGACGTCGCGGCGGAGCTTCTCGACCTCTATGCGCGACGCAAGGCGCAGAAAGGCCTGAAGCTCACACTGAGCGAGACCGACTACCAGGCCTTCGCCGACGCCTTTCCGTTCGAAGAGACCGAGGATCAGACCGAGGCCATCCGCAAGGTACTGGCCGACCTGCAGACCGACCGGCCAATGGACCGGATCGTCTGCGGCGATGTCGGCTTCGGCAAGACGGAGGTCGCCATGCGCGCGGCCTTCGTCGCGACCCAGGCCGGGAAGCAGGTCGCGGTGCTCGCGCCGACCACTCTGTTGGTCCAACAGCACGTCGCCAACTTTCGCGACCGCTTCGCCGACTGGCCGGTGCGCATCGAGGGGCTGTCGCGTTTCGGCAATGCGAAGGAGACCCAGGCGACCATCGAAGGGATCGAGCGGGGCTCGGTCGACATCGTGATCGCGACGCACCGGCTGCTGCACGCCCATGCGCGATTCAAGGATCTGGGACTCCTCATCGTCGATGAGGAGCACCGTTTCGGCGTGCGCGACAAAGAGCGCCTGCAGGCATTGCGGGCGAACGTGCACGTGCTGACGCTGACCGCAACTCCCATCCCGCGCACGCTCAACATGGCGCTCGGCGGCCTGCGCGACCTGTCGCTCATCACGACGCCGCCCGCGGAGCGGCTGGCGATCAAGACTTTCGTCATCGAGTGGCATGGCCCGACGCTGCGCGAAGCGGTGCTTCGCGAGCTGCGCCGCGGCGGCCAGATCTACTTCGTGCACAACGAGATCCGTACCATCGAGAAAATCGCCGCCGAGGTGCAGGGCCTCGTGCCGGAGGCGAGCGTCAGGGTCGGCCACGGACAGATGCGCGAGCGCGACCTCGAGCAGCTGATGGTGGACTTCTATCACCGGCGGTTCGACCTGCTGCTCTGCACGACCATCATCGAGAGCGGGATCGATGTCCCCACGGCCAACACGATCGTCATCAATCGCGCCGATCACATGGGCCTTGCGCAGCTGCACCAACTCCGGGGCCGCGTCGGCCGCTCGCACCACCGCGCCTACGCCTATCTCGTGGCCCCGCCGCGCAAGGCACTCGCGGGCGATGCGGCCAAGCGGCTGGAGGCGATCGAGTCGATGGAGGAGCTCGGCGCGGGCTTCGTGCTCGCGACTCATGACCTCGAGATCCGCGGCGCCGGGGAGCTTCTCGGGGAGCAGCAGAGCGGCCAGATGACCGAGATCGGGCTCGCCATGTATCTCGATATGCTCGAGCATGCCGTGAAGGCGCTCAAGGCAGGTCGCGAGCCCGCGCTCGACAAGCCGCTCGCCGCAGCGACGGAAGTCGAGCTGCGCCTGCCTGCGTTCCTGCCGGAAGCCTTCATCGGTGACGTCCACGTGCGCCTGGGTCTCTACAAGCGCATTGCGGCCGCCGAAAGCGCCGAGGCCCTGGATGACCTCACGGCCGAGATCCACGATCGCTTCGGCGCCCTTCCCCCGCCCGCGCAAAGCCTGTTACGCATCGCCAAACTCAAGCTCACGGCGCGGGCGATCGGCATCCGGCGGCTCGATATCGGGCCGCAGGGCGGCTCGGTGACGTTCGAGGAGCGCAACGTCGTCGAGCCGGCGGCCGTCGTACGCCTCATGCAGCAGGCACCGCGGGAGTATCGCCTCGAGGGGCCGCTGAGACTTCGTGTGACGCGCGCCATACCCACCGAGGAAGCGCGATTCGATTTCGGAGCGAGTCTGATGAAGCGGCTGGCGGGTAAGTCCGCGCCCGGCCGCGAGCTGCCACGCTGATCGGGTAGACTCACCCTATGACTGCACGACGCGCCAGGCTTCATGCGCTCGCCGCTTTTCTCGCGCTGGCGCCTCTCATGACGATGCCGGCGCTTACGCGGGCTGCCCAGGCTACTTCATCGCAGTCCGCGGCGGCCCAGGGCACTCCACCCCAGGGCACTCCGACCCAGGCCCCGCCTTCTCAGACCACTCCGCCTCAGGCGAGCGCGCCGCAGTCCGCTGCTCCTGCCGTGACGGGAGGCCAGTCACCGGTCCAGGCGCCGGCCGCCGGGGCTGCAGCGGGCACCCCCGCGCCAACGGCTTCAGCTACACCTGCCTACAGCGGACCGGCGTATGACATCGAGATCGTCATCTTTCGGGCCAAAACCGCGCTCGGCCAGCCCGAGAGCTGGGCGGCCGAGACGAACGCCAGCGCAACGGTCGCCGGCGGGGAAGCCTCGAGCGGCTCCGGTCAGGTCGGCAAGCTGGTGTCCGTACTCTCCCCTTCCGACTACCGCCTCACGTCCATCGCCACCCGGTTGCGCTCGAGCGGCACATACGAGGCCGTGGCGCATGCCGCCTGGGTGCAGACTGCCAGTGCCTGGGGAACCCGCGGCGGCTTTCCCCTCGAGTCGCTCGGCATCAACGTGCCCGGGCTCACCGGCGTCATATTTCTCGAGCGAGGCCAGTACCTGCATCTCGGCATGACACTCAACTACACGATGCAGGACCCGCCGCCCGGCCTCAACGCCCAGCCCGGCACGACGTTCGTCATGAACGAAACCCGGCGCGTGCGCTTCTACCAACGCAACTATTACGATCACCCGGCCTTCGGTGTGATCGCACTCATCACCCCGGTGCGGGGTCCGCGCCAGCCGGGAAGATAGCCCGCCGGGTAATCAGCCGCCGCGTCGCGCGAGCAGCAGGCCGCAGCCCGTGCCGATGAGCAGAGTCCCGGCGATGCGGCCCTGGAGGCGACGGCGCGCATGCGTGCTGAACCAGCCGCGCACACGACCTGCCAGAAGCGCGTAGCAGCTGTCGGAAATCAACGCGATCACGGTCATGGTCAAGCTCATTACGAGGAGCTGCGGACCTGCGGCCAGGCGGGGATCGACGAACTGCGGCAGGAAGGCGATGTAGAAGATGATTGCCTTCGGATTGGTGACGGCGATCAGAAATCCCTGCAGCAGCACCGTACGCGCAGATCGCGGCACGGGCGCCTTTGCCGCTTCCTGTGCATCTCCCCCGTGCGCGCGCCACGCATGAATGCCGAGCCAGATGAGGTAGCCGGCACCGATCCAGCGGACGATCGAGAACACCTCACTCAGCAGCGCGAAGAACGCCACCAACCCGATGGCCGCTGCCGCAATGAGAATGGTGTTGCCGATGCTCGCCCCCGCCACCGTGGCCAGGCCCTTGCGCGTGCCATGGCTCAGGGAATTGGCGACGACGAGCGTCACGATCGGGCCCGGCAGAATCACCAGGACGATCGCGGCCAGGCAGTAGGTCACGAAGAGGTGGGGATTCATGGCGCAATGATAGACTGAATCGAGGTCGAGGGACTCGAGGCAATGAAACCACCATCCATCGGCGCACTCGCGTTGGGGATCATTCCCTACCTCGCCATGTGCTTCTCCGTCGCCCTCTGGGACCGCATCGAGCCGATGGTCCTCGGCCTGCCCTTCAACCTCTTCTGGCTGATTCTGTGGATCGTGCTGACGTCCTGCTGCCTGTGGGGCGCATACCGCCTCGAGAGCAGGGCCGCGGCCGATCGCGGCTCATGACTCCCGCCGCGACCGCTCTCACCGTCATCATCGCCATCGTGGCGATCGGCAC